>Cebus_capucinus_imitator_PRJNA485217_SSR049__coassemble_1219_pt1 | contig 39179 bp, 27 predicted proteins | sample Cebus_capucinus_imitator_PRJNA485217_SSR049__metabat2_high_PE_010 | metagenome-assembled genome bin Cebus_capucinus_imitator_PRJNA485217_SSR049
CCTTCCGTGACAAACCCCGCAACTATACGAAACGAATATGGGCGCCCGATCGCCCAGCAGGACGGTCAGGCACCCACGTTCAGGGGAGGCGGAATGGATTACTACTGCTGTGTAATCGTCACCGTGTCACGCATATGCTTCGGGCGACGAGTGCGCAGCACGATCGCGGTGATGCACAGCACGGCGAGCAGCGCCAGTTCGACGCCAATCAGCGTAAAGTACAGCTGCCAGTTCGCGATGTTTACCGGCATCAGGTTGCCGTTCGCCATCGTGTACAGCGTGTTATGCGCCGAACGCTGCAGATAGTGGATATCCGCATCCGTCTCGCCACGGACCGAAATGCCCCAGCGGGTCAGCCAACCGTCCAGACCCGCGCGCATGGCCTTGTTCGAACCGGCGGCCATACCGCCCTGATCCATATCAGTGAGCACCTTGCCACGGAAGCCCCACTCGTTGCGCAGCACTTCAGTCAGCAGACTTTCGTTCGCGCCGGCGTACGTGTCGCCGATGAAGTTCATGCTGGCCATCACCGCGGTGGCGCCCCCCTTCTTGACGCAGTCCTCGAAGGGCTTGAGATAGATCTCACGAATCGCCTGCTCGTTCGAATAGGTGTGGAGGTTCTCGTGACGTACGGATTCCATGTCATTGAGCGCGAAATGCTTGATGTAGACGATCAGTCCGCCTTCGCGGGCCGCCTTCACCTGAGCACTCGCCGTGGAGCCTGCCAGCACCGAATCTTCCGAATAGTATTCGAAGTTACGTCCGGAGAAGGCCCAGCGATGGTTGTTCATCGCCGGAGCGTACCAGCCGCTGGTGCCGTAATATTGCGTCTGGTCGGCCATCTGCGTGCCGAACTCGGTGGCGATGTCCGTGTTGAAAGTGGCGGCCAGCAGCGGGATGCACGGATAGGCGATGCCGTTCATCGACGTGGTCCACATCGACGAGATGCCCATCGGACCATCGGAGTCGACCGTACGGAAGTCCTTGCCAATCGACAACAGTGACGGGGACGCATATGTGGAGTCTTCGACCAGCGACTTAAGCTCATCGACGGTCAGCTGCTTAATCAGCTCATCCCACTTCGGGTCGTCGTAGTCGAGTCCCTTCACGTCGTCGAGCGTCAGGTCACCCTTGACCGCGTAGTCCACGCCCTTAGTCATCTTGTCGATGCCCTCATCGAGCGACGGATCGTAGGCATCGGGGTCATCTTCGTTGGCAGTGGATTCGACCGTGTCGACAACTGAATTCATAGCGTCCTCGTAGTTGGCGAATCCGTCAGCACGACTCAGGTATTCGCCGCGCGAGGCTTCGTCGAACTGGTTGGATGCGGCCTGATCATCGGAGGAACGCTGATTGTCGCCTTCGTAGAAGAACCGTTCGGCAAGCGAGGCGGTCTTCTCGTCGAGGGACCAATGCGCATCGGCGCGTACGGAGAAGACATACTCGCCGTTATCGAGCATGTAGGCGCCGGTGGTGCCATCGGCGTTTGCATGGCCGACGTCGTAGGAGGCCAAATCCTCGACCGACACGTCGATGGTCAACGTTTGTGATTCGCCGGGGGCAAGCTCGTCGGTCTTGTCGTAGCCGATGAGTTGCACCGCCGCCTTTTCGACGCCGTTGGTGCGGTCGTAGTCGGTGTAGGGTGCCGTCATGTACAGCTGGGCGACTTCCTTGCCGGCCCTGTCACCGGTGTTGGTGATTTCCACGTCCACGCTCACCGTGCCCCTCGGGTCGAGTTCATCGGAGGAGATTGATGTGATCTTCTGACTGAACGTGGTGTAGCTCAGACCGTGGCCGAACGGGAAGGAGACGATAGCGTTGTAATCCTTGCCGTAGTCGAAGGTCTCGCCGGTCGTCGTGTTGGTCACCGTGGCCTTCTCGGCGTATGCGGTCTCATACCACTTGTAGCCCACGTAGATGCCTTCGACATAGTCCACGTAATGGCTGGTTTCGGAGTTGGACGCCACCTGCACGCCGTAGTTCTCGGAGGCGGGCGCACTGTCGTTGTCGGTCACCCACGTATCCGGCAGCTTGCCCGAGGGGTTGATCTCACCGGTCAGGATCTTGCCGAGCGCATCGAATCCGTACGGTCCGGGAAGTCCGGCCCACACGCATGCATCGACGTTGTAGTCGTCGAGGAAGCCCATCTCCAGGGCGTTCGCGCTGTTGATGACGACGATCACCTTGTCGAAGGTCTCGCTTGCCTTCTTGAGAATCGCCTTCTCGTTGTCGTTCAGCTGCAGATAGTTCGCATCGTCGATTGGCTCGTACGAAGTCAGGTCGGCGCCTTCGCTGCCGGTGCGGCCGAGCACCATAATCGCAGTGTCGGAGTACTCCTTCATCGATTCGAACGATGCATCGCCGGTGAACTTGTCGACCGACACTTCGTCGACAGTCAGCGGGGAGACATGGAAGCCGATCTGCACGGGCTCCGGCTCCTTCACCTCGTATATGCCGGCATCCATCAGAGCCGGGTTTACTTCGATGCCGGCAGATTCCAGTGATGATAGGATGTCGACGGTGTCGGCACCGCCGGAGACCCTGCCGGAACCGCCGCCGCTGAAGTACGGGTTGTACGCGTAGTAGCCCAGCAGGTTCACCTTGGTGTCGGTCAGCGGCAGCGCCCCATTCTCGTTGCGCATCAGCGTCATGCCTTCCTTGCCGATCTCCTTAGCAAGGCCGCGCCAGTCATCTTCGGTGGTGGCGACCTTGTCCGCGCCGACCGCACCGACGTAGAACACGTTGTTGAGCTGGTTCACGAAGACGTTCGAGCACACCGCGACGGCGACCGTCGCCGCGATGAAGACCGCGCCGAGTGTGCCCAGAATGCCGTTGCCTGCCTTCAGATGCTTGACCATGCGGCCTTCGCGGTACCGCTTGCGCGTGCCGACAACCGTCGTCACAGCGCCAATCAGGATGATCGCAGCCAGCACGACGATGCCGATGAGGCAGTACATGGCGAGTTGTCCGCCGCTTCCTTCTTTCATGATGTTCTCCTTTGAATTGATGAAAAATGGTGGGGGTGAACGGACCGGATCACTTCTGCTTGAAGATGATCTTCATAATCGGGTAGAAGACCCAGAACGAGAGAGTGCAGTTGATGAGCATCGTCGTCAGGTCGGCGGCGGTGGCTCCCGCGCCGGTGCCCATCGCGTCGATACACCAGCCGTACAGCGGCGCCTTGTACAAGCCCTGCAGCGCGGCTGCGCCGACGGTAATCACCAGATAGGCGAGCACATACCAGGCGGCAGCCTTCCATACACCGCCCGTCGAACGGAACGTGACCTTGCGCTGGGTGATGAAGTTGATGATCTGCGCGACGGCCATCGTGATTTCGACGGCGAGGAAGTATGCGAGTCCGCCGCCGCCTGCCACGCCGGTGACGGGGTCGGTCGTACCGATCGCGCCGGCCGCATAGTCGAACACGTAGTACGGGCTGCCGTCGACGTTGCTGCCGACCGGCAGAATCCGGAAGTCGGTGCCGACGAGCGGGGTCATGCCGAACAGCATCTTGAGAATCGGCATGAGGACGAGCTGCAGCACGGTGACCGCGTTGCACACGATGAAGAACATCAGGAATTCCGCGATGCCGTGGTGCCGTTCGTCGAAACGGCCCCATGCGCGGCGGATTGCGGCGACCGCGGCGGTCATGACCGGCTCCTTTCGTCGTGGATGGACGCGGCTGCGACGGAATCGTCGACCTTGGCGGAGAAATCGCCGGCGACGCGCAGGTCGAGCGCGGCGACGTCGACGGAGCCACTGCCGTCGTAACGCCAGTACAGCGGCCGCACGCCGCCCGGCGGCGCAGCCACGTCGGCGACGAAGTCACGCCAGTCGTCACCGATGCCGGTCAGGGGGACGTCGGCGACGACGTCCGCACCGGCCGCGTCGGTCGATACGACGATGCGACCGACCAGACGGCCGTCATCATGCGGTTCGTGACGGCGGCGGCGATGTGCGCGCGCCGTCACGGCCACGGCGGTCAGCGGCGAGGCAGGGTCGAACGTCAGATATTTGATGCCGGCGGTCGCACCGTCGCGCATGTTGGCGACGTACTGGAGGACGGCGGACGCTCGGGCCGCACCGTCGGGACCGTCGACCGCCCTGCCGTCGCGCTCGTCCTGCGTGAAGTACGGGTGTGCGGCGAGACGACGGACCGGGTCGGCACCGTCGTAGCGGCCGGCCCCATCGCGGCTCCACAGGTTGCAGGCGATGCGAGCCTCGATGCGGCCGACCCCGCGCAACGGACCGCCGTTCAAACCGCAGCTGGTGACCTCGGCCTGCACGAACCGCCATTCGCCTGTCGTCTCGTCGAACGTCGCATCGAGCCGTTCGGCGCACGCCTGACGCGCGTACGAGCTGCGGTTCGTCTGACGGTGGTAGAACGTGTAGAAGTCGTCGCCGATGCGCAGCATGCCGCCGTGCGTGTTGCCGGTGTAGTTCGCGGCGCCCGTCTCGTCGGCGCGACCGTCGAGGCCGACGTCGCCGACGCTGACCAGCGTGCCGCCGTAGCGGAAGCCCCCGTCCGGCCGGTCGGACACCGCGTAGCACAGCTCGTGGTTGAGCCGCGACGAGTAGACGAAATAGTATCTGCCATCCCACTTGCGCATCGACGACGCTTCGAAGAATTCATGGCCGGGGAACGAGCCGGGACCGGTCTTGGGGAACAGGAGCCGTTCGGGTGTACGGATCGTGACCATGTCGGGTTCGAGTTCGAGCACGTAGCCCCCGTCGAAGCCGAGCCGACGGCCGCCGGTCGCGAGCGCCGGGACTGGCGTGTAGAAGCCGGAGTAGAGGTAGACGCGTTGGTCGTCGTCGACGAGGACACCTGGGTCGAAGGGGAACGAGTCGCCGGCGCGGCGTCCCCAGATGGTACCGTCCGCGTAGTGCACGTGGCCGTGGAATGTGAATGGGCCGACGGGGCTGTCGGCGACGGCGACGCCCATGATGCCCATGAAGTCGAACGCGTAGTACAGGTAGTAGCGGCCGTCGGGGCCGACGGTCACGTCGGGGGCGAACAGGAGGCGCAGGCCGAGGCGGTTCTTCGGATCCTGGTTCTTGCGGTAGATGACGCCTTCGTAGCGCCAGTCGCTCAGGTCGGTGACGGGCGCGGACCAGCACACGTAGTCGTTGACGCAGAACATGGGTGCGCCGAAGCGATCGTGGGAGCCGTAGATGTAGACGCGGCCGTCGAACACGTAGGGTTCGGCGTCGGGAATGTACTCCCCCGCCGGAAGATACGGGTTGCACGCCTGCTGCATCGCGTCACGCTCCTTGTCTCTCGTGCCGGCCACCGTCGTTCCGGCGTCGGACTGTCGCGGGAGTCCTCGTCGGTTCCCGGTGTCTTCCATCGTCGCCGATGAGGGGCGCGCGCGTGGGCGTATTGCATGAACGGTCGTCGTCTTGCACGAACCGTGCGTGGGATCGTCGCGTGGAGGTGTCAATGGCCGAGGCGCGGGATGAGTACGGTGAGGGTGAACCAGCCGCCGGTGGCGTCGACGGTGAGGGTGCCGCCGTAGCGGGAGGCGGTGCGCCGGATGCTTTTGAGACCGAACCCGTGGTAGCGTTTGTCGGCCTTGGTGGTGACTGGCAGGCCGTCGTCTCCGGCGGCGACGGTGTCAGGGCGGACGCCACGTACGCCGGGGCCGCTGGGCATATGGTTTTCGATGCGGATGAGTGTGAATCCGTTCGCGTCGGAGACGCTCACGTGGATGAGACGCCGGCTGGCGTCGGCGATGCGGCGTTCGTATTCGATGGCGTTGTCGAGTGCGTTGCCGAAGACTGCGCAGATGTCCATTTCGCTGACGCGGCTGAGCAGCGTGCCGTCGGCGACGCATGTCAGTTCGATGCCGTCGCGCGCGCAGATGAGGCCTTTGCCAGTGAGGATCGTGTCAAGTACCGGATTGCCGGTCTTGAACTGGGCTTCGTATTCGCGGATGCCGTGTTCGATGTCGTCGAGGTACTCCTCGCGCTTGTCGGGGTCGGATTCGCGGCGCAGTACGGCGATCTGGTTCTTCAGGTCGTGGTATTTGTGGTTGATGATGTCGATGCTGTCCTTCGACTGCCGGTATTGCGCGTACTGCATGTCGAGTACGGCGCGCATCGAGTCGAGTTCGCGCCGCGCGTGGTTCTCGCACAGCTGGATGTGGAATGCGTACAGGAAGGCAACACCGCCGAGTCCGACGAGCGTGCGGATGTTGAACACTTCGGTGCCGATCGTGCTGGTGAACGGCGTGGACGACGACACGTAGCTGAGGTTGCTGAGCGTGAACGTGGTCACGGCGATAATGCCGGCGACGCTCAGTTCACGTCCGTTGACGTCGGGGGCGGCGACGTCCTGCCGTCGTTCCAGCATCACGACGACGGCGAACACGACGCCGTAGACAATGCTCATCGAGCAGGCCTGCAACCAGGGCGACGTCACGTCCCAGCCGTTGCGGACGGTCAGATAGTAATGGAGCTGCCAGGCGAGCGACGCGGCGAATTCGGCGACGACGAATGCGCGCGTCAGCCAGTACAGGGCGGTCGTCGTCGGAAAATCGCAGCACAGGCGGAACGTGGCGAACATGACGCCCAGTGCGACGGCCATCCCCGGCAGCCACAGGAACAACGGCACGATGCCGATCAGCTGCTGGACGACCGTCAGTGCGGCGAGCGAGCCGGCGAGGACGGCGACGTCGCGCCGGTGTGGTCGGCGTCGCGTACACAGGGCGATCATCGCCACGCATGCCAGCCATTCGGCGAGTGCCGTGTACGGTTTGGGAATGTCGGGGATAGCGCCGACCGCGTTGACGAACGTCATTTGATCACGTTGCCCAGATAGGCGGTGAGCGCGTCGAGGAGGTCGCGTTGGCGGGCGCGGGCGACGGGCACGTGGTCGCCGCCGGTGAGGAGCGCGGTGCCGGCGTCGACGCCGCGCACGTGGGCGAGGTTGACGAGGATGCCCTTGTTGCAGCGATGGAAGGGTTCGTCGGCGAGTTTGGTTTCGATTTCCTTCATCGACGCGGCGGTGGATTCGTAAGTGCCGTCGGCGGTGTGGTAGGAAAGGCGGTGGCCACTACTTTCGACCCAGAGGATGTCGCGTAGCGGCACGCGCACCGATCCGGTCTTGGATGCGATGACGAGGTGCCGACCGTGTGCGGCGGCGCGGGTGCGCATGCGGGCGACGGCGCGGCCGAAGCGTTGGGTGAACGCGAAGTAGGAGATGGGTTTGAGCACGTAGTCGAGCGCGTCAACGCGGTAGCCTTGGATTGCGTACTGGGCCATGTTGGTGATGAAGATGATGACGACTTCGCCGTCGATGTCGCGGATGCGTTCGGCGGCGGTCATGCCGTCCATCGACGCCATTTCGATGTCCATGAGGATGATGTCCCATTGGGCGCGGTACCGTTCGACGATATCCTCACCGTCGGCGTAAACGGTGATGTTGAAACGGTCGCCGGTCTCGTCGCCGTAGCGGGTGAGGTAGTCGCGCAATGTGTCCGCGTACGCGGGTTCGTCTTCGACGATAGCCACGCGGATCGTGGTGGCACGGCCGGCGTTGTCTGTTGTGTCTGCCATGCCGTCCTCCCTTGTCGATGGCCGATTCGCCCGCCGAACCGATATCGGTCAGTCTAGTACGGGCGGGGCGGGCGTCGGTGACCGGCATCGGATGCATGTCGGTCGCACGGCGGTCGGGAGCGGCCGCCGTGCGACATCACGTCGACATCATGTCGACACCACGTCAACGCCATGTCAACACCTGTCTATCATGGAAGGCAGAGAGAAGAAGTCCGTCATACCTGCATATCCGCAGCAAGGAGCGACCATGGCCTGCACCACCGTACGCACCGAATCCCGCGGCGACGCCCGCAGGGCCGCCATCGTCCGGGCCGCCCGCGAAGCCTGCCTCGACACCGGGTTCGCCAAACTCACCATCAGCGACATCGCGTCGCGCGCCGACATGACGCGGTCGCTGTTCTACCACTACTTCTCCAGCAAGGACGCGGTCGCCGACGCCGTCATCGACGATGCGATCGCCACGATGCTCGACCGGCTCGACCGGTGGAACGACGAACGCGAGGCCGGCAACATCGAGAAGGCGCTCGACGACATCGTGCGCCTCACCCGGGCGATCATCGCCGACGAGGGGCCGTTCAGCGCACGGCTCATCGAAGCGGGGAACGCCGAACTGTACCTCAAGTTCATCGATCGCGCTGCGGACCGGATCGCCGACTACATCGGCGAGACGACCGTACTCGACTTCGAACGTCTCCACGGGCTGCCGATCCGCAACGTGCACGAGACGTTCTACACGCTCATCGTCGGCCTGGTGTCGCTGATCCGGCTCCATCCCGACACATCCGACCTGCTCATCAAACAGGTCGCCGCCCAGACGCTGCACATCGAGAACTACCTCGGGTAGCGGCGGGCGCGTGGGTGCAGGACGCACCCGGTTTGGTCATACGAAACGGCGGTTACCGGCGAAATCTTCATGATTTTCTCCGGTAACCGCCGTTTCGTATGACCGTTCCGCGTGTGTCGCGGCCGCCAGGACCGTCGCCGCGGTTGTGTCAGGCGACGCGGATCGCCGTCTCCACCACGCGGCCGGATCCGTCCGTGACGGCGAGCGTGACGATGTCGCCCCTCGCCGCCGCCTCGCCGACCTGCACGACGGCGAGCGCCTCGCCGTAGTAGGTGTCGGTTTCGCCGGTCACGAAGCTGCCCTTGTTGCATGGGGCGGCGCAGCCGAAGCCGAGCAGTCGGGCGTCGCCGGCGACGTCGGCGTGTAGGATGCCGCGTTCGAGCGGCTTGGTGACGCCGTCCGTGTCGGCGTAGCGGATACGGACGAAGGCGAGACGGCCGGGTGCGACGGCTGGTGTGGCGTCGTCATGCGCGTCGCGGCCGCGCGGTCCGCCGGCCCATTCGACGTCGGCGACGAGCCGCGTGTCCTCGCCGGCGGAGGTGAGCGCGCGGCGGCCGATTTCGCGGCCTGCGGCGTCGTAGGCGACCGCTTCGACGATGCCCGGCTCCCACGTGCAGGTGAATCGGGCGATGCAGTCGTCGCGCATCGTCTTCCGGCCGACTTCGCGACCGTTGACGACGAGCGCGACCGCGGCGGCCCGCGCGTACACTTCGACGTTCGCCTTGCGTCCTTCGCAGCCGTTCCACGCCCAGCTGTCGATCGCGTTGCTCATCTTCCATGCGCTGGGCGAATGGCGGTCACCGGTGTGGTTGACCGGCTGCACGGCCAGATAGGGGCCGTGGTCGCCGTCGGCTTCGAGCGCGACGCGCGTGTAGAGCGCTTCACCGAGCGCGCGGCCGGTCAGGTCGACGCGGCCCGAGCCGGCGGTCAGCCACCCGTATTCGATGGTCAGGCTCGCATAGTCCTCGTACTCCCAGGCGCCCACGCCGGTCTCGCCGATGTAGTCCATGCCGGCCCACACGAAGTCGCCGATGAGCCGCGGATGCCGTTTGGCGAGTTCGCGGAACCGGTACGCGTCGGAGCAGAACGTTTCGGAGCCGAGGATGAGGCGGCGCGGGTATTTGCGTAGGTCGTGCTCGTAGCGGTTGATGCCGTAGTTGTAGCCGGCGACGTCCATCGCGGCGAACGCGTCGCGCGTGGCCCAGTCGCAGGGTGGCAGCGTGGCCATCGTCTTCATGAAGTCGGCGCCGAGCAGTCCGGCGAGGTTGTTGAAGAATTCGCTGCCGACGGCCTTGTGCCGGTCGGCGGTCTCGCCGGCGGCGCGGCGCTTCTCGGCTGCGGCGGCTTCCTTGGCGGCCTTCTTGTCGGAGTACTGGCCCACACCGATCGACGTGAGGAAGTTGAAGAAGATGTTGATGCCGCAGGTGACGGGTCGGGTCGGGTCGAGTCCGTGCAGGAGGTCGGTCATCGCTCCGGCGAGCGCGATGCCGCGCTTCTGCGCGGTCTCCCCCACCTCGTTGCCGGTGGAGTAGAGGATGACGCTGGGATGGTTGCGGTCCTTGACGACCATGTCGGTGAGGTCCTGCCGCCACCATTCGTCGAACCGGTCGACGTAGTCGTGCTGGGTCTTGTGGATGTACCAGTGGTCGATGTATTCGTCCATGACGAGCATGCCGAGCCGGTCGGCCGCGTCGAGCAGCGCCTTCGAGCACGGGTTGTGGGCGGAGCGGATGGCGTTGTACCCGTTGGCCTTCATCAGCGCGAGCTTGCGTTCCTCGGCGTCCACGTACGCGCATGCGCCGAGCACGCCGTTGTCGTGGTGGATGCACGCGCCCTGGATGATGATGCGACGTCCGTTGATCTTGAATCCCTCCGACCCCCATGCGATCTCGCGGATGCCGAACGTCACGTCGGTCGCGTCGGCGTCGCCGCCGGCGGCCGGCGTGTAGCCGATGCGCGCCGCGTACAGGTTCGGTTCGTCCGGCGACCACAGTCGGGCGTCCGGCACGTCGATGACGATGCGCGCGTGGCCGTGCGCGTCGGTCGCGGCCGTCGCGCTGATCGTCGTCGCCGGCGGCGCGCTTGCGGCGACGTCCGCCGATCCGCCCGTCGCCGCCGGTACGATGTCGACGTGCACCGTACCGGGGGCGGTCGCGTCGACGAGGAATTCGACGCGCGCCGGACGTCCGTCGACGCCGATGGACAGCGTGCGCACGGTGACGCCGTCGAGGCGGATGTGCTCGCGCGGGCCGTTCCACAGGGTGACGGGACGGTAGATGCCGGCGCCGGAATACCAGCGTGAGTTCGGCTGGTCGGCGTTGCGCGCGACGACGCGGATCTCATGCTCGCGATCGGCGGTCAGACGGTCGGTCACGTCGACGTGGAAGTTCGTGTAGCCGTACGGGCGGAACGCGGCCTGCTCGCCGTCGACCCACACTTCGGCGTCATGGTATACGCCTTCGAATTCGAGGACGAGCGCACGCCCATCAAGCTCCTCCCCCGGCGTGAACCTGCGCACGTACTCGTAGTCGCGGCCTTCGAACCAGCCGGAGTTGAGTCCGCTGGCGGCCAGGGGCGAGCGCTTCTCGCCGATCATCGCGTCGTGCGGCAGCGTCACCGGGACGAACGGTTCGGCGTCAGCCGCGGCGGACGGGGCGGCGGGCAGATGGCGGTACGACCATCCGTGGTTGAAATCGATTGCGCGCATGGGGTCCTTCTTCGTGTCGGGAATGTCGGGATGTATCGGGGTCGCACGGCCTCCTTATCGGGCGGCCGTGCGACCGGGAATCGTGGCTCAGGCGACGGCCGGTTCGGCCGGCACCAGCGTCAACGCGGTGCGGTCGACGTCGCGGGCGATGAACGCCTTGACGATGAGCGCGACGATTGCGACCAGATAGCAGGCCACGCCGGCCAACGCCACGTTGAGCGCGGTCTCCTCCGCCGCCGGATAGTTCACCGGGATGAAGTAGATGTCGGCGGCCAGACGCACGCGGGCCAGTGCGAAGCGTGCGAACGCCACGATGAGCAGCGCTTCGGAGCCCACGAGCAGCACATCGGCGAGCACGCCGCCGGCAGTGCCGGTCAGACGGCCACCCAGCACGGCCTTGGCCAGCAGCGCGACGACCGCGACGACGCCGCAGGCGACGACCGCCGCGTCCACGCCCTGTCCGGCCATGTAGCCGGTGGTCGAGTTGACCACGTACACGATCGTTCCGATCGCGCCGGCCAGCGCCGCGACGATCTCGGGGACGTTCGCCCCGAGCGGGTTCGACTTGATTGCGTTCGGCTTGTCGTTTGCCATGTCGATCCTCATCCTTTCCTTCACTTCGAGGCGACGGCGGTCGGGGCGGCGACGGACTTCGCACCGCGCACGCGCACGACCGTATATCCGATCACGCCACCGGCGCAGATCACGCCGGTCACGGCGATGGCCGCGATGTAGGCCGCGCGCCACCAGGTCATGACGTTCTCGGTATGGGTGGTGGAGTTCACGCCGTTCATGGCGTTGGAGTTGGCGAGCGCCCACAGGGCGTAGTGCACGTTCTGCTTGATCGCCAGCAGCATGTCGCGGTCCTTGGCGAGGGTCGCGGCATCCCAGTAGGTGACGCCCTGGTTGCCGAAGCCGCAGAATGCGGTGGTGCCGGCGAGCACGGACTCCTTGGGGGCGGCGTGCGGCGACACGGACGTGAAGTCGGTGACGTTGTAGCCGGTGAAGCCCCATTCGTTGCGCAGGATGTCGACCATGACGGCGGCGTTCGCGGAGGATGCGACGGCGCCGATGCGGTTGTAGGAGGTCATCACGCCGAGCGCGCCCTGCGTGTAGGTGTCGTCGCGGCTGTCGTCGGCGGCGAAGGATGCGGGCTTGCCCTTGCCTTCGATGAGCTGCTGGAGGTCGCGCAGCTCCATCTCACGCGCCTTCTGCTCGTTCATGAACACGGCGATGCCGGAGCGGTTGATCTCCTGGTCGTTGAACGCGATGTGCTTGACGTTGACGAGTGTGCCCTTGGACTGGGCGCCCTGGACGGCGGCCGACCCGATGTAGCCGGACAGGATCGGATCCTCGGAGTAGTACTCGACGCCGCGGCCGTTGTACGCGTGGCGGTGCAGGTTGGCGGCCGGTCCGATGATGATCGGCAGGTTGAACACGAGGCTCGATTCGCCGATGATGACCTCGCCGTTGCGGTAGGCGAGTTCCTTGTTCCAGCTGTAGGCGAGGTTGGTGGGCGACGGGGCGACACGCGACGTCTTGTTCGCGTAGGCCTCGTCGTTCGCGTCCTCGAACGGCTTGCCCTGGTACTGGCCTTCGGACAGGGTGTGCGAGTCGGAGCCGCCGGGGCCGTCGTCGCTGGTCATGTCCTGCAGACCGACGGATTCGATGCCGCCGATCATGTGGAACGCGTTCTCGGCGAACGACATGAACTCCTCGACGGACACCTTGGAGGTGATCTCGTCCCAGCGTTCGTCGTCGAAGGATGCGCCCTTCATGTCGTTGATGGTCAGGTCGCTGGCGGACGTGTCGCCGATCGTGATGTCGGACACGTCGTCGTCGCTCTTGAGTTCGATGAAGTCGTTGTTGAGCAGGGTGGAGACCTCGTCGTTCGCGCTCAGACCGGAGTAGGTCTTCGGGAACGTGCCGTCCCAGTCGGAACGGGTCAGGTAGGTGACGGTGCCGGGCTCGAACGTGTTGTAGTCCATCGAGTAGTCGCCGTCGGACAGGCGGTTGGTGATCTCCGTGCCGTTGTCGGAGACGGAGAACGTGTCGGCGTCGACGTCGCCGTCCCACGTCCAGCCGTACGTCTTGGACTTGTCACCGGCGGCGGTCATGCCGTCGGATTCGTCGTAGCCTTGGGCGGCGAGCACGTTGTTGAGCGCGTCGTGCACGTCGTCGCCGATCGAGAACCAGTAGTCGCCCGGGTCGACGATGTACGTCTTGGCGCCGTTCGTGTCGTAGCTGGCGAGGTTGGCCAGGTCGACGTCCATGACGATGGTCTGCGAGGCGCCCGGGTCGAGCGTATCGGTCTTCTCGAAGTCCATGAGCTGGATTGCGGACTTCTCGACGCCGTTGGCCTTGTCGTAGTCGGTGTACGGCACGGATGCGTACAGCTGCACGACGCCCTTGCCGGCCACATCGCCCGTGTTGGTGGTGGTGACGGTGACGGTCGCGCTCTTCTTGTCGCCGGCGATCTCGACCTTGTCGAGCGTCTGCTCGAACGTCGTGTAGCTCAGACCGGCGCCGAACGGGTAGACGACCTCGGTCGCGTAGTCCCACGTGCCGGCGGTGTCGGCGAGGGCGCCGTCCGCGTTCGTGTACGTGCCGGCGGATGCATCGGCGCCGCCGTTGCCCATGACGATGTCCGCATAGCGGGTCTCGTAGTAGCGGTAGCCGGTGTAGATGCCTTCGGATTCGATCAGATACGAGTTGACGGAGGCGTCCTCGGAGAAGTCGGCGGCGTTGGCCCACGGGATGTCGCCGAAGTTCTGCATGGCGGGCGATGCGGCCGCGTTGGCGACCATCACATCGCCCAGATGCGCGGACGGGGAGACGGTGCCGTTGAGCACGTCGGCGACGGCGGAGAAGCCGTACGCGCCGGGGAAGCCGATCCACATGATCGCGTCGATGTCGGGGTCGTTCTCCAGGTCGGAGATCTCCATCGCGTTGACCGCGTTGACGAGCACGATGACCTTGTCGAAGTTCGCCTTCGCCTCCTCGATCATCGCCTTCTCCTCGTCGGACAGGCTCAGGATGTTGCCGTTGGCGGTGTGCACGCCGTCGGCGAGGCCGTCCTCGCCGATCTCATACGCGCCGTTCTCGCCGCCGGGACGGCCGACGACCACGATCGCGGCGTCGTCGTACTCGTCGTACTGCGACGCATAGTCGGGGTTGAGCTTGGCGAGCTCGTCGAGCGTCAGTTCGCTCGGATCGTCGTACTTGGTGATTTCGGCGTATTCGGGGATGACGCCGCTGCCGAACTGCGGGGTGGTCCACTCCTTGTCCTTGAAGTACTCCTGATACGCCTTGAGCATGGACGGGTTGAGTTCGAAGCCGGCCTCCTGGAACGCGTCGGTGATCTCGACGGTGGAGTTGCCGTCGGCGATGGAGCCGCCGGAGCTGCCGTAGACCGGAGCGTAGCTGCGCACACCGAACATGGTGACTTTCGCGTTCTTGGAGATCGGCAGCGCGTCGTTGTCGTTCTTGAGCAGCGCGAACGTCTCGCGCGCCTCTTCGAGCGCGAACTCCTTCCAGCCCTCGTAGGCCTCCTTGGCGCTCGTGTATTCGGACTGGTAGGTCCAGCTGTCGCCTTCGTCGGCGGACTGGTCGGTGACGGTGCGCTGGCTGCGCGTGCCGACGGCCGCATCGAGCGACGTGCGGTACGTCTCCATGATCGAGCCGGCCATGAGCGCGATCGCGAGGAGCAACGCGCCGATGGCGGTCAGACCACGCCATAGGTTCGTCCGTGTGAACATCTTCATCCTCCTTGACTGTCCGGGCGTTCATCCGCGCACGCCCTTGCGTCCCAGTCTCGGCCGGCGTCGTCGTCGCGGCAATCCCCGCTTCGTGAACGGTCGTTTTCGCGCGGCGAACGACATCGGCGCACGGTCGACAAGGCACCCGTCGGGCGGGTCGGACAACCGGATGAATCGCAGTCCGGAGGGAGGAGCAGTCGGTCAGGAGGGGTCGTCCGACCGCCGCAGCGGCAGGATGACGGTCAGCCGGAAGACGCCGCCGCGGGCGACGATCGACATCGTGCCGTCGTAGCGGTCGGCGATCATGCGGATCGACCGCGTGCCGAACCCGTGGTAGCGTTCGTCGTCCTTCGTCGTGACCGGCAGACCGTCCCGGAACGCGACGTCGCCGGAGAACGGGTTCTCCACGCGGATCATCGCCATGTCCTTCGACTCGTGCACCCGTACCGCGATGTAGCGTTCGACCGGCGCGGCACCGGCGGCAGTATCCGCCACAACGGCCTCGGGCAGACGGTCGACGGCCTCCAGCGCGTTGTCGATCGCGTTGCCGAACAGCGAATACAGGTCCACCGGATTCATGAACGCGAGCAGACGGCCGTCGACCATCCGGTCGAACCGCACGCCGCGCTGCTCGCACTGCATCGACTTCTGCGCCAGCAGCACGTCGAGCGCCTCGTTGCCGGTACGCACCGACGCGTCGTAGATGTCGACCAGCGACGACAGCTCCCCCTTCTGCTCGTCGGACATGCGCGGGCCGAGCAGTGCGATCTGCCTCTTCAGATCGTGCGTCTTCACGTTGATCAGGTCGATCGTCTCCTTCGACGCGGCCAGCTGCCGCTCCTGCTGGCGCAGCAGGCCGCGCAGCACCTCACCGTCTGCCTTTGCCACCTGATTGACGACCAGCTCGTTCGCCAACGCCATCATGAACATGCACGTGACCAGGTCGAACGCGCTGAAGATCGTGAACGCGGCAGACCCGGCCTGCGGCAGCGCCAGCGCGTTGAACAGGTTCGTGAACACGCTCACGCACAGCGTCATGCCGGCCAGCAGCGCGAACACCGAGCGCCCCGCCAGCGCTGACGTGGGACGGCGCACCAGCGGCCGCGCGAAGCACCAGTAGCCCAGCAGCAGGAACGGCAGCTGCATCGCCGCATACGCGTACGTGTCGATCCATGCGGCGTCCTCCCACAGCAGATGCATCCACACCGACGACAATCGCGCCCCACGGTAGACGAAATGCTGCATCGTGCCGGCCATCGTGAAATAGAACAGCGCCTGCCGCGCGTTCACCCGCCAGCATGCGAGGATCATCACGGCGAACAGGGCGAACACGAGCAGATTGCCGACCGACGTCACCAGAATCGTCTGCGGCAGGCAGCCACGCCATACGCCAGACACGACGACGGCCGTCGCCAGCATCAGCGGCAGCGTCACGGTGAACCGTCGGCGACGCTCCTGCCACCACGTGAACATCAGCGTGGCGGCCAGCAGTTCGATCAGCATGCCGTAGCCGGAGAACAGACGCGTCACGACGGCCAGGGCCGCTGCCGCCGGCGTCACAGGACGGTCCCCTCGTCCATGCTTGCGGCGAGCTCGCCCATGAACGTGCGCCGGTAGGCGCGGCCGATCGTCAGCGTCTCGCCGGTCGTCAGCGTCAGCTCGCCGCCGTGGACCGCGGCGATATGCCGGTTGTTGACGACGAAGGCCTTGCTGCAGCGCAGGAAACCGCGCGGTCCGATCTTGTCGACCACGTCCTGCAGCGTGCCGCTGCCGACGATGACGCCGGAGCCGGTCGCTCCGGACGGCGTCGCGGCGAGCGCCGCCGTCGCGCCGACGACGTGGTACAGCAGACTGTGGCCGTGCACCTCGACGTGGCTGATGTCGCGCAGCAGCACGCGTCGGGTGCCGCCGCGCTGCATGATCATCACCGCCGTGGACGCCTCCCGGCGGATCGCGACCGCACGGGTGAGCTTGCGTTCGAAGTCCGGATACGAGAACGGCTTGACGATGTAGTCCAGCGCGTCCACCTCATAGCCCTTCGCGGCGAACTGCGCCATGTTCGTCACGAAGATCAGGACGGTTTCGGCGTCCAGCCCACGCAGCCGGCGGGCGGCCTCCATGCCGTCCATGTTCGGCATCTCGATGTCCATGAACACCATGTCCCAATTCGCCCTGTACGGGTCCAGGAACGACGTGGGCTCACGGAACTCCGTCACATCGAACCGGACGCCGGGGTGATCGGCTTCGTAGCGTTCCAGACATGCCCGCAGTCGTGCCGCGGCATCCGCATCGTCCTCGATCACCGCCACGCTGAACATACGGCCATACTCCTCTCCGACGCGTCATCGCCCGATCACACCACGATAACCCATCACCGGACTGACCCCGAAAGCCCCAGAACGGACGACGGCGCGGCACACCCGGATCGGTCATGTAGAACGACGGTTACCCGCGGAAACCATCCGGAATCGCACCGATTGCGCAAACGCATCCGCCGTTGTGTACGACCGATCCGGGCGTGGCGGCGCATGGCAACGTCCGACGACCGGCATCTAGCGGCGTAGGCGCATGAACATGCAGCCGGCAACGACGAACACGGCTACGACCGCGACGAAGCCCCACAGCGTGACGCCGATTGTGCCGGGCAGGACGAGCGACGGCGTCACGAACGCGAACAAACCGCACAGCAGTCGGGAGAAGCCGAGGATGAAACCCTGCACGGTGGCGCGGCAGTCCGAAGGGAACGTCTCCTGAGTCCACACCTTGCAGATCGCCTCGCCGGCCAGCGGCAGACCGATGTACATGATCGCCGTGGCGGCCACGATCACCCACAGCGAGCCGCCTCCGGCCGCCATGAGGACCATCGCGGCGAGCGCGATCACGCCGCCGATGACGAACAGCGGATTGCGCCAGCGCGTGTTGACCGTCGTTGATACCACCCAGTTGGCGGCGAACATCACGACGTACAGGATGATGCCCAGACCGGTGGCGAGCGACTGGGAGGCGTCCGCGTTGACGAGCATGTAGGTCTGGAACTGTCCCCACGTGTTCGCCACGAGGTTCCAGCCGATGTAGAACACCAGCAACGACGCGAACGCGGGAACCAGGTCCGCCGGCATGCCGAACGGACCGGAGCCGCGGCGAGCACGGCCGGCACCGTCCCTCACCGCGCCCGTCGCCGAATCCGAGGCCGCACGCTCACCGGCCGCGTGCAGCGCGGCGAACTCGCGCGAGCGCACACGCCAGACCAGCAGCAGGAACGCGATCGCGGCAAGCAGCACGAACACGATACGGCCGCCCGCGGCGCCTCCCAGACCCGACACGGCGAACGCGGCCAACGCCGACCCCAGCATGCCGACCTGCCAGCCGAGCTGCGTCACGGTCACGAGACGCGATCCGGCCGCCGGATCCCGAGCGTCGCGCGACATCACCGAAATCGACACGGGCAGGTCGAGCCCGGTGCCCAGTCCGGCCAGCAGCACGCCGGACAACAGCACCACGAAGTCAGGTGCCGTCGCGCACAGCGTGAAACCGACCGCCGACACGAGACTCACCCAGTCGAACACGCGCGTCATGCCCAGACGCGAGCAGAGCCGACCGGCGAGCAGCGACCCGGCGGCGATGGCGAAGTTGAGCGCGGCGCTCAATACGCCGACCTGGCCGGCGTCGAGCCCCAGCCCATCCTGCCACATCGTGATCGTGGTGGACAGGCCGACGATGGCCGACGAGCCGAGGAACGAGCCGACGCCGCCACAGCGACCAAGGCGCGTCAGCGCGGACGGATTGACGGATGCCGAATCGGGCATGGCGGATACTCCTTTGCTGAATGCCGTATGGAACGTAGGGGACATCCCGATGGAATCGGGGGACGCGGGGACGGGGCGGAGGACGCGCACGCATGCGAAGGCCGGCTCCCCCTGATCGAGGGAAGCCGGCAATGGCCGTGGCGGACGGCCTACGCGTTGCGCTTGGCGACCTTGCAGTACGAGGCGACGACGCTCAGCACGATCGCGACCAGATAGGCGGCCAGCGAGTAGAACGCGCTCATCAGATCGGCCATGTTCTGCGCGTTCTGGTTGAACGTGGCGATCGACGCGATGGCGTTGATGCGGTCGGACAGGAAGTAGGTGAACGCACACATCAGTGTCACCGAGGCGGCCACGCAACACACGTCGAGCACGACGCGAGCCCATCCGCCGGCGACGGCACGGGTCTGGTTGGCGCCCAGGATGACCGCTTCGAGCGCGATCGCCGCGATCGAGCAGGCGATCACGCCCGCGTTCGTGCCCGAGCTCAGGAAGTAGCTGGTATTGCAGTTGACGAAGTAGAAGACCGTCGCGACCAGAGCCGCGACCAGTGCCAGGGTGTTGAGGTAGAACCCGGCGGCCTGTTGTTTGATGAAGTTCATGATGCTCTCGCTTGTCATGCGCGCGTGGCGCGGTTCGTGAAGTTCTGAAGTCCGGAAAATCCGTGAGGAAGGGAATCGGACGGCCGGCGGTCGGAGCCGTGCAGCGGCGGCTGCCGGAGCCGGGGCCGGAGCCGCCGGCCGTCCGATGTGGTGTCGTAGGAAGGGACCGGAGCGGGTCAGGCGCGCTTGGAGTCCTTGCCGCGCAGGCTCACCGCGTACATCGCGGCGGCCAGGAGCGTGAACAGTCCGGTGACGATGCTTGCGCCGGTGAGCGCGTTGTCGTACCAGGTGCGCAGCGTCACCACGCGCGACGTGGAGTTCAGGCCGTCCATCGCGTTGGAGTTGGCGATGGCCTGGAACTGCCAGGTCATGTTGCGCTTGAGGTCGCTGGTGAGCTGGCTGTCCTTGCCCACGTTCTCCGGGGTCCAGTAGCTCCACATCTTGGAGACCGCGTCGATGCTGTTGTCGCCGGTGAGGCACAGCATCGTCACGCCGTTGTGCGCGGCGGCGGCCAGCTGGGAGTAGGTCGTGTCCTGGATGAAGTCCTCGCTCAGGAGGCCTCCGAAGCCCCATTCGCCGCGCAGGATGCCCAACATCAGTCCGCTGTGTGCGTTGGTGGCGGTCACGCCGATGCGGTTGTAGGCGCTCATCATACCCAGCGCGCCGGCGTCCTCGACGGTCGCCTGCACCGCGCGCAGCTCGCCTTCACGGGCCTTCTGCTCGGTCATGAACAGGCTCAGGCCGGTGCGGTTGATCTCGGTATCGTTGAACGCGTAGTGCTTCGGGCCGAGGATCAGACCGTACTCCTTGGCCACGGCGACGGAGGCCGCGCCCTGGAAGGCGGTCAGGATCGAATCCTCGGAGTAGTACTCGTGGTTGCGCGCGTTGTATGGGGAACGGTGCAGATTGGTGCCCACGCCCCACAGGATCGGCAGGTTGGCCCAGATGGAGTAGTTGCCCAGCAGCTTGCCCCATTCCTCGCCGATCTGCTTGCTGAACGTCTGGCCGATGACGGATTCGTTGGCCATGACGCCCATCTTGTAGGCGAGGTTCGGATCGGACGGGTCGATCGCGTACGGGTCGGCGGAGGACGTGTCGGTGTTGGCGTACTGGCCGAGCGTGTAGGAGTTGAAGCCGTTCGGACCATCGTTCTGCACCGCTTCGGGCGAGCTGATCGAGGCGACGGACTTGGTGGAGGTGCCGCCGAACGCGGTGCGGATCATCGCCTCCTCGAGCGTCATCTGATCCATGAGGTCGTTCCACGAGGAGTCGTCGGCGTCGTCGTTGCCCTTGAAGTCGGCGAGGGTCAGGCCGTTGTCGGCGCCCCACGTCGTGTCGTCGGCGTCGGCATTGTCGGTGATCTCGTACGTGTCGTTCGACAGGCCGCCGGCGAGCATCTCATCGGTGGCGGTCAGACCGTCGTACGTCTTCGGGAAGGTGCCGGACCAGTCGGAGCGGGACAGGTAGGTCACGGTGCCGGGCATGTAGCTGTTGAGGTCGGCGTCGGCGAGCTGGTTCTCGACGGCGGTGCCGTTCTTGGTGGTGGCGAAGGTGGTGTCGTCGAACTCGTCGAGCGTCCACGTGGCCGCGTCGGCCTTGTCGCCGTCCACGTCGGCGCCTTGGGCGGCGAGGACGTTGTTCACGGCCTCGTGCGCGCCGTTGCCGATGGCGAAGTAGTAGTCGCCGTCGTCGAGAATGTAGTTGCCGCTCGTGCCGGCCTGGTTGGAGGCGGTCGAATCCCAGCTGGCCATGTACTGCGCGTCGGCCTCGATGGTCAGGGTCTGCGATTCGCCGGGCTGCAGCTCGTCGGTCTTCGCGTAATCGAGCAGCTGCACAGCCGCCTTCTCGACGCCATGCTGCCGGTCGTAGTCGGTGTACGGGGTGCTCACATACAGCTGGGCCACGTCCTTGCCCGCCACGTCGCCGGTGTTGGTGACGGTGACCTTGGCGGTGACGGTCTTGTTCTCGAGGTCCACGTCGAGCGAGTCGAGCTTCTGGTCGAAGGTCGTGTAGCTCAGGCCGTAGCCGAAGTCGTAGGTGACCTCGTCGTCATAGTTCCATGCGTCGCCGGTGGAGCTGCCGGTGGATGAGGCGGCGTCGCCCTGGCCGAGCACGGCGTCCGCGTAGCGGGTCTCGTAGTACTTGTAGCCGGTGTAGATGCCTTCTGCTTCGACGATTTCGGAGTTGATGTACTTCGAGTCGTCGGCGTTGGTCCACGCGTAGTCGCCGTAGTTCTGGGCGGAGGGGGCGGCCGAGTTGTCGGCGGCCCACGTATCGGCGAGATGGCCGGACGGATTCGCCTCGCCGGACAGCAGATCGGCGACGCCGTAGAAACCGTATGCACCGGGCAGGCCGATCTGCATGATTGCGTCCACGCCGTCGTTGTCGGCGATCTCGCCGATCTCCATCTGCTGGGCGCTGTTGACGAGCACGATCACCTTGCCACCGTTGGCCCTCTTCGCCGCGACGGCCGCATCGATCAGGTCGCGTTCGTCGTCGGACAGACCCAGCGGGTCGTGCTGGTTGAGGTCCTGACCGGGGTCGACGCCGTCCTCGCCGGGCATGTAGGTGCGGTTCTCTCCCGATCCGCGGGCGATGGTGACGATCATGACGTTATGGTCGTCCAGGCTCGACTTCCAGTCGGCATTCGACTGGTCCATCGTCGCCTGCGAAGGCTCCTTGCTGGAGAACGTGCCGCCGATGGCCGGGGACGTGATGCGCGTGAACGTGTCGGTACCCCACGGGTTCTGGATCTCGGTGGTGAACGACGACTCCATGGACTTGTATATGTCCTGCAGCGTCGTGTTGATCTTGAAGCCCTTTTCGGTGAGCGCCTCGACGAAGTCGACCGGGTCGGCGTCGGTGCCTTCGAAGTCGGTCAGGGAGGATCCCATATCGCCGCCCTGCACCGGATAGTAGCTGGAGAAGCCCAGCAGGCTGACCTTCTGCGTCTCCTCCTTGGTCAGGGGCAGCGCACCGTCGTTCTTGAGCAGGACGGAGCCTTCCTCGCTGACCTTCTCGCCGAAGTCGCGGATCGCGGTGACCAGTTCGGTCGTCGACGCGTAGTCGGACTTGTGGCCGTAGTCGTCGACGCTGGCGTTCTGCGTGCGGAACGTCGAGCTTGTGGTGCCGAGGAACTTGTCGATGTCGGTGCGGAATCCCTGCACCGCACCCGTGGCGGTCAGCGACAATGCCAACAGCGACGCGAACGTGGTGGTCACGCCTCGCCATACCCGGGTTTTCGGGCTTGCCTTCATGGTTTTCCTCCTATTTTGGGTGTGGCCGGCCTGAGGTGCGGCGGTTGGCGACACCTCGGCGGCGAAATCTCCTATGGTTTTTGCGGCGGTACGGTTAGCGGCGTTTGGTCTTCGCGGCCTTCGCGGCGAGCTTCGCCTGGTAGCGGGCCTCTTCGGCGGCGAAGTCGAGTCCCTTCTTCGCGCAGCGGGCCCGGAGCTCCTCGATGCGCGCCTCCTCGGCGAGACGGTCGGCTTCCTCCTGTTCGCGGCGCAGTCGCTCGGCTGGTTCGATCCATTCGCCGCCGGCGGCGAGGACCGCGGCCTTCTGATGTTCGAGAATCGCGATCTGGTCGTCCTTGACGTGCTTCTCGACGTTCATGAACGCCATCAGCACCACGATGGCCGCATAGCACACGAGTTCGGCGCCGATGTAGCATACGGCGAGCACGGTCTGCACGCCCGCGTTCTGCGACGATGCGGCGGCATCGTAGCCGGTGGCGGTGAGCAGCAGGTTGATGATGCCGTTGCCCAGACCGGTCATGCCGACCATGATCGCGCCGTAGACCGACATGGTGAAGCCGTCGGAACGGAAGCCGTTCTTCGCCTCCAGATGGTCGAGCACGTCGGACAGGATCGCCAGCGTCACGTACATGGCGGGAATCGATCCGATGCCCTTGAGCACCACGCCGACGCACACGATCGCGAAGCTGTGGATGTCGAGCAGGCTCACCGAACCGCCGATCACGGACAGAATCATGCCGAACATCACCGCGTTGCGCTTGCCGAGCTTGTTCGCTATCGGCCAGGCTACCAGCATGCCCACGGCGGTCGGGATGCCGCCGATCAGGCCGAGCGTACTCATCGCGGTGCCGGCGGCGGCCTCTGAGGAGATGCCGTCGAACATCCAGCGCGAATAGTAGCTCATCGAACCGTTCTTGATCAGGCCCGACAGCTGGAACAGCAGGAAGTACAGGATGATGATCCACCAGAACCGGTCGGACATGCACACCTTCGCCTGCTGCAGCATCGGCAGCTTCTCTTCGACGATGTTGAGCTTGAGATTCTCCTCGGTGATGCGCTCGCGGGTGAAGAAGTACTCCACGAGGATGCCGACCGCCGTCGCCGCGCACAGCACGACCATCACGACACGCCAATGCGCGTAGCTTGCGGCCGCGTCGATGACGCCGTCGTGGTCGACGAACAGGTAGCTCTGCAGCAGGATCGGCACGAGGATGCTCGCTCCCACGCCCACGGCGGCCACGCCCGACGCGTTCGACAGCGTCGCCAGCAGACCGCGCTGGTTGCCGTTGCGGGTCGACAGGCCCACCATCGAGCTGTGCGCGGTGTAGAACAGCGGGTAGGCCAGCGCATAGTACAGGTTGTACGACACCGCGATCCACGTCATCTGCATGACCGGCGACGAGGCGGTCGGCGTCATGAACAGCAGCGCGATCGCGACGACGACGAACGGCACCGACAGCAGCATGTACGGGCGAGCCTTGCCCTGCGACGTGCGGGTGTTGTCGATCAGGCGGCCGACGGCGAGATTGCCGATGATCACGAGGATCACCGACGCCATCGGCAGGACCGCGGAGAACACGCCGAAACGGCTCGTGTCGGTCCATCCGAGCACGTCGGAGTAGTAGCGGTTGAGGTACGAGCCGAAGATCGCGTTGGAGATGAACGCGCAGAACGGTCCGACGAAGTAGCCGAGCAGCATCTCCGGCGGCTTCACGTTCGCCGACGTGACGCGGGTGCGCACCAGCGGATTGTCGAAGAATCCTCCCGTGCGCGGGGTGGTCGTGGTTGCCATGGTTCCTTGTCCTTTCTTGCCGCTCAGTGCAGGTCGCATGCCATCGTGTGCGTGCCGTGCGCGAGTTCGCGGATCGTGCCGTCGGGGAGCGTCGCCTCGCAGGTCGTGCCGAACGGCACGTCGACGGTCAACGTGAACCGCGTGCCGGTGACCGACCAGGCCGACCCGGCGGTGCCGTACGGAGTGTCGACGTGGCCGTTCGCCCACGTCAACCCGCCGCCGACCAGCGGTCGTACACGGAAGCGGCGGTAGCCCGCTTCGACGGGTTCGATGCCGGCCACGCGCCGGTACAGGAACGCGCCGACCGCGCCGGACGCGTAATGGTTGTAGGAGATCATCAGGTCGGTGCCGTCGTCGCCGATCGGGCATTCGCCGTGCTCGTCGAGTCCGTCCCAGCGTTCCCAGACGGTCGTGGCGCCCATCTTCACCTCGTATAGCCAGCTGGGGCACGTCTCGTTGGTGAGCATGCGGAATGCGACGTCCGGACGGCCGTTGTCGGCGAGCGCGAACAGGATGTACGGCGTGCCGGGGAATCCGGTGCCGATCCGGTACCCGTTCGATTCGACCAGCGCGGCGAGGTTGTCGACGGCCTTGGTCCGGGTCGCCTCGTCCGGGAACATACCCAGGTGCAGCGGCAGCACGTACGCGGTCTGGAATTCCTCCTTGAGCCGCCCGTCGCCGTCGGTGAACACGGACACGTACGCATCCGCCGCCCGGTCGGCAAGCTCGTCGTATTCGCGGGCGTCGGCCTCATGACCGAGCACTCGGGCCACCTTGGCGAGCGTGCGCGCCGTGTTGTTGAGGCTGGCGGTGCCGGTCCACTTGCCGCGCGCCTGCCACTGCTGCATCTTCGGCACGTCGGGCGCAATCCAGTCGCCGAACTGGAACGGGGTGGGCATCCACCAGATGTAGCGGTGCTTACCCACGCCGAACAGGCCGGCCCAGAACCGGCAGGCGTTCACATACTTCCTCATCGTCCCGTACATGTCCTCGAGTACGGACACGTCGCCGCGCGCCTCGTATTCGGCCCACGGCACGAGCACGCACGCATCCCCCCACCAGGCGATCGCCATCCTGGGCATGGTGGCGGGGAATCCGTAGCCCTGCACGGGCACGGTGTTCGGGATGCCGCCGGTCGGCAGCTGCTCGGCCTTCACGTCGCGCAGCCACTTGTCGAGGAAACGGCTCATGTCGAAGTCGTAGCAGGCAGTGGGCGCGAACACGGCGATGTCGCCGGTCCAACCCATGCGTTCGTCACGCTGCGGACAGTCGGTGGGGATGTCGAGCAGGTTCGACTTCGCACCCCACACGATGTTGCTCTGCAACCGGTTGATACGCTCATCGGAGCAGGCGAAGTCGCCGGTGCGGGCCAGTTCGCTGTAGAGCGCGACGCCCGTCACCCGGATCCGCGCCGGGTCGATGCCGCGCACCGCGATGTAACGGAATCCCATGTAGGTGAACCGCGGAGCGTACGTCTGGTCGCCCGACGTGCAGATGTAGGTCGCGGTCGCCTTCGCGGTGCGCAGGAACGTCGTATTGAGCGTGCCGTCCGGGTTGAGGATCTCCGCATGACGAACGTCGATCCGCTGTCCTTCATCGGCGCCGGTGATGTCGAGACGCACGATGCCGGCGAAGTTCTGTCCGAAATCGTAGATGGTCTCGCCGTCCGCACGACGCTTGCAGCCGATCGGCTCGAATGTCTCATGCTCGCGTACGGGAGCGCCGTAGTCCGCTTCGATGCGCTTGGGAACGGTCTTCGGCCGTTCGACGGCGGCCTCATGCCACGACGGGCGCACCGTTCCGCCAACGCCCTCGCCGTCCGGACCGAACGCCCGGGTCGCATCGTACGTCTCACCGTCGTACAGGTCGGCCATCACGAACGGGCCGTCCGTCGTCACCTCCCAGTCTGATCCGGTGCCGATGACCTCGCTCGTACCGTCCGCATAGTCGACGCGCAGCTCGGCCAGCAGCGCCTGACGGTCCGCCGTGACACGGTTGACCCGCGTGAACACGAACGATCCGACCGCCCATCCGCCGGCCACCGTAGCCAGCAGCGTATGCGCCGCACCGGCATCGCCATCCGCCAGCAGGGCCGTCACATCATACGTCTGATACTGCAGGTTCGTCGCATACGACGTGAACCCCGGCGCGAAATACCGGTCCCCCACCCTGCGGCCGTCAATCGAGAACTCGTAGACGCCCATCGCCGTCGCATACAGACGCGCACGGACCACCTGACGGCCCGGAGCCGGCACGAACACGCGACGGAAACTCATCGGCCTAGGCGACACCTTCTTGTCCGTGAACCGGTACGTGGCGTCGGAAATCCACTCCCCCGACCACGCCTCGCCCATGCGGCCGGTCTCGAACGACGTCGCCGCGCGCACGGTCGCACCCCGCTCATCCGTCACGGACAACGTGACCGGATACGTCGAAAACGGCTCAAGCGGGCCGCCGGCATACGGGACCGCGATCTGCGACGACGGATGGCACACCCAGTCGCCGACCGTCAACGTCACCTCACGGACCTCGGCGCCCGCCGTCGCGGACAACGCATACGAGAAACGAGGCGTCGCATCATCGGTCACGCAACCGCGCTCCAGATTCTCCACGGTCAGACGGTCGATCGTCAGCATAGCCACCCTTCCTCGTCGTGTCTCTCATCGCAGCCCCGGGCGGAAGGCGGACATCATGGTCCACGCCCCTCCATCGGGAGATCCCCGGCCATCGGAAACCTGAAGACAGTCCACCACACGGATGGCATGCGCTCCACGACGACCACATGAAACGCGCGTTTCGCAACACGAACGACATCGGCAGCCACGACCGCCCGGGACTACGGCATCGGCAACAGGACATTCACCACAAACACGCCATCATCGGCACGCACCGACAGCACCCCGTCATACCGGTCCACAATCATGCGCATCGAACGCACACCGAACCCGTGATATCGAGGATCGTCCTTCGTCGTCAACGGCAGACCGTCCACGAAACGGCGCTCGCCGTCATACGGGTTTTCGACATGCGCCACCAGCATGCCCGCCTCGGCACGGATCTTCATGCGGATGTAGCGGCGGGACGGGTCACCGACGGCGCTGACCGCCTCGATTGCATTGTCGACGGCGTTGCCGAACAGCGAATAGATGTCCACGGGACGCATGAACGACAGGCTCGCCCCATCGATCATCCGGTCGAACTGGATGCCCCGCTGTTCGCACAGCAGCGACTTGTTCGCCAACAGCACGTCCAGCGCCTCATTGCCGGTACGCACCGACGAATCGTAGATGCCGACGAGCCGGTTGAGTTCGTCCAGCTCCTCGGGCTGGATCGATTCGCCCAGCATGAGCAGCTGCTTCTTCAGATCGTGCGTCTTGACGTTGATCAGGTCGATGGTCTGACGGTCGGATTCGAGCTGCGTCTTCTGCTGGTGGAGCAACTGCCGTAGCAGCTCCCCGTCGCGCTGCGCGCTCTCCCGTTCCACGATCTCACGCTGCATGATCAGCACGAATCCGCACGCCACCACGCGCGTGAGCACGAACATCACGTAGGCGCTCACGTCGATGTCGACGTTGGCAACGAGATAATCGAACATGCATGAGAACACGTTCACATACAACGTCACGCCGATCAGCAGCGGCGCGACATGGCTGTCGGCCAGCCCCTGCGGCACGTGGCCGCGCATCGGACGGGCGAACAGCCACCATCCGGCGGCCATCGCCAACGCCATCGACAACGGATACAGCCACACATCCATGGCGGAATCACGGATACCGCTCGACATGTGCACGACGGCCATCGCCGTCTGCGCACAGCCGTACTCCAGATGCTGCAACGACACCGTGGCCGCCGTATAGAACAGCCCCTGCGGCATATCGACCCGCAAGCACACGCGCATCCCCACATAGCACAACGCATTGCACAGCATGAGCCGCACGATCTGCCACACCACGTCGGACGGTGAGGCGAACGCCGCGACCGTCATCGTCACGACGAGCATCGCCGCCACGCATCCGACGAGACGCCACGGCCAATGGCGGCGACGGTCCACCCACCATACGAGCGTCACGGCGGCGACGATGAGTTCGAGCACATAGCCGTTGTCCGCAAAGAACCCATACAGTGTCGCGGCGACGTCAGCGGGCATGCTCGTTCCCCAGTCCTTCGGCCAATGCAAGCAGGAACGGCTTGCGATACGCGCGCCCGATCGGCAGCGTCGTCCCGTCGGCGAGCGTAACCGAGTCGCCGCCGACCTGCGTGATATGCCGTATGCTGACGAGATAAGGCTTGCCGCAACGGGCGAATCCCGCATCGCCCAGCCGCGATTCCAGCTCCTGCAGCGAACCGTACGATGTGATGGGACCGGCGTCGGTGTGATAGATCAGACTGTGCGAGCGGATTTCGATGTAGCTGATGTCACGCAGGGCGATGCGCCGGGTGATGCCACGCTGGGCGACGAGCAGCGAGTCGTCGTTCCTGGACGTCAGCCGCACCGCGCGGGTGAGCTTACGCTCGAAGTCGGAATACGAGAACGGCTTGACGATGTAGTCCAGCGCGTCCACCTCATAGCCCTTGGCCGCGAACTGCGCCATGTTCGTCACGAAGATCAGGACCGTCTCCGCGTCCAGCCCACGCAATCGGCGGGCCGCCTCCATGCCGTCCATGTTCGGCATCTCGATGTCCATGAACACCATGTCCCATTGGGCCTTGTACGGCTCCAGGAACGACGTGGGCTCACGGAACTCCGTCACATCGAACCGGACACCGGGATGGTCACGCTCGTACCGCTCCAGACACGCACGGAGCCTCGCCGCAGCCTCCCCGTCATCCTCGACCACCGCCACACTGAACATACGGCCACGCTCCTCTCCCGACGCCTCATCGCCCGACCACACCACGATAGCCCATCACCGCCGGTATGGACCGACACGGGCATCAGCACGGACCGCGAGCGAATTCGCGGACGCCCGCATGTTACGCGAAACACGTCCGGTTTGGTCATACGGAACGGCGACTATCGGCATCGTCAGTCACAAGCGTTTTCCATGATTTTCCATGTGTTCTATAAAACCCGACAATCCCAATAATTCCAAGTGGTTTTCGCATCACAATCATTTTCTATTGGTTTTCTATATCGAGTAGAATGAGCGGAGCACAGACAGGAGTCACCATCATGCCGTTTCCAGCCAACCCGTTCAAACCCACGGCGGGCGTGATGCCACCGGTACTCATCGGACGTCGCAGCGTCATCGAGGATTTCGAAGAGGGCATCACGGACGGCCCCGGCGCCCCCGACCGACTCACGCTCATCACCGGGCCGCGCGGCTGCGGCAAGACCGTCATGTTGACCCGGCTGGGCGACGTCGCACGCAATCACGGCTGGCGGGTCATCGACGAGACCGCATCGCCGGACCTGTGCGAACGGCTCATCGCACGGATCGCACCGCGACCGGGACGGCTGTCCGAAGCGACGATCGACCCCTCCGTCCTCGGCGTCAGCATCGGCAGCGTCCGCATCGCCCCCGCGCTGCGCCCGAGCGGACTGCGGGACGCCATCGACGCGCGTCTCAAGGACATGAAACCGGATCAGGGGCTGCTCATCACCATCGACGAGACGCAGGACGCCGCCCTCGACGACATCACCGCCATCGCCACCGCCATCCAGCATGCGTTCCGGGAGAATGCGCAGGTGGCGCTCGTCTTCGCCGGACTCCCCTCGCTGACATCCGACCTGCTCAACGCCAAGGTGCTGACGTTCCTGCGGAGGGCGTCCATCAAAACGCTGGGTGACGTGCCGCTGGACGACGTCCGCGTCTCGTTCGCCGGCATCGTCCGCGAGGCGGGGCTGACCATCGGCGACGATGCGCTGGACGCCGCCACCGCGGCGACCGGCGGATACCCATACATGATTCAGTTGGTCGGCTACCACATGTGGCGCCACGCCCGCCGCCGCATCGGCGACCCGCAGCGGACGATCACGACTCAGGACGTACGCGACGGCATCGAACAGGCGCGGGCGAGACTCGGCGAAGGCGTGTGCGCGCCGATCATCGCCGGACTGTCCGAGCGCGCCGTCGACTATCTGCGCGCGATGGCCGTCGATGACGGGCCGTCCTCCACCGCCGACGTGGCCGAACGCATGGGCGAGACCATCGACTACGCCAACGTGTACCGGGCGAAGCTGATCGACGCGCGGATCATCGCGGCGCCCCGACGCGGGCAGGTGGATTTCGCCGTGCCGATGCTTCGCGAATACCTGCGGGTCGACGAAAGCTGATCGGCAGCTACGAAAGGCCCGACGGGCGCATGCGGCCGCGAGGACATGATCAAGGACGGGTTCCCATCGAAAGGGTCTCTCGTCAATCCGCCATCCTCCGCCAATGCGTTCGCCGCAACACCGCGGACCGCACGGCACTTTGACAACATGTCAATTCCGGGAGTATCATAAATGCGCATTAGAAATTGACAATTTGTCAACGCCGTCCAACGGTGGACGCGACGCAGACGGAAGACCGCATAGGAGCCGCATCCTGGTCCCAGCCCCCGACTCGCACCGCCGCCCGACGACGGAAGAGAGCAGGAAAGGACCATTATGCTGTTCCAGGTGTACGGCGACCACGCCGTCTTCCAGTGGCTCGGCTGGATTCTCGTATTCGTCTGTCTGATCGGCGCGAACGAGCTCGCCCGACGCACCAAGATCGGCGGCATCGTCGCGTTCCTCGTCGTCCCAGCGATACTGACCGTCTACTTCGTCGCAATCTACGCGGGAGCGGCAATGGGCGCCGACTGGGCGCTCACCAATCCGACCTACGTGCACATGACCAGCTGGTTCCACTATGCCAAGCTGTACGCGGCCACCGCCGGATGCATCGGCTTCATGGCGCTCAAGTACCAGTGGGGCCGCATCGGCAAATCCGAATGGTTCAAGTGCTTCCCGTTCGTCATCGTCGCGATCAACATCCTCATCGCCGTGGTCTCCGATTTCGAGTCCGCGTTCCGCGCGTGGGGCACCACGTGGGTGTCCACCGAAGGCGTGACGCTCATGGGTGGCTGGCATAACGTGTTCAACGGCCTGGCCGGGCTGATCAACATCGCCTGCATGACCGGCTGGTTCGGCATCTACGTGTCGAAGAAGAAGGACGACATGCTCTGGCCGGACATGACGTGGGTGTTCATCGTCGCCTACGACCTGTGGAACTTCTGCTACACCTACAACTGCCTGCCCACGCACTCCTGGTACTGCGGTCTGGCGCTGCTGCTCGCCCCGACCGTCGCGAACGCGCTGTGGAACAAGGGCGGCTGGATCCAGAACCGCGCCAACACGCTGGCCATCTGGTGCATGTTCGCTCAGGTGTTCCCGATGTTCCAGGACTACTCGGTGTTCTCCACGCAGTCGGTGAACAACGCGAACGTGAACCTCGCGGTTTCGATCGTCGCGCTCGCGGCGAACGTGCTGGCGCTCGGCTACATCCTGATGCGCGCGAAGCGCCAGGGCGTCAACCCGTGGCTCGGCGAGGTGTTCAAGGGCACGCGCGACTACGAGCAGGCCATCGCCCGCGCGGCCTGACGGCGGCGCCTTCCCGGTCGCCGACGACCAAGGATGCACGACGGCCTTCCGACAGGCGGGGTGGGCTCCCACACAAGGAGCCCACCCCGCCTTCGCGTTTCACACGAATGTTTCATGTGAAACATCGCGCCCGCACCCATCATGCACCGGAAGCCCTGCGCATGATGGGTGTTTCATGTGAAACATCCATCATGGTGCGCGTCTCGTCAGTCAGACGAAGACGCCGGTGACCGGATCGCGATGGTCGCGCTCCAGCGCCGCCATCGTGCGCGAACCGTCGTCGGCGCGATGCTCGGCGGCCACGGCCGGCGGCACCAGCACGCGCAGAGCCCTCCCCTGGGTCTCCACGCGCACCGGCAGCGAACCGACGTATTCGCCGTCGGACATCAGCACCGGCGGCTCGGCGCCCCCGTCCGCACGGGTGATCTCGACGCCACGCACCCGCTTCCAACCGAAGACGCGGGACGCCAGCAGGCGTCCGTTGTACCCCTTGGAGATCGCATCGGCGATCTCGATCGGATTGGGCATGTGGTCGATCCACACCAGGTCGAGCAGGCCGTCATCGAACCGCGAGTAGGGCGAGATCTCCAATCCGCCGCCGACATGGCGGGAATTGGCGACGGTGATCATCGGGGTGTACAGGTCGTATTCCTCGACGGAGCCGTCGACCAACGTGGCCTTGATGTGGTAGCCGTACCGCTTGAGCCGTGTGACCTCGACCAGCACCGCGACGAAGTACCGCAGCGACCCTCCAGGCAGGTGCGAATGGTTTGCCCGGTCGTTGATCGTCGCGTCCAGACCGCAGTTGAGCATGCCGCCGTAGAAGCGGTCGATCGGCTCGCCGTCACCGCCCGGCAATGACGTCACCCGGCCCATGTCGACGTCGATGTGGCTGCCGTGCACGATCGCGCCGACGATGCCCTCCACCGCGGTTTCGATGCGGTTGACCGGCAGGCCGAGGCCACGCGCGAAGTCGTTGCCCGACCCGATGGCCACGATGCCCAGCGGTTTGCCGCTGCAGCCGACCGCGTTGGCGCCCAGCGAGATCATGCCGTCGCCTCCCGCGACGACGAGGTGACTGTACCGGTCGGCCTCCTCGCGAGCGCGACGCAGCGAATCGTCGAAGCTGGAACCGGTCAGATCGATCACGTCGAATCCGCGACGCACGCCGGCCTCGATCATCAGGTCGAGCACGCGCTCATATGTCGCTGCGCCCCGCCCCTTGCCGGATACGGGATTGCCGACCATCGCCACCACGGTACGTTCTTCGCTCATACCGTCACCATACCCAAGCCCGGCCACCACCATATCCGCACGGGCCACACGAGCCGCACGGACACGGTCGCGTTCCCGCATGCGCCGCATGACCGGCAGGCATGGCGGACACAAGTCGCATGGAATCCGTCACGTCCCACAGTCGACCGGGCCCGCGCGCGACTCATACGTCACGCGCGGCACCACCGGAACCTGGGTGGGCATGCCGGCGACCACCTGCACGTCCTCCCCGTCGACGATGCACGAGTCAAGCATCGCCCCGTTGACCTCCGCCGTCTCGACGGCGACCAGACACGCCTCGTCGGCGTCGGCGCCGTCGAGCAACGCGACCGCGGCGGAGACGGCGATGACGTCGGCCGCGGACCTCGCCCGTGCCCTGCAGAGCATCACGTTGCCGCCCATCGCGACCGCGCCCATCAGCAGAGCCGCCACCGCGATCAGGGCGACGCCCATCACCGTGCCGGAGCCGGTGTCGGACGCCGTCCAGAACGCCTTGATCCAGCGCCGACACAGGCACCAAGACGACGGCCGGCCCGACATACCGAGGCGTGTCCGCATGCGGTCCCGCATGCGGCGGATCATGACGTCACCCCCGTCGCCGTGGCGGTGATGCGTGCAGGCAGCACACCGAGCGGATCGGGCACGATTGGGCAGCTCACCACGACGGTCACGCGGCCGCCGGCTCGCATAACCGTCGCCGATGCCCCGCCGCCGGCGATGTCGCGCGCGACCGTCCGATAGTCGACGCCAGCCGTGCCGCCATCGTCATCGGCGACGACCATCTCCCTCGCAATCGCGGAGGCCGCGTCATGGCAGTCCAGCGACACGACCGCAGCACGGGACAACCCCAGCAACAGCACGGCCACGGCGACCACGGCGGGAAGCACCACGGCGAATTCGGCGGTGGCCGCACCCTCGTCCGCCTGTCCCATCGCCCTCACCCGACGCTCAGCGCCTTCTTGACGATGCCGGTCAGCAGCGTCTTGACCGCATCGGATTTGGTGATGGAGATGAGCAGTGCGGCGAAACCGGTGGCGGCGATGAGCACCACCGCGTATTCGGCGGTGGCCGCGCCCTCCTCGGGTTCGGCGGCGAGCGTGCGCATGCGCGCGTCGAGGCAGCACAGCTGACGGCGTCCACGTTCATGCAGTTCCATGGCGGTCCGGCGGGCGTGGATGAACAGTCCGGCCTGCCCGTCGACGTTGATCGGAATCGTCTCGTTGTCCATGATGGCTCCTTTCGTCATGCCGGCCGGTACGGGCCGGGTTCTGCCACTATGACGGATTTCCTTGCAGCACCGGAGGAAAAACGGGGTATGTGGTCGAAAGGTAAACGGTTATCCACATCACGGCGTGTTCTTCCACATACCCGGCGACGAAGCGGACTGCATCCCGCATTCCACGGCGCCTGTGGATAACCGGAGTCCGTCACCGTCAACGGCGAGTGCCGTCGATCGTCATGTGATGAACGAGACGATCGACGGCACAATGCCGATCATGATGAACGACGGCAGGAAGCACAACCCGGTGGGCAGCAACAGTCGCACCGACAGCCTCGCCGTCGCCGTTTCGATGCGGGCGCGCTCGTCCGCATCCATCTGCTCCATCATCGCGCTCAGGCGGGCGGAGGGCGGTACGCCCTGACGCCACGATGGTCCCAACGCACCCTGCAGCGCGCGGAACAGCCGGCTCGCGTCATCGCCGTCACCACCGATGCGGCAGGCCCGCGTCCAGGCCGCATCCCAGCCGACACCGCGCACCAGAGCGGCCGCCACCGCACAAAGTCCGCGACCGATCGACGCCTCGGCGGAACCATCATGGACACCACCGGAGAACCCACCGAGCCCGCGCGCCGCGACAAGCCCGCCAAGCCCGCCGGGTCCATCAAGCCCGCCGGATCCACTGAACCCGGGTCCACCGAACCCGGGTCCACCGGCGGGACCATGGCCGCCGCATCGGCCCAGGCACTCCCCCACCGCGTCCAGCGCGGACGGAATCGACGCCCCCTGCCGCATCGCCGCGTCAAGCAACGCGAGAATCAGCGTATCCGGCACATGCCGCACCGATGCGGGCATCCGTCGGCGCCCGTCACCACCGCGGCCGGCACCACGGCGCCCGTCACCATCGCGGCCGACGGCACCGCCGGCATCCCCACCGAAGGCACGTCTGGCAGGGCGTCCGGCGGCATGTCCGGCAGTGCACCCCCCGTCCGCATCCCGCAACATCGCCGCCGTCCAGGCCATGCCCGCCGCGTGGAATCCGCAACCGACCAGCAGGCAGCCGAGTCCGGCCGTCGACGCGAACAGGAATCCGACGGGGTGCGCGCCCATGAGTTCGCCGAGCAGCACCGTGGCCGCGGGTAGCGCCGACAGGAGTCGGCTCGTCGCCTGCGGCACCGCGAGCGCCTGCTCGCGTGAGTCGGCGAGCAGGCGGGACCGTCGGTGGGATTGTTCTACGGCTTCGAGGCAGCGTACTGCAGGGCATCCGATGCGTTCGCTCAGCCGTGCGGCGAGCGCGATCTGCACGGCGGCGTCGGCGATCTGCCGGCCGGTTTCCTTCGGCAGGGCGTGTCGGGCCAGCAGCGCGTACAGGTGTCGCTCCGTCGGCGCGTTCGTCGGCGGCCGGGCGGCTGTGTGCGGGCGCGCGTCCGGCCGTTGCCCGCGGTCGTCCGTGACGGGGAATGCGTCACGCATCGTCGCGCCGCCGCGCAGGGCGGCGATGGCCGATGCGATGACCGCCATGATGCCGATTCGACGGTCCGCGTCGCCGGTGATGCGGGTGGCGTCGGCGTCACGGCGGCCGCCGATGCCGACGACCGGAGGACCGTCGCGGCTGCGCGTGTTCAGGTCGCGCAGCCGGCGTTCGGCGAGCGTCCGTTTCGGCGGCATGGCCAGCGTCACGGCGACCGCGGCTGCGATGGCTGCGGCGACGATTGTGGCGAGATGCCGCGAGGCGGCGATGATCATGGGGATGGCCGTGGGGATGGCCGTGATGCCGTCGGCGCTCATGTGGCGTTCCTTTCCTGCGTGGTGTCAGCCGGCGGTCCATCGTGCGACGAACGCATCCCATTGCGGGCCGTTCGTGGGAGGTCCGGCGCCGGACCATCGGCTCAGCACCCGTCCGGTCAGGCCGATGCCGCCGGCGGCCCGGTTCGGTCCGTCGTCCTCCCCGTGCGCGCCGATGATGTCCAGTCGTCCGATCTGGGCGATGCGTCGACGGCCGGTGCCGTCCCGTTCCAGGTGGAGGACCGCGTCGAACGCGTTGGCGGCGAGCATCGCGGTGGCGTCGACGCTCATACCGGACAGGAGTCCGAGTGCGGCGAGGCGGGAGGGGACACGGGCCACGCCGTCGGCGTGCAGTGTGGTCATGCCGCCTGAATGGCCGGAGTTGTAGGCGCGCAGCAGGTCGGCGATCTCCTCGCCGCGGCATTCGCCGAGGATGATGCGGTCGGGTCGCATGCGCAGTGTCGCCTTGACGAGGTCGGCGAGGCCGATCGCGCCGGCGCCTTCGACGTTCGCCTCGCGTGTCACGAGCGACACCCGGTTCGCGCCGCTGCCGGCGCCGCCGGACATGATGCCGTCACCGTTGCCGCCTCCGGATCCGAGTTCGCGTACCTCCTCCACCGTTATGATGCGTTCCTCGCGCGGGCAGCGGCCGAGCAACGCCTTGAGCAGCGTGGTCTTGCCGGTGCCGGTGCCGCCGGTGATGAGGATCGTGGCACGTCGGGCCACCAGCGTGCACAGCAGCGGCAGCCAGATTGCGGGAAGCATGCCTACGGCGCATAGCGTGTCGAGTCGTGGCGGCGAGCGGGCGGGGAATCGTATGGATATCGCCGCGCCTTCGGGCACCAGTGGCGCGATGACCGCGTGCACGCGGATGCCGTCGGGCGAGGATGCGTCCGCGATCGGGCATGCGTCGTCGAGCCGCCGGCCGAGGGCGGCGCACAGGCGCACCGCGTAGTCGCGGACGATCTGCGGTGATGTGAACGGTATGGCCGGCCGGTATTCGCGCATGCCGCCGCCGGCGTCCACCCAGACGCGCCCGTCGCCGGTGACCGCCACGTCGGTGACGCGCGGGTCGCAGGCGAGCGCCTCCAATGGTCCGAACGGTATGCCGTCGCCGTATGTGTTCATCGTTCACCCGCGTTCCAGCATGGCGTTCACACGTTCGGCGAGTGCGTCGACCGCCAGGCGGTTGCGCCGGGCGACGTTCTGCGCGCCGAGACCGGAGAGGATGTCGGAGCACAGTTTCGGGTCGGCGTGCATGCAGGCGTCGAACGACTGGCCGAGGTAGTCTTCGGCTTCGTCCACACCGACCGGACCGGATGCCTGCCGGCCTATGCCACGCGGCTGCATGCCGACGAGGATCACGTCGGCTGCGGCATGCCGGTCTCTGGCCTGTCGTAGATGCGTTTTCGCGCGGGCCAGTCCCAATACCGACAGTTCGACGGCGATGAGTCTGGGCGATGTCTCGAGTTCGGGGATGTCGGCCAGGCCGGTGCCGCGCCCGGCGTCCACGACGACGATGCCGTTCGTGTCGCTCAGGGCCCGAATCGCCGCCTGGACGCTCCACCATGGCGGCGTGGGGCCGTTCCATGGATTGTGGGAGAGGACGCGCACGCTGTCCCAGACGGGCAGTTCCTGGTTGAGCGCGTCGCCGTCCACCTCCCCGAGCGGAGCGTCGAGACTGTCGAAGCGGGTGCCGGGGTTCTGTTCGATGCCGAGCAGGATGTCGAGACCGCCGCCGATGAGGTCCAGGTCGACGAGCGCACAGGTCAGGTCGTGTCCGCTCAACGCGCGGGCGAGCAGCGCCGCGGTCAGGCTCAGTCCGATGCCGCCGCTCGCCGCCGTGCAGGTCAGGATGTTGTGGCTGATGATGCCGGTGCGTACGCCGTCCGGCAGGACGGCCGCGTCCGGTGGTCCGGCGCGCAGCGTGCCGGTCCATGCCGCCGGCCCGTGCACGTCGGCGGCGACGGCCGCCGCAGTCACCGTCCGGTCGGCCGCCGGCGACGTCGGCGTGTAGTAGCGTCGCGGCGCCTCCGGTGGCGCCGCCGTGGAATGTCGTGTCGTGTCCATAGGCCGATTGAACCGCGGCCATGTCGCCGGGCGCCAGCCGAACCGGGGTATGTGGTCGAAAGGTATGATGTTATCCACATCACGGCATATCCATCCACAGCAGCGGTTTTCCAATGTGGACAACCCACCGCGTCGCGCTATGCAGCAAGAACTCCAAACCTGCATATGTTCGAGTCTTCACCACACAAACTGGCGAAGGCTCCATTAAAACCGCCCCGACACGCCTACTCCTGCAAGGCCGAACCCCAGACATAAACACCACGTTTAGTTCCTATAGCCCATAGCCCCGGCTTCCGAACAATGGGAGCGGTACGACCTGTAAGTCCATCCTTGTTCATGGGAGGGGTGCCGCCGCTCCCCATACGGCCCATACAGCCGCCCCCTCGGGAGAGCAGCCAAGCCGAGCCTGTCGCGCCGGCTCTGCCCGCGAACGACCCACGGAAAAAGGGGAGGCCCGCCGAAGCGGGCCTCCCCACCACAACTCCCAGAGCAGATTCCTGCACAACATCATCGTCGTAACGGTAAGTCTTTCCAATGCCCGTTCAACGTAACAGTCCTTCGTGACCATACACACCTTGTGGGCTCTGCTCTGTTCTGTTCTGGTACCCCATAATTTAGACGCGACTCCCCACCCTCGCAACCCCCATCGCCGCAGTGTTCGCTTATTTGCGCAACTGTTCGCTCGATCACCCGCATCACACCGGAAATGACGCATTGCGACCGCATCGAACCGGTTCGCTGTTGCCTTCTGTTCGTTCTACGCCACCTCCCGACGCACGCCCGGCGTGTCGTCAACCCACCACCGCGACACCCCGCACCCCCGCCTCCCGCCACGCCCAGCACACACCCGCCACACGCCCGCCGACGCCGGCCACCCCGCCGCCAACACGCCCGAACGTGAACGACCGCCGAATTATCCGGACACCCCTCGCGTTGC
>Cebus_capucinus_imitator_PRJNA485217_SSR049__coassemble_1234_pt1 | contig 36515 bp, 26 predicted proteins | sample Cebus_capucinus_imitator_PRJNA485217_SSR049__metabat2_high_PE_010 | metagenome-assembled genome bin Cebus_capucinus_imitator_PRJNA485217_SSR049
GCGCCCAGATCACCCGGCCCCGTTCGTGGTCGACGACCACGGTCAGGTACGTGTGCCCCTTCCTGTAGCCCGTCTCGTCCACGCCGATCGCGTGTAGGCCGTCGAACGCGACGGCATCGACGTCCTCAACCGTCCGGCGACCCCATGGGCGACGCCACCGGCGGTACGTCACGCGACATGCGGGAAACCGCTCACGGTCCTCTGGCTGACGACCGTCATCAGCCACGCGCACTCCGCCTCGAAATCCCGGGTGAACCGCGAATCCGGCTCCGCCCACGGCACGGAGGCGACCACCCCGCATTCCGGGCAGTCCACGCACGGCATCGCGGCGACCAGCTCCACCCTGAAGCGGCCAAAGTCCTGATGCCGCCAACGGCGCACGCCGCCGCCTTGGTCATAGCCGTGCCGGCGTTCGCCGCATCGGGAGCATCGGAGCATGCCTTTGCGTGGACGTACGCGGATTTCGGGCACCGGCCCGGGACGCAACGGCGAGTCGGCGATGCGCGCGTCCTCGACCACCGTGCCTTTGACGTTGGGAAGCCGGTTGAATATGCTGTCCGTCAGGCGCTTTTCGGGTGCGTTTTTCTTGGTCGTTGAACATCCTGCCCAAAAGCGCTCTTCTCTTACTCTCACAACGGCTCAACAACGAACCACCACCCACGAAAACAGCAATAGCGTCCCATTTTTCCGCGGTCTGCCGCGGCACGCCAAGCCGTGTGGCGAGGGAACGCCTCCCCGCGCCCCGTCGGATCAGGTCGGCGACGACCCGCATGAAACCATCGTCGTAATGACGTCTGCGATCCCCGGACACGAGAAACTGCACCTCCGATCATCGAATCTGATTTACTTCAGTCCAACAATCGGGGTGCGGCTCACCCTCGGGGCCCTCGTGCAGGGCATGCTCGTGCGGCTGGGCGAGAGGCTCTCGCCCGGGTGCGTCGTCCACTCCGACCGTGGCCGGCGCTACCGCACCCCGGACTGGGAGTCGGGCTGCGGGGCGGCCGGCATCGTGCGCTCGATGTCGAGGCGCGGCCACTCGCCCGACAACGCGGCGATGGAGACCTTCTTCGGGAGGCTCAAGGTCGAGCTCTTCCACGGGCGGGACTGGTCCGGTTGGACCGTCGGGCGGTTCGCGGGTGAGCTGGGGCGTACATCTCCTGGCACGACTCGGGGAGGCTCAGGTCGTTCCCGGAGGGCTACGACACGATCGACGGCAGGAGGGCGGCGCTGGGCCTCTCGGCCTAGCCCGTCCAAGAAATCGTCCGCATCCTCTTGTTGTGGAAAAACGAAGTTTCGTCAGTTCACTGACGAAACTTCGGTTGATTTGCGGGTTTCGTCAGTCGGATGACGGATTGCGCCCATCATGACCGCCGACGACGCGCCCGGCCGCATCGTCAGGATCCGACCGAGTCGAGTAGGACGGTGAGCGCCTCGCGCACGCCGGGACCGCCGGCCTGCGCGACGTACTCGAGCAGCGCCGCGTCAGCGGCCGGATTCGCCGGCAGCCATCGGCGCAGCTCCGGCGCGTGGCGGGCGATATGCCACAGGACCTGCGGATCGGTGTCGGGGTCGCAGGCGACGAGCGGCGTCAGCAGGATCGGCGGCGCCGGCGGCTCCTGCGCGGCCGCGGACGCGCCGCAGCCGGTCCGACGGCCGTCGCCTCCGCGCGCCGACCGTCCGAGCGACGCCAGCCTCCCCTCCCCGGCCGGAGCGAGCCTGCGGTTCCGTCGTCCGCGTCGCACGTCGTCCCTCCCGTCCGTCGGCGGTCCGGCACGCTACAGCCGGTTGAGTCCGCGGAAGAGCTCGCGGGCTGCCGCGGCGCGAGGCCAGAACGGATTGTCGTCGAGGATCGCCAGACAGTCGTCGGGCGTCACCCGGTAGCGGGCCATCAGATCGCCGATGAGCGCGTCGATGCGCTCATCGCCCTCCTCGTGCTCCGGCAGCATCGCCAGGTCGCATACGGTCCGCACCGGGATCGTGGTCCTCACCTCGCCGATGGACGTCGTCTGCTCGGCGGGGCATTTGCGGTTGAAGACGCGGATGGGCCGTTCGTGGATCGACGTGCGGTAGTGGGAGCGCGAGATGACGTCGATGACCTGCGGGAAGGCGCCTCCCATCCACAGCCATGCGGCGCTGCATGCGCAGATGGTGGTGCTCCGCGGCGCGAGGCCGGCCATGATCGTAGAGCGACCGTACAGGGTGCCGGCGCGCTCGCGCTGGTAGGCGTTGGTGCTGTCGAGGCGGGTGACGGCGCCGTATCCGCACAGCGCGTCGATGCTGAGCGGACCGGGCAGGTCCCGATCGTCGAGCACGGGATGGTCGGCGTGCCGCATCGCGACGGCGCGATAGCGGGACGGGGCCGTGTGGTCGCTGGTCCATTGCAGCGACGGCGGTCCGGATGCGGGCATGCGGCGCCCGGGACGTTGGTGGTTCTCGATCATGGCTTCGACCCTAATGCCGCACCCGATCGGCCTGCCATCCGTCCGCAGCGGATTGTGGATATGTGCACAACCGCAATGTGGATAACCGCCACGCGCATCCCCGGCCGCGGCGCCCGTCCCGGACCACCGACGCTCCCGGCCGCATCGCTTATTTATAACTTTATAAATAACGTGCTATCATAGGGAGACGAGCCAGCAACGAAGCAGCAGAGAAAGGAAACCGACGATGCGCTACGGCCATTTCGACGATGCAGCCCGCGAATACGTCATCGACACCCCCGCCACGCCCCTGCCGTGGATCAACTACCTGGGCAACGAGGACTTCTTCTCGTTGATCTCCAACACCGGCGGCGGCTACTCCTTCTACAAGGACGCCAAGCTGCGCCGCATCACCCGCTACCGCTACAACAACGTGCCCGCCGACACCGGCGCGCGCAACTACTATGTGAGCGTGATGAGCGGCTCGGGCGAGGACGCCAAGCCGATCGAGACCTTCTCCCCCACCTTCCTGCCCGCCAGGACGCCGCTCGACTCCTACACCTGCCGCCACGGCATCGGCTACACCGTGTTCGAGGCCACCAAGGCCGGCATCCGCACCAACCTGACCGCATTCGTCCCGCTGCACACCGCCGCCGAGATCAACCGCCTCGACATCACCAACATCAACGGCGCGCCCAAGACCGTCGACGTGACCGGCTGCGTCGAATGGTGCCTGTGGAACGCCGTCGACGACTCCAGTAACTTCCAGCGCAACCTGTCCACCGGCGAGGTGGAGGTCGAGCGCGGCGACGAGGCGACCGTCCTCTACCACAAGACCGAGTTCAAGGAGCGCCGCAACCACTACGCCTTCTACGGCGTCAACGCGCCCACCGTCGGCTTCGACACGAGCCGCGACGAGTTCCTCGGCAAATTCAACGGCTGGGACACCCCGCAGGTCATCGCCGAAGGCCGCGCCCACGACTCCGTCGCCCACGGCTGGTATCCGATCGCCGCGAACCGCGTGCGCATCACCCTCGACCCGGGCGAGACCCGCACGCTCGTCTTCACGCTCGGCTACATCGAGGTCGCCGACGACGCCAAGTGGGAGGATCCGACCGACCCGGCCAAGGTCGGCATCATCAACAAGGAGCCGGCCCACGAGCTGTTCGCCCGCTTCGACTCCGCCGACAAGGTCGACGCCGCCCTCGCCGAACTCAAGGACTACTGGACCGGCCTGCTGAGCACCTACAGCGTCGAATCCGGCGACGAGCGTCTCGACCGCATGGTCAACATCTGGCACCAGTACCAGTGCATGGTCACGTTCAACATGTCCCGCTCCGCCTCCTACTACGAGTCCGGCATGGGCCGCGGCATGGGCTTCCGCGACTCCAACCAGGACCTGCTGGGCTTCGTGCATCTCGTGCCGGAGCGCGCCCGCGAGCGCATCATCGACATCGCCTCCACGCAGATGGAGGACGGCTCCGCATGGCACCAGTACCAGCCGCTCACCAAGAAGGGCAACGCCGACATCGGCGGCGGCTTCAACGACGACCCGCTGTGGCTGATCGCCGGCGTCCACGCCTACCTGGCCGAGACCGGCGACGTGTCCATCCTGGCCGAGCCGGTGCCGTTCAACAACGTGGAGGGTTCCGAGCGGCCGCTGCTCGAGCATCTGCGCCGTTCCGCGAACTTCACGATGACGCACCTCGGCCCGCACAAGCTGCCGCTCATCGGCCGCGCCGACTGGAACGACTGCCTCAACCTCAACTGCTTCTCCTCGACCCCGGGCGAAAGCTTCCAGACCGTCGAGAACAACGACACGGGCATCGCCGAATCCGTGTTCATCGGCGGCATGTTCGTGCTGTACGGCGGCCAGTACGCCGACATCCTCGAGCACTACGGCACGACCGTCGGCATGGGCGAGGACGAGGCGAAGGCCGAGGCCGCCGCCGTGCGTCAGGCCGTCGCCGATATGGGCGAGGCCGTCAAGACCGCCGGCTGGGACGGCGAATGGTTCGTGCGCGCCTATGACGCGTACTCGCGTCCGATCGGCTCCCACACCGACACCGAGGGTCAGATCTTCATCGAGCCGCAGGGCATGTGCGTCATGGCCGGCATCGGTCTGGAGGACGGCAAGGCGCAGGCCGCGCTGGCGTCCGTGCGCGAGCGTCTGACCTGCGAGTGGGGCACGGCGATCCTCGCGCCCGCGTATTCGACGTACCGCATCGAGCTGGGCGAGATCTCCACGTATCCGCGCGGGTACAAGGAGAACGGCGGCATCTTCTGCCACAACAATCCGTGGATCTCGATCGCGAACGCCGTCGCCGGCAACGACGAGGAGGCGTTCGCCGTGTACCGCCGCAACTGCCCGGCGTGGCTGGAGGACAAGTCGGAGATCCGCAAGGTGGAGCCGTACGTGTACTGCCAGATGGTCGCCGGTCCGGAGGCCGCGATTCCGGGCGAAGGCAAGAACTCGTGGCTGACGGGCACCGCCGCCTGGACGTTCGTCGACGTGTCGCAGTACCTGCTGGGCGTGCGTCCGACGCTCGACGGCCTGCTGGTCGAGCCGCATCTGCCGGCCGAATACGACGACCTGACCGTCACGCGCGTCTACCGCGGCGTCACCTACCGCATCGCGATGCGCCGCACCGGCGAGCGCACCCTGACGGTCGACGGCACCCCGGTCGCCGGCAACGTCGTGCCGGTCCCGGCCGATGGCGTCGAGACCGTCGACGTGGCCGTCACCTTCTGATGCCGTTTGCGACGCCAACCGGCTGCCCCGCGTCGCAATCCGCAGATGACACCCAGCCCACATACGGATTGCGACGCAACCCAGCCGTTTAGCGTCGTGATTCGTATATGACGGGGCCGTCCGTACGCGGGTTGCGACGCGAACCGGCCGCCCCGCGTCGCCATCCGCATACGAAGGGCCAACGAACAGGAAAGGAATCCCCATGCAGTACATCGACCGTACGATCGACGGCATCGACGGCAGCGAGGCGCGTTTCGTCGGCTACGTCATCGACAACTCCCCCGAGATCGACATGGAACGCCGCCGACCGGCCGTGCTCGTCATCCCGGGCGGCGGCTACGCGATGACCTCCGACCGCGAGGCCGACCCGATCGCGCTCAGGTTCTCCGCCGAAGGCTACCAGACGTTCGTCCTGCGCTACTCGTGCATGCCGAGCGTCTACCCGACCGCCCTCGTCGAGGCGGCCGAGGCGATGCGGCTGATCCGCGCGAACGCCGACGCCTGGCACGTCGACCCGGAGCGCATCGCCGTCATCGGCTTCTCCGCCGGCGGCCATCTGGCAGCCAACCTCGCCACGACGGCCGGCGACGACGACCTGGCCGAGCACGGCTACGATGCGGATGCGGTGCGTCCGAACGCGCTGATGCTCGCCTACCCGGTCGTCACGTCCGGTCCGCTCGCCCACCGCGGCAGCTTCGACGCGCTGCTCGCCGACGGCCGCGCCGACGATCCGGCGTGGCTGGAGAAGCTGTCGATCGAGAAGCACATCGACGCGAAGACGCCGCCGGTGTTCGTCTGGCATACGATGCCCGACGACTGCGTGCCGGTGGAGAACACGCTGATGCTCGTCACCGCGTGCAAGGCCGCCGGCGTGAGCGTCGAGGCGCACCTGTTCCCGGAGGGCGGCCACGGGCTGTCGCTGGGCACGGAGGAGACCGCGTGGGGCGGCCACGGCAACATCGTGGAGTGCATCCAGCCGTGGCCTCGCCTGACGGCCGACTGGCTGGGCCGCACGTTCGCCTGACGCGCGGACGCAGGTCCGTCGGCATCGGCCGACGACCATCGTCCGCGGCCGATCCGGTCCGGCGTGACGGGACCATCGTCCCGGCGTAACGGACCGTCGGCACGGACGGGCGCATCGGCGCCACGTCACGCCCCGCCCGGCAGGTAGACTGGGCGGGGCTTTCATCTATCGAAGGAGACACGAATGACGGTCGCTGCATGGGAACGCTTCCTCGACAATCAGGACAGCTGGCCGGCGGCCTCGCGCGCCACGGAACAGGCCACCGTGCGCGACACCACGTCGGCGACGACCTTCAAGAAACGCAAGCGCATGAGCCCGGAGGAACGGCATCTGCAGATCATACAGGCGGCGGTCAAGGTCATCGCCATCAAGGGGTTCTGGGGCATGTCGATGCAGGACATCGCCGACGAGATCGGCATCACCGAGGCGGCGCTCTACCATTACATCGACTCGAAGAACGACCTGCTGTACACGATCCTCTCCGAGAACTACGACACCCCCGACGCCGACGAATACAACGCGTCCACGGCCTGCCTGACCGACTCGGACGGCCACCGCGTCTACTACTTCCCCCGCTACTGCCTCAACATCGTGCTGTACAACCTGCAGCGCCCGGAGATGGTCCAGCTGTTCTCCATGCTCAACGGCGAGGCGCTCAACCCCAAGCATCCCGCGCACTACTTCTTCATCGGCCGCCACTTGCGCAACTGGGAGCAGGTCGGATCGATGAACTGGCTCATGCCCGAAGGCTACGACGAGGAGCGCCTCTACCACCTGTACACGCTCGCCATGAGCGCGATGGACGGTCTGCAGTACCGCTGGCTGGCCGACCATTCCGTCAACCTGCTCGAGGAGTGGATGGCGTTCAGCGACGAGCTGTTCCCCGAAGCCGTGTGGCAGGGATACCGCGATCCGAGCGAGCGGGCAACCGGCCAGGAATGTCTCATGCCGTTCACGCTCGCCGCACGCCAGTAGGCGGCCGGTGTGCGTCTGGCCGGCGGCCGGTGTGTGCCGGGCCGGCGGCCGCCAATCCGGCCGATTCGGTAATCCGGTAATCCGGTAATCCGGCGATCCGCCGATCCGGCGATCCGGCGATCCGGTAATCCAGCAATCCGGTAATCCGGCGATCCGCCGATCCGGTAATCCGGTAATCCAGCGATCCGGCGGTCAGCAGCCGGCTCGGCGGCCGTCGGTCAGCAGCCGACCTCAGCCATGAACGCATCGTACGCGCCATAGAACTCGGCGCCGGACGCGTAACGGCAGCGTTTGATCGGCACACGGAAGTCACGCCACGACGGATGGCTCTCCACCGCCTCCTTGATGAGCGGCATGAATGCCGTCTCCTGGCACACCGGTCCGCCGACAAGCACGCATTCGGGGTCGATGGTGGCGATCACGTTGAAGATGGCCGCGCCCACATAGCTCGCCCAGTCGCGCACCAGCTCGCCGACCTCCGGCTCGTCGACGCGGCGCAGCAGGCTCGCCGGGACGATGCCCTCGCGCGGCACGCCGAACCGTTCCGCATAGCGGGTGGCGATCGAGTCGAGGCTCGTGTATTCGTGCATCGTGCGCAGGCCGGCGGTCGCATGGTTGGGGATGAACATGCCGAATTCGCCCGCTCGCCATTGGCGGCCGCGGCGCAGTCGGCCGTCGAGCACCAGCGCGCCGCCCATGCCGGTGTCGGTGATGGTCAGCAGCGCGAAATCGTCGTACCGGCGCGCGTTGCCGCGGTTCTTCTCGGCGAGCGCGACGCAGTTCGCGTCGTTCTCCATCCATACGGGGATGTCGGAGCGCAGCAGCTCGTTGAGGTCGTCGCCGATGCGATGGCCGGACAGCTTGCGCAGCGCCCACGACGTGGTGACGACCTGCCGGCGTACGTCGACGAATCCGGGGAAGCTGAACGCGATGCCGTCGATCGGGTCGCGCTGCTGGCGCACGATGCGTGCGAGCGACTCGAGGAACACGTCGTAGTTGTCCGCGGCGGTCGCGATGGACGCGGGTACTTCGGCCACGCCGTCCGTGAACCGCATGTAGCGTACGAAATTGAAGCCGACGACGAACGTCAGTACACGCTTGGCACCGCTCATATCCTCCCCTTCCCGGTCACCGTTGCGGAAACCGGTTCCCACTCGGCGCGGGCGGTCCGAGATCCGCGCCTTTGCCGGCCTTCGCCTTCTCCGCCGGGAACATATCGGAGATCGGACGCCCACTCTGCGCCCCATTCTACCCGTCTTGCTGATAAGCCAGTCAACAGTGCAGCGAATCCGGGTGTGTCTCACCGGATTCGCTCCCGCCGGCGAGGCAATCGCGCAACCTGACCTCCGATTTTCCTCGCTGTCCGGTTCTCAGTGAGATATCCACACAGGTAACCCGCGGATTCTTCTCACTGAGGACCGCCCAGTGAGGCAATCGTGCGACCTGATCGCGGGTTCTTCTCGCTGGTGGCTGCCCAGTGAGGTATCCGTGCGACCTGGTCGCCGATTCCTCTCGCTGACTGGTTCTCAGTGAGGTATCCACACAGGTAACCCGCGGATTCTTCTCACTGAGGACCGCCCAGTGAGGCAATCGTGCGACCTGGTCGCGGATTCCTCTCGCTGTCCGGTTCTCAGTGAGGTATCCACACAGGTAACCCGCTGATTCTTCTCGCCGTCCGGTTCTTAGCGAGGCAATCGTGCGGGTTGGTCGCGGGTTCTTCTCACTGACTGGTTCTCAGTGAGATATCCACACGGGTAACCCGCTGATTCTTCTCGCTGAGGGTCACCCAGCGAGGCAATCGCGCGACTTGGTCGTGGGTTCTTCTCGCTGGCGGCTGCCCAGTGAGGTATCCGCGCGACCTGGTCGCCGATTTCTCTCGCTGACTGGTTCTCAGCGCGGCGATTTGGCGGGGAACCCGCATGATTGCCGCGCCGAGAGGCTGCATGCGGTCGGGTCGGGTCGGACCGGTCGGACCGGTCCGACCTGCCAAGCCGACCCGTCCGCCCCGTCCGGCCCGGCGGAATCAGTCGGCGGTCTCGCACACGACGACCTGATACGGCGCCAGGTCGACCGCATCATCGGACAGGACGCCGCCGCCCAGCAGATCGGTGCGGCCATGCAGGCAAACCGGCAGCACGACATGCTGCGCGTCGGCGGTCATATTGAGCATGATCGCGAACGTGCGACCGTCGTCGGCGTGACGGAAGGCGATCTCGACGCCGTCGGGCGTGACGATGGGCGTGAGGCCGGCGTCGGCGATCAGCGGCTCGGCGAACGCATCCATGCCGGTCTCGTCGAGCGGCGTGCCCACGTAGTAGACGCGGCCGTCGCCGACCTCGTTGACGGTCAGCGCGGGCGTGCCGGCGTAGAATCCGTCGCCGCCGTACGTCGCGAGCGCCCGCGCGCCCTCCAGATGCATGATGCTGGCGACGACCTCGCCGGCCGCGACCACGCCATCGACAGCCCCATCGGCCCCATCAACCGCACCGGCCGCAGCGACAGCACCGTCGAATACGACGGGAATCGTCTCGCCGGGGGCGAGCGCGTCAATCTCCTCGGCCCACACGCCAGCCATCGCGCGGAACGGTCCGGGGTAGCCGCCGGGGACGACCAGGTCGTGTTCGTCGTGGATGCCGGCCATGTAGCCGGTGACGAAGCGGCCGCCGCCGCGCACGTACGTGTCGATCGCGTCGGCGACGCCGGGCTTGACGACGATCATCGCCGGCGCGACGACGACCGCGTACTGGGCGAGCCGGTCGGCGCTCGTCGTGCTGGCGATCACGTCGACGGCGATGTTGCGCTTGTTGAACGCGCGGTAGAAGCGGTGCACCTCCTCCGGGTAGGCGAATCCGGCGGTGGGGCCGACGCATCCTTCGAGCGACCAGTAGCTGTCCCAGTCGAACATGACGGCGACGCGGGCGCGCACCTCGGAGCCCATGATCGCCGGCGCGACCTTCGCGAGGCCTTCGCCCAGCGCGGCGGTCTCGCGGAACACGCGCGAATCCTCGGTGCCATCGTGGGCGATGACGGCGCCGTGGAAGCGTTCGCAGCCGCCGATCGACTGGCGCATCTGGAAGAACTGCACGGTGTCGGCGCCGTGGGCGACGGCCTGCCAGCTGAGCGCGGCGACCTCGCCGGGTCGCTTGACCTTGCAGAACGGGAACCAGTTCTGCTGGTTGGGGGTCTGTTCCATGAGCATGAACGGCTTGCCGCCGCCCACACCGCGCATGAGGTCGTGGTTGAGGGCGACGCGGCTCGACGGCATGCCCATGCCCGGGTAGTTGTCCCAGCTGACGACGTCCATTTCACGGCCCCACGCGAAGTAGTCGAGGTCCTTGAACGGACCCATGAGGTTCGTGGTGATGGGCGTGTCGGTGTCGTGTCCGCGCACGGCGTCGCGTTCGTTGATGAAGCAGGCGAGCTGCGAGTCGTTCTGGAAGCGCCGGTAGTCCATCATGAGCCCGGAGATGACGCTCTTGCGCAGGTCCCAGTCGCTGCCGATGCCGTCGCCCATTTCGACGGGCGGCACCACGTCGGCCCAGTCGACGATGGTGTGGCTCCAGAAGTTCGCGCACCAGGCGCGGTTGAGCGCTTCGATGGTGCCGTATTTGGCGCGCAGCCACGTACGGAACGCCTCGGCGCAGATGTCGCAGTAGCACAGGCCGCCGCCACCGCCGTACTCGTTGCCGATGTGCCAGGCTTTGAGTCCGGGCGTGCCGGCGTAGCGTTCGGCGATGCGGCCGGCGAGTTCGCCAGACAGGCGGCGGAAGACCGGCGAGTTGGGGCAGAAGTTGTGGCGTCCGCCGAACACGCGATGGCGTCCGTCGAACGTGGAGCGGATCGTCTCGGGATGGGTGCGCACGAGCCATGCGGGCAGGGCGGCGGTGCCGGTGGCGAGCACGATGTTGAAATCGTGCCTGACCAGCAGGTCCACGATCTTGTCGAGCGTGGTGAAGTCGTAGGTTTCCTCGTCGCGCTGGAGCAGCGTCCACGAGAACACGTTGATCGTGGCCTCGTTGACGTGCGCGTGCTCGAGCATCTCGATGTCGTGCTCCCAGGTCTCCTCGGGCCACTGTTCGGGGTTCCAGTCGCCGCCGAACAGGAAGCTGTCGAACATGGGTTGCGTCATGTGGTTCTCCTTCGTCGTTGATGGTCGTTTGATGGTCGTTGATGGGATGATGGCCGCCGGTCAGACGTCGTAGCGCACGTCGTCGTAGACGACGGTGCCGTCGCCGTGCGCCCACACACCCATCAGGATGCCGGTGAATCCGCCGGCGTGCACGAAGCTCAGCACCTTGCCGGGCGCGAATCCCAGGTCGGTGCCGTCCGCGTCGAAACGATACCCCGATTCGTCGCCGCGCACGGTCAGCCGGATCGGCCCGTCGGCGGGGATGTCGGCCGCGCCGACGACGGCGGTCAGGCCGGCGTCGTGCACGCGCGCCTCGACGTGCGCCGTACCGGCGGCATCGTCGACGGCGGCAACGGCGATCTCCAGCCAGTGCGCCGCGTTCGCGTACACGGCGACGCCGGTCTCGCCGCCGCGCAGCGCACGCGCGTCGGCGAGCGTCGCACCGAACGTGCAACGGAAATCGGTCTGCCGCGTGCCGACCATCGTCGGTCCCTCACGCAGTGCGAAATCCTGCTGTGTGGCGCGGATGGCGACGGTCGCACCATTGTGGTCGGCGAGCGTGCCGTCCGCGTGTGGGATCGGCTGTCCGTCGACGACGAAGCGGCCGTCCGCGTCGATCGACGGCGTGATCCACGCGACGTCGGATTCGAGCGATTCGCCGCAGCCGTTGAGCGCGCAGTCGTACGACTGGTCGGCGATCGTGGGCCAGCCGTCCTTCCAGTCGAACCAGACGGCGTACGGTTCGCGGCCAAGCCAGCCCTGCGCCGGATACTCGTCGTTGTTGCGCGTGCCATGGAACACCATGAGCGTGCGGTCGGCGTCGAAATGCGCGCAGTCGCAGTGGCCGATCGCCTGCAGCGTCAGATGCGTCGACCGGTTGGTGATGACCGGATTGCCCGGATACATCTCGTACGGGCCGAACGGGTCGTCGGCGCGCGCGATGTTCTCCATATGACCGGATTCGGTGCCGCCCTCCGCCCACATGAGATAGTAGCGGCCGTCACGCTTGTACAGGTGCGGACCTTCCGGATTCGACCCGGTGATGCCGCCGCAGATGCGCCGACGCTTCGTGAGCACCGTGCCGGTCGCCACGTCGATCGTCGACAGGTAGATGCCGGCCGGCTCGCGTTCGCCGTGCTCGTCCGGCTCGCCGCCCTCGTTGCCGCAGATGTACACCGTGCCGTCGTCGTCGAAGAACAGGCTCGGATCGATGCCCGGCCATCCCTCGACCCAGATCGGGTCGGACCAGCCCTCATGCGGGTCGGCGGTGGTCAGGATCATGTTGCCTTTGTTGACGTTGGTGACGATCAGATAGTACAGGCCGTCATGCCAGCGCAGCGTCGGCGCGTAGATGCCCTGATTGTTGTCCATCGCCTCGTACGGGAACTGCGACGGGCGGGTCATCGCGTCGCCGATCTTGCGCCAGTGCATGCCGTCCTCGGATTCGAGGACCGGCATGCCGGGGAAGTATTCGAACGAACTGTTGACCATGTAGTAGCCGCCCTCGGGGCGCTCGCAGATGGTCGGGTCGGGGTGGAAGCCGGACGCGATGCGCCGCGCCGGCGTGCAGTTGAACAGGGTCATATGATGGACTCCTTCGGCTCTTTTCGGGACTGTCGCTTCGGTAATACGAGGCCGGCTCCCCTCGATCGGCGATCGGGGGGAGCCGGCTGCGGGGTCGCGATCAGGCGTTCAGCGGATCGGAGCCCGGGCGGACCAGGACGGGCAGGGTGTGGTAGTCGTACTGTTCGACGTACCAGCGGCCCGGCTCGTAGGTCTTGCCGGTGATCAGGTTGGCCCACGCCTCGCCGGCATGGTCGCCGCCGGCGTCCGGCACGTAGAAGCGGGCGGTGCCGTCCTCGGAGAACACCGGGGCCACGAGCAGGTCGTCGCCCAGCATGTACTGGGTGTCGATGTCCTCGCAGGCCGGGTCGTCCGGGAATTCGAGCACCATCGCGCGCATCATCGGCACGCCGGTCTCGTGGGTGACGTGCATCTGCTCGACCAGGTACGGCTTGAGACGCAGCTTGAGCTCGGTGAACTCGCGGGACACCTCGACCGCCTCGTCGCCGTACAGCCACGGCACCTTGTATTCGGTGGAGCCGTGGTAGCGCGAGTGGGAGGACAGCAGGCCGAACTGGGTCCAGCGCTTGAACAGGTCCGGGGTCGGCTTGTCCTCGAAGCCGGCGATGTCGTGGCTCCAGTAGCCGAAGCCGGACATGCCGAAGCTCAGGCCGGCGCGCAGGGATTCGGCCATCGACGGGTAGTTGGACGAGCAGTCGCCGCCCCAGTGGACCGGGAACTGCTGACCGCCCACGGTGGCGGAGCGGGCGAACAGGATCGCCTCGCCCTCGCCCTTGGTTTCGACGAGCACGTCGTACACGGCCTTGTTGTACAGGTACGTGTAGTAGTTGTGCATGAGCTCCGGGTCGGAGCCGTCGTAGTACTGGACGTCCTCGGTGGGGATGCGCTCGCCGAAGTCGGTCTTGAAGCAGTCGACGCCCTGCTCGACGAGGTGGCGCAGCTTGTCCTGATACCACTTGGTCGCCTCGGGGTTGGTGAAGTCGACGATGGCCATGCCGGCCTGCCACTTGTCCCACTGCCACACGTCGCCGTCGGCGGTCTTGATGAAGTAGCCCTTCCTGGCGCCTTCCTCGAACAGCGGGGACTTCTGGCCGATGTAGCTGTTGATCCACACGCACACCTTGAGACCGCGGTCATGCAGCTTCTTGAGCAGGCCTTCCGGGTCGGGGAACTTGTCGGCGTCCCATTCGAAGTTGCACCATTCGAGCTCCTTCATCCAACGGCAGTCGAAGTGGAACACGGACAGCGGGATGTTGCGCTCGGCCATGCCGTCGACGAACTCCATGACGGTGTTCTCGTCGTAGTCGGTGGTGAAGGAGGTGCTCAGCCACAGGCCGTAGCTCCACTCCGGCACCAGCGGCGGCTTGCCGGTCATGTCGGTGTAGGCGCCCAGGATCGACTTGAGGTCCTTGCCGCCGATGACCGAGTAGGTCATCTCCTCGCCCGGCACGGAGAACTGCACGCGCGACACCTTCTCGGAGCCGACTTCGAAGCCGACCTTGCCCGGGTTGTTGACGAACAGGCCGTAGCCCTTGTTGGACAGGTAGAACGGGATGTTCTTGTACGCCTGCTCGGTGCCGGTGCCGCCGTCCTCGTTCCAGATCTCGACGCTCTGGCCGTTCTTGACGAAGTTGGTGAAGCGTTCGCCCAGACCGTAGATCTTCTCGCCGACGCCCAGGTCGAGCTGTTCGGAGACGTGCAGCTGGCCCTTGTCGTCGGTGACGAGCGCCTTGGCGCGCCAGCCGGAGTGGGCGATGACCTTGCCGTCGTAGGTGTAGGTGAAGTCGATGGTGTCGCCCTTGGCGATGTGCAGGACGAGCTTGCCGGAGGTGAAGGTCCACTCGTCGTCGGTCTCGGCGATCTCGACGTCCGGGTCGGCGTCGTTGACGGCGAAGGTCGGGCAGTGGCTGCGGTCCTTCTTGAAGTTGATCAGACGGGTCGTGATGACGTCCTCGCGCGGGGAGGTGACCTCGATGGTGAGGATGCCGCCGTCGAGCGTCTGGCCCGGGTGGTGGATGGCCACGCCGAACGGGCAGAACAGGGTCAGCTTCTTCGGATCGGTGTTCGCCACGTACACGTTGGCCGCGTACTTGACGTCGAAGCCGTCCTTGATCAGCCAGCCGCCATTGAGAAATTTCATGGATTGCTCCTTTGCATCGGTGACGTCGGTCCGTTCCGGACCCGGCCGCGCCAATCGGCGCCGACCCGTCCTTCTTCTTATTTATAAGTTTATAAATAGCTATTTCCGACACGCCGACGGCACCGAAAATGCGGCCGCCCCGCCGGCCTCCGTCATCGGAGAAACGGCAGGACGGTCCACAACCGGAGCGCGGCAGCGGGCAGTCAGTCCACGCGACCGGTCAGACGCACGTCATGCACCGACTCACCGACCGCGACCGTCGCCGACGGGGCCAGCGCATACGCGCCACGGCCATCCGCGGCGCCGTTCGACCAGTAGCGCAGCGCCTTGGCGACCGGCATCGCGACCGTCACCTGACGGCGCTCGCCCGCCTCCAGCGCGACCTTCGTGAAGCCCTTGAGCTCGCGCACCGGACGGTCCTCGCCGGTGCCCTCAAGACCGAGATACACCTGCGGCACGGCCTTGCCGGCACGGTCGCCCGTGTTCTCCACCGTGAACGAGACGCGGATCTCGCCGTCGACGCGGCGCACGTCCAGATCGCCGTAGGCGAACGTCGTGTAGCTCAGGCCGTGGCCGAACGGGAAGCGCACCGGCACGTCGCGCGTCTCGTAATGGCGGTAGCCGACGTACACGTCCTCGTCGTAGCGCACGTGCAGGCCAGGGCCGAACGTGCCGATCGCATGCGCCGGGCAGTCCTCGAGCGCGATCGGGAACGTCTCCGGCAGGTGGCCGCTCGGGTTGACGCGGCCCAGCAGCGTCTCGGCGAGCGCCGTGCCGGATTCGCAGCCGTTGTACCAGTTCCATACGATTGCCTTGGCGCGGTCGGCCCACGGCATGTCGACCGGGGAGCCGGCCACGAACACGAGAACCGTGTCGGGGGCGACGTCGAGGAGCGCCTCGATGAGCGCGTCCTGGCCGTACGGCAGACGCATGTCGTCGCGGTCGCGGCCTTCCAGGTCGTGCTCGTGGTCGAGGCCGCCGATGAAGACGACCGGGTCGCCGGCGGCCGCATAGTCGCGGGCGAGCGTGACGGCCTCGTCGCGCAGTTCGGCGGCGCGGGCCGCGTCGTGCGCGGCGTCGCCGACGGAGTTCTCGAGGCTTTCCTCCTGCCACGAGTCGTCCTGGACGACCTGCTTGGCGTCGTAGCCGAGCGCGTATTCGATGGTGACGTTGCCGCCGAGCTGGCCGTTGAGGCCGAGCAGCGGCGTCACCTCGTGCAGCGCCTTGATGACGGCGCTGCCGCCGCCGTTGGAGTGGATGCGGTCGGCGTTGGCGCCGATGACGAGGATGCGGCGGACCGTCGTCTCGTCGATCGGCAGGATGGGCGTGCCGTCGGCGCCGTTCTCGTTCCTGAGCAGCACGATGGATTCGCGCGCCACGTCGAGCGCCTTCGCGGCGTGCGCGATCGTCGCGTACGAGCCGGCTTTGCGCGCGGGCTTCGTGCCGTCGGCGTCGGGGAGCATGTGCAGGGCGTCCATGACGGCCAGCACGCGCAGGACCTTCACGTCGACGTCGGATTCGGCGACCTCGCCGGCGGCGATGGCGCGGCGCAGCGGGTTGGCGAAATAGTATTCGTCGAAGTTGGGCGTGACCGACATTTCGACGTCGAGGCCGACTTCGGCGCTTTCCTTGGTGCGCTTGACGGCGCTCCAGTCGGAGACGACGAAGCCGTCGAAGCCCCATTCGTCGCGCAGGATGTCGTCGAGCAGCCGCTTGGATTCGCAGCACTGTTCGCCGTTGACGAGGTTGTAGGCGCCCATGATGGACAGGGTGCCGCCGTCCTTGACGGCCGCTTCGAACGCGGGCAGGTAGATCTCGCGCAGGGCGCGCTCGCTGATGGTCTCGTCGACGTCGAGTCGGTCGGTCTCCTGGCTGTTGGCCGCGTAGTGCTTGGCGCAGGCGGCGACGTCGGATTCCTGCACGCCTTGGATGTAGGCGACGCCCTGTTCGGCGGCAAGGTACGGGTCCTCGCTCATGTATTCGAAGTTGCGGCCGCACAGGGGGCTGCGTTTGATGTTGATGGACGGGCCGAGGATGACGTCCTTGCCGCGGCCTCGCGCCTCCTCGCCGAGGACCTCGCCGACGGTGCGGGCGAGGTCGCGGTTCCAGGTGGAGGCGACGGCCGAGCCGGACGGCAGGTAGGTGACGCGGTCGCGCGTGGTCCATAGCGGCATCCAGTTGTCGTTGTGGAGCTCCTCGCGAGGTCCCATCGGACCGTCGTCCATGTGCAGATAGGGGACGCCGACGCGCGGCGCGGCGCCGGAGCGGAACAGTCCGGCGGCGTGGATGATGTCGACCTTCTCGTCGAGCGTCAGCTCGTCGAGGATGGCCTGGGCCTTGGTCTTGTTGGCTGCGGTGATGACGGTCATGATGTCCTTCCTCGGGTGGTTCTGTTGCGTGATGGCGGCGTTCCGACGCACGTCGTCGCGCGTCGGGACGCGCCGGCGGCCGCCGGTCAGCGGATGACGATGCGGAATCCGACGGGCATGTCGGCGGGGACGCCGGGACGGTCGGCGAGGCCGATCGTCAGCCCGTCGGCGGTGCGGTCGAATGCGACCGGACCGGCGCCCAGCTGGTCGACGTGGTCGACGATGCCGTGGAACGGGGCGCGCACGCCGTCGTGGTACGCGGCGAACGTGGCCGTCGTGACGCGGTCGCGTCCGGCGGGGTTGAGGCAGAACGCGTACACGTCGCCGTCCTTGGCGGTGAACCGCCAGTCGCCGGCCGTGTATTCGAGCGCGGTCTGGTCGGCGAACGATCCGGCGGCGGCCTTGGTGTCGCCCTCCTCGGCGATGCGCCACGGACGGGTGCCGTAGATGCCCTCGCCGTTGGCGTCCATCCATGCGCCGATGCCTTCGAGCAGGGCGCGGTCGTGGTCGGCGATGGACCCGTCGGCCTTCGGACCGACGTTGAGCAGCAGGTTGCCGTTCTTGCTGACCGCGTCCACAAGCGTGACGACGAGTTCGGACAGGCTCTTGTAGTCGAGCGAGTTCGTGTAGCACCACGAGTTGCGCGCGATGGCGGTGTCGGTCTGCCACGGGTAGGGGGTCGCGGTGGACAGGCCGCCGCGTTCCACGTCGAACAGGCCGGCGCCCCAGGCCATGCCGTCGTCCTTGTAGCAGATGATGACCGGCATATCCCATTCGACGCCGCGGTTGTAATAATAGGCGGCGACCTTGCGCACGTACGGCTTGAACGCGTCGTGCTGGATCCACCAGTCGAAGTAGAGCATTTCGGGACGGTACGCGTCGATGAGCTCGCACACGCGCAGCAGCCAGTCGTCGAGGTACTCCCCGTCGGGGCGGGGCACGGAGAACAGGTCTTGATTGTCCGGCTCGGGGTTGGCGGGCCAGTAGAAGCCGCCCTTGACGTCCGCCTCCGCGCCGCGTACGTCGGAGTCGAAGTCGCGGCCGTGGCCCATGAACCACCAGTGTTCGGCACGATGGTTCGACGCGGCGAAATGCAGGCCGTGACGCAGCGTCGCCTCGCGCAGTTCGCCGAGGATGTCGCGGTGGGGACCGGTCTCCACCGTATTCCAATGCGACAGTTCGCTGCGGTACATCTGGTAGCCGTCGTGGTGTTCGGCGACCGGGAAGTAGTAGCGGGCGCCGGCCTTGGCGAACAGGTCGAGCCATTCGTCGGCGTCGAAGCGTTCGGCGGTGAACATCGGGATGAAGTCCTTGTAGCCGAATTCGCTCTGCGGGCCGTAGGTGGCGCGGTGATGCTCGTATTCGGGATAGCCGTCGATGTACATGTTGCGCGAATACCATTCGTTGCGGTATTCGGGCACGGTGTACAGGCCCCAGTGGGTGAAGATGCCGAACTTGGCGTCGGGGAACCACGACGGCACTTCGACCTGGGACAGGGACTCCCAGGTGTCGTCGTAGGGACCGGACGCGATCACGTCGTCGATGGTCTTCAGGTCGATCATCATTGATGTCCTTTGTAAGTTGGTGTGGAGGTGAATGCGCGCCCCGCACGGAAAAGCGCGTGAGTGCGATGCGATATGGAAAAGGGGACGTCGTGCGGTCTCGCGAACGCCGACGCCCCCTTGGTTCAGTTATCGATGGCGGTCAGCAAGCTGGCCGGAACGTCACTCAGCGGAGGTCTCACGATCCGAGTATTCCTTGGTGACCTTCTCGCGGGCGGCCTGCTGGTCCTTGGCGTTCTGCATGTCCACCTCGAGGACCTGATCGATGCCGAGGCCATTGACCGTATCCTGCATGCTCTTGAAGATCTTCTTGAACTCGCTGTCGCTCTCGGCGAACACGGCCTTCCACGAGGAGTTGACGATCTCGGTCTTGATGGAACCGCGCAGCGTGGTGATCTGGGAGTCCTCATCAGGCTGGATGTAGCTGGAGCCCGGGGCGACGAGCAGCTTGTCGTTGGCCTTCAGGTACTCCATGGAGGTCTTCGCGCCGCCCATGTGCTCGGCCCAGTCCTGCTCAAGGGCGGAGTTGTTGAACTCGTTGATCACGGAGCTCCACATGTCGGAGGTGTACGGTTCACCGGTGTTCTCGTCGATATCGGTGCCCAGCTCGGTAACGAAGTTGAGCGCGGAGACGCCGTCCTTGTAGGAACCGCCACCGAACTCCTCAGGAACGGTGGCGCTGCTGTCGTTGCGCAGCTCCTTGCCCAGATCGGTCAGGACCGGCTTGCCGTCCTTGATTTCGTAGTTCATGCCTTCGACGCTGCCCTGCATGGCATAGGTGCCTTCAGCGGAGTACAGCCAGTCGATGAACTTGACGAGACGCTGCTTGTTCTCGGCCTTGGAACCGAGGGCGATGATGGTGGAACCGCCATTCGGGGTCGCGCCGTAGGAGAAGATCTGCATGTCCTGAAGCGGGGCGATCATGAAGCCCTTGCCGGCGGCCTTGTTGTCGGTGGTGTTGTACGCCTGCGGACCGAGGTAGCTCCAGAAGGAGAACAGCACCTTACCGTTCTGATACTTGGAGAACATGGTGTCGTAGTTCTGAGTGGAGGATTCCGGATCGACCAGACCCATCTGATAGGCCTTGTTGAAGAACTCAAGGGCCTTCTGGTACTGGCCATCGTCATCGGTGATGGACTGGAAGTCGGAACCGTCGGCCTTGGCCAGCACGAAGCCGAGCTCGTCATAGCCATAGTAGGTGGTCGGCTGCTTGGCGTTGTTCATCATATTGCCGTCCCAGTCCTTGAACAGGGAGAGGGCATAGATGTCATCCGTGCCGGAGTCTGCACGGGCCTTGTCCTGCATCTGCTTGAGCACCTGCAGGAAGTCGTCCATATCCTTGATCTCCGGGTAACCGATCTCCTTGTAGAGGTCCCAACGGATGTACGGACCGAAGGTCGGCTCGTTGCCCTCGGACGGCTCGGTCGGGGACTTGGAGGAGACGGAGTTCGGCAGAGCCCACACGCCGCTCTCCTGACCGGCGAGCTCATTGAGCGAGTCGGAAGCGCCGGAGTACTTCTTGATGTTGTCCATACCGTCGAGATACGGGGTCATATCCTCGATGAGCTTGGACTTGATCAGCTTGGACAGACGGCCCGAACCAGCACCGGTGATGACGATGTCGCCCAGATCGCCGGAAGCGGCACGCGTGTCGAAGACCGTGGAGCCGCCAGCGACGTTCGGCGCGATGATGTTCAGCTTGATGTTGAACTTGTCCTTGACGAGCTTGGCGAACCAGCCCTTCTGCTCGCCCTGATAGTTCGCCAGATCGTCGTACACGTCGACGGTCATCAGCGAGCCATCATCCTCCGTCGTGGTCTGGGCGCTATCGCCGCCGCAGGCCGCCAGGGAGAACATCATGGCTGCCGCCACGCCGGTGGCAAGCACCGCTTGAATCTTCCTCTTGATTTCCATAATGGAATCCTCCTCGGTTCCTTGTGTTTTTCCAAGTTCTTTTGTGGTGGTCTACACCGCCCCACCGTCGATCTCATCAGACGGTGGGGTCGCCGCCCGGATGATGGCCAACATAACGGAGATGGCCCCGGGCGTTTCCGCAATCAGCCCTTGACCGCTCCAAGCATCATGCCCTTGACGAAGAAGCGCTGGAAGAACGGGTAGACGAACATAATCGGCAGGACGACGATCACGGAGACCGTCATACGGATCGAAGTCGGGGTCTGCGCCGTGGCCATGGCCGCCACGTTCAGGCCAGTACCTGCACTCGCCTTGACGGCGGACGCCAGCGAACTCGCCTGGTTGATGTACGTGTACAACAGGTACTGCAGCGAGTACAGCTTCGAGTCGGTCATGTAGATCAGCGTGTCCTGGAAGGAGTTCCACTGGCCGACGGCGGAGAAGATGCCGACGGTGGCCAGAATCGGGGACATCATCGGCAGCACGATCTTCCAGAAGACCGTCAAGGTGCCGGCGCCGTCCATTTCGGCGGCCTCCTGCAGCGAGTGCGGGATCGACTCGACGAACGTCTTGACCAGGATGATGTTGAACGGCTGCACGATGGCCGGCAGGATGTAGACCCAGAAGTTGTTGGTCAGATGCAGGTTCTTCATCGTGATGAACATCGGGATCAGACCGGCGTTGAAGTACATCGTGATGACGATGAAGCGGTACCAGAACTGGCGCCCCCACATCTTCTCCTGGGTGAACATGAATCCAAGGAAGGCGGACGCTCCCACCGTGAGCACCGTACCGATCACGGTACGGGCCAGGGAGATGAACGCAGCGGTGCTCAGGCCGTCGAGCGCGAACACCTGCTTGTAGTTCTCCCAGTGGATGCCCTGCGGGAGCCAGTTGATGTCGCCGGCCGAGGACATCGAATTGTCGGAAATCGAGTTGATGATCAGGTAGTAGAACGGGTACACGCAGATGAACGCGAACAGGATGAAGAAGATGATGTTGAAGACATTGTAGACTTCCTCACCGCGCGTACGACGCATCGCGGGGGCTATGCCCTGCTTGACTTTCTTTGCCATGATTGTTCTTCCTTAAATCCTCGAAACCGAATCAGACGATGGACACGCCACGGGTGCGCTTGGATAGCCAGTTGACCAGAATCAGCAGGCCGACGCTGACCAAGGACTTGAGCATCGAGATTGCGGTCGCCAGCGACAGCGAGCTGTTGCCCATGCCGATGTTGTAGACGTAGAGGTCGAGGACCTGGATGTGCTGCATGTTGAAGGCGTTCTGGAACACGAAGTACTGGTCCATGCCGTTGTTCAGGAAGTTGGAGATCGACAGCATGAGCAGCACGAAGTAGGTCGGCAGCAGCTGCGGAATCGTCACGTGGATGATCTGTTGGAAGCGGTTGGCGCCGTCGACCTGTGCGGCCTCGTACAGCTCCTGGTCGATGCCGGCGATGCCGGCCAGGTACATGATGGAACCCCAGCCCAGGCCCTTCCAGATGCCCCACAGGAGCATCTTGAGCCAGGTGTGCGAGTCGGAGTCGAGGAACTTGATCGGCTCGGAGATCAGATGCAGGTTCTCCAGAAGCGAGTTGAACATACCGGTGGTGGAGAACATCGCGAACGCCACGGCGTACACCAGCACCCAGGAGATGAAGTTCGGCAGCGTGGTGAGCGTCTGGATGAGGTTCTTGAACCACTTGGCGCGGATCTCGTTCAGGGCGATGGCGAACACCAGCGGGAAGAACGACGTGATGATGTTCAGGCCGGACATCGCGAAGGTGTTGACGAGCACCTGGCCGATGGTCTTGAGCTGCGCCGGGTTCTGCACCAGCATCTCGAACCACTGCAGACCGACGAATTCACTTTCGGACAGCGGAATCGGCGGCTGATAGTCGAAGAATGCGTAAACCCAGCCGAACAACGGCAGGTAGCTGAACAGCACCGACAGAATCAGGAACGGTACGACCAGCAGCCACAGACGGAAGCCATGCTGCTTGGCAGAAGTGACCTCGCCACCGGACTTGCGCGCCGCACGGGCGGCCTTCTTGCCGAAAGCCACGCCACGACCAGGGGCACCTCCCCTCATGGCGTCTCCGCTCTCCTCTTTCGACTGCATCATTCCTCCTTTGGTTTTACGATGCATCGCAATCACCCCAGATGCAGACAGCCTCGCCCTCTGGGACTCTTCCTTATTTATTAACTTATAGATAAGCATGGTATACTCGTTTTACTAACTTGTCAAACCGGCGGAATTCCAATGCAGCGCCGGCGCGGCGCCCGCAGACGCACACGGAAGTGAGGTCCCTGACATGCAGCAGCTATTCAACCCCGAAAACCAGTTCTGGCAGTTTGTGGCCCTCTGTATGAGGTACTTCGTGCTCAACCTGCTGTTCGTCATCACAATCATCCCGATCGTCACCATCGGACCGGCGCGCGCCGCCCTCTACAGCACCGTCTTCGCCTACCACGAGAACGAGGACATCCATCTGGGACGCGAGTATCTCAAACGTCTCAAGAGGGAATTCCTCCCCTCCCTCGCCTCGTCGCTCATCATCATCGCCGTGATTGCTGTCGCCATGTTCTCCATCGTGTTCTGGAACGCGCTCGACACCGACCTCGCATACGTGACGTTGCCGATTCTCATCATCGTCGGCGCCATCGCGCTGCTCACCTTCGAGTACTACTCCCCTCTGCAGGCCCGATACGCCAACGCGTTCGGCAAGACGCTGCGCAATGCGATGATGATGCCATGGGCCGCATTCCGCCACACGCTCGGCCTGATCGCCATAGACGTGGCCGGACTGGCCCTGTTCCTCTTCACCGGCTGGTTCCGTGTTGCCTTCATCCTGCTCGGCTTCGCATGGCTCGCCTATGCCAAATCGTTCATCTTCCTGCGCGCCTTCGATGCCGTCTCCGGCGACCCCACCGCGGAACGTCCGGCACCCGACTACTCCATGCCGACCGGCTCCATCCAGTAGGTCCGGTGTCTCGGCTGTCGGCGACGACGCCGACAGCCGAGACGCACCCGGACTGGTCGTACGGAACGCACGTCATCCGTCATATGGCGGCGTGTCCCGCACCCATCCCCGCTTCCGCATACGCAATCCGGGCGTGTCATGAAATCACGAAACGGCGCGGCGACGACACGGTTATCCACAACTCCGCATCGTCGCTTCCGCCCGCCCGACAACTGCCGTAGAGTGGTCGGCATGCTTATCCGATTTGCCGTATCGAACTTTCGATCAATCGACGACGAGGTCGAACTGTCGTTGGTGTCGACGCAGCGCTTTCCCGAATCCCGATTCCACCAACCATCCATAGGGGAGACGCTGCTGCCGACATTGGCCATATACGGCCCGAACGCTTCCGGCAAAACCAATCTGCTGCTCTCACTGTGCTGGATCCGGGACGCCATCACCTCGTCGCTGCGGTTCTGGGAGAACGACATTCCGGTCATCCCCTTCGCATTCACGAACGACGTCGAGCGTCCGACCACGTTCGAACTCGAGATGATGATCGACGGGGACCGTTGCGAATACTATCTCGAAGTGAATCATGACCGCGTGATCTACGAGGCCGCGTATCGTACCCGCGAGAGCGAGCGCACGCTCCTGTTCGAACGCGACGGCGAGCATCTGACCTTCGATGCCGCCATCATCCGGCAGGAAGCGATTAGGGAACTGCTCACACCGCGCACGCTGGTCATGTCTATCGCATTGCGCTATACGGAGTCCTCGCTCATCGGATTCATCAACGCGATTCAGCGCATGCGGTTCCTCGGAGGACCCCGATGGGCGTTCACAGGACCATTCATCCACCTGCGTAGCGTCGATGACCAGATCTGGTCCGATGATGAGTCAGTCTTGCAACCGTCGCTCTTCGACGAACGCCAGTACAAGGGCAAGGCGCTGAACTGGCTGAGAATGGCCGACCTCGGCATCACTGACGTGCAACTCGTCCAGGATACCGGCGCCAACGATGCCGCTCTCCGCAAAAGAGTCCAGCTGATTCATGCGACCGCCCATGGCGAGCTCCCGTTGGACTTCATGCAGGAGTCCGAAGGCACCCGGGCCTGGTTCCGTCTCATCGCCCCCACCATCACGGCGCTGGAGACGGGGTCGACGCTGATATTCGACGAACTGGACGCCAGCCTTCACCCGGTCCTGTCCGCACAGCTGCTGGAGTTCTTCCACGATCAGGACGTCAACACCAAGGGCGCCCAACTCCTCTTCTCCGCGCACAACACCGGACTGATGAGGCACCTGCACAGCGATGAGATATGGCTGACCGAGAAAACCGACGGCATCACTTCCGTCGAGCCGCTGTCGGCATTCGACAGCGAACGGGTACGCCAGTCCACCGATCTGGAATCCGGATATCTTCACGGCCGGTTCGGAGGCCTCCCGAATCTCGACCTGACACAGCTGCTGCGTGGCAAAGGAGTGATCGACTGATGGGAAGGAACCATGACGCCCCACGCAATCTGCGACGTGGACACGGCGTACGTAAGGAGAAACGGGTCATTCGCGTCCTCACCGAAGGTGAGGTGACGGAGGTCGAATACGTCAACGCACTTCGACGACTTCCCCAGATACGGGAACGTTTCCATCTGGAAACCGACAACAAGCACGGCGCCCCGGGCACGCTGGTGAAGGAGGCCGTCAACCTCATGCGTAAAGACCGGGAAATCGACCGCTGCTGGTGTCTGTTCGACGTCGAATGGCCCAGAACGAACCCACAGGCCCACCATCCCAGTCTCCCCGAGGCAATCCGACTGGCAAAGGCCCATGACGGCGTCGCGGTCGCGGTATCCAACCCGACCTTCGAATACTGGCTTGTCCTCCATCACCGGCGTACCACGACCTTCCTGTGCAACGAGGACGCAGAATCGTTGCGACATCAGCTCGACGGCAGCAACGGGAAGGCACTCGACGGCGCGGCACACGGCATACGCTATGACGGCGCATGGTATGCATCGCATTGCGCTACAGCCTGCATCAACGCGGAACAGGTGTTGCAACGGCATCACGTCGATGGCAGGACCTTCCCGGACGATAATCCGTCATCGACGATGCCGGCGTTCATCCGGGAACTCGGGTTGTCCCAGTAACGGCAGGTCGTTTCGGCAATCACGGTCGCCGCTCGCGACGCATCCCGACCGTCAGTCGAGGTACGACGTGACGATGTTCTTCACACGCCGCGTCAGCGGGGTGACGCCGGCGTTCGTCAGCTGCATCATGAGCAGGATCGTCGTGCCGGTCGACGGGTCGTTGTCGAAGTACGTGCCCAGCCAACCGTCCCAACCGTACTCGCCCACGTGGTTGAGCATCACCGACTTACCCGGCTCCTGCATGATGCGCATGAACGTGTTGTAGCCGTACCCCGGCTGCCATTCGTCGAAATCCGGGTAATGGCGCGCGTGCAGCGCGTTCGACGTCATCATCGCCACCGTCGACGGACGCAGCAGCCGCACGCCGTCGACCTCGCCGCCGTTGGCGAGCATCCGACCGAAGCGCATGTAGTCGTCCAGCGTCGACTTGAGGCCGGCACCACCCGACTGGAACGCCGGATCGCCGTCCGGCACGTATTCGACGCCCAGATGGTTCGTCGCGATCTCGTGCAGCGATTCCGGCCCGCGGTCGGCCGGCGCGACACGGTTCGACTCCAGCACCGGGCAGTCCGGGCGGTCGTACACGGCGGCCAGCCGGCCGAGCTTCGACGCGGGCACATAAAAGGCGGTGTCCCGCATGCCGAGCGGCTCGAAGATCTCGTCGCGCAGGAAGTCGCCGAACCGTTTGCCGCTGGCCACTTCGATGACCGCGCCCATCACGTCGGCGCTCGTGCCGTACATCCAGTGCGAGCCGGGCTGGAAGCGCAGCGGACAGGCGCCCAGCCGGTTCGCCAGTTCGACGGTGCCCATCGCGTCGGGGGTGCCCAGTCGCGAGTCCAGCTCGTCGAAGACGGCGCCGGCGAGACGGCCCGCCTCGTGGCCGCCGTCCGGATACGGCAGGCCGGACGTCATCGTCAGCAGGTCCTTGATGGTCGGCTCGCGCAGCGCGGCGACCGTGCGCGCGCCGTCGTCGGCGCGTCCGCCGGTCGTGCCGGCCATGTCCATCGGGATGTCGTTGGCGAGCGCCCCGTCGTCGCCGTCCGCGACGACGCGCTGGCCGGCGAATGCGGGCAGGTACGCGCTGACCGGGTCGCCCAGGTCGATGATGCCGCGTTCGACGAGCATCATCGCGGCCGTGCCGGTGACGGGTTTGGTCTGCGAGTACAGGCGGCAGATGGTGTCGCGGTCCATCGTCTCGCCGCGTTCGATGTTGCGCAGGCCCGACTGCGCGTACCACAGTTCCTCGCCGCGACGGCTGACGAGCACGTTCGCGCCGGCGACCTCGCCGCGTTCGACCGCGCGGTCCAGCGCCGTCTGGATGAGTCGGCGGGCCCGCTCGCGTTCGGCCGCATCCGGGCGGATGCCGGCCGTCGCCGTCGCGCCCACGCTTGTGCCGGCGGTCATGATGGTCGCCTCGTCGCTCATTCGTATCATCCTTCCTTCCGATTCCGCCGATGCTTCCGACGCGGGGCGGCATCCGGCCGTCTCCCCCGCGTTGCTCCGGTGCGACGGCGGCGGCTTCGTCGCGTCGCCGCCGTCGCGCCATCGTCATATCGGCACCCATCGTACATCGCCGGAGTATGATGAAACCCCGGTTATTGATAAATCGATAAATAAGATTTCGAAGAACGGCGAGCCATGCCGCACCGACGGATGGGCATCCCTCATCCGGGTAGACGACCGACGGGCGGCCGGCAGGCCGGACGGTCCGACGGACGACCGACTGGCAACCGGCGAACCGCCGGTGGATGGCGGACGAACAGGCCTTCAGCCCGCGGAAAATTGTGCAGATACGGTCGATTCGTCGTACCGGGCGCAGCGACCTAGAGGGCCGCTGGTATCGTCGGTACGGTTGAATCATCGCCACTAGGGCTTACGTAACGACAGGACTGTCATGGGTTTCATCAACTTCATCATCGAACTGCTCAAGGATCCGCGCGCGGCGATCGCCGGCTGGATCGCGATGGGCGTGGCGCCCACGCTCGGCATCATCTTCCTCATCATCTTCATCGAGACGGGCGTCGTGTTCTTCCCGTTCCTCCCCGGCGACTCGCTGCTGTTCGCCGCCGGCGTGTTCGCCGCGCCCGACGCGCAGACCGGACAGGCCGCGCTGCCGCTGATGGCGCTGCTGCCGGTCGTGTGGATCGCGCCGATCATCGGCGACCAGTGCAACTACTTCATCGGCCATTTCTTCGGCCGACGCATCATCGAATCCGGCAAGGTCAAGGCGATGACGCCGGAGCGCATCGCCAAGACCGAGGCGATGATCGAGAAGTGGGGGCCGCTGGCCGTGTTCCTGGGACGTTTCTTCCCGTTCATCCGCACGTTCATGCCGTTCATTTCGGGCATTTCGGGCATGCGCTGGGCGCGATTCACGCCGTTCTCGGTGCTCGGCGGCCTGATCTGGTCGTCGCTGTTCACGTTCCTCGGCTATTTCTTCGGCAACATCCCGGCCGTGCAGGAGCATTTCGAGCTGGTGATCGTGCTGATCCTCGCCGTCTCGCTCGTGCCGACGTTCATCGGCCTGCTCAAGGCCAAGTTCGGCAGGAAGAAACCGGCCGACGCCTGATCGGCGCGCTTCTCCCCCCGCCGGATCACGGGCCCGGACCTGTCCATCAGGTCCGGGCCCGTCCCGTATCCGGTTCCGCCCGTCGCAATCCGCATGTCAGCCGCCAATCATGTACCGATCGCGACGCAAACGACCTCATCCGCGTCGCAATCCGCATACGAAATCCGGTTCCCGAACGAATCCCGACGCCAACGGCGGCCATAGCGTCGCAATCCGCACGCAACACCGTCGTCGTGTACGGATTGCGACACTGCCAGCAAGTCAGCGGCCTTCGATGCGCAGGTCACGGGCCAGCGGGGAGTCGATGGCAGTCGGCCCGCCGTCGGGGGTCAGACCAAGCAGCAGGGACAGCACGGCGACCGATGACGCAGCCGACCAGGCCTGCGGATGGCAGGCCGCCGGGTACGGAGCCGGGCCGGAGCCGGAACCGGCCGAACCAGCATCGAACGCGTCACCCGCGTACAGTTCCGGAATCTGGTAGCCGAACGATGCAGCAGCACGCACCAGTCCTTCGGCCACGAGCAGCGCCTCCGCCTCGTAGCCCTCGGCGCGCAGGCCGTTCATCACCACGGCGCTGTCGTGCGCCCACACCGAGCCGCAATGGTAGCTCAGCGGCGAGTATCCGCCGGCCAGTGTGCTCATCGTGCGCACGCCGTACCCGCTGAGCATGTCGTCTCCGGTCAGGCGGGCAACGACGTCGCGCACGCCGTCCTCGTCGAGGATGCCGGTGCCCAGCAGGTGGCCGATGTTGCTCGTGAGCGAATCGACGGGCTGTTTGTCGGCATCGAGCGCGATGGCTGGATAGCGACCGTGGCCGTCGTCGACCCAGAACGCCTCGTTGAAGCGTGCCTTGAGCCGGGCGGCCCACGTACGCCATTCGTCGGCGCACGGTCGGCCGTAGCGTTCCAGCAGGTCGGCTCCGAGCATGGCCGCCTGATAGGCGTAGCCCTGCACTTCGCACAGTGCGATCGGCCCGCGGGCGATGGTGCCGTCGTTCCAGCGCACCGAGTCGCCGGAGTCCTTCCATCCCTGGTTGCTTAAACCGCGGCCGGTGCGGTCGATGTATTCGAGGAATCCGTCGCCATCGCAGTCTCCCCAGTCGCGCAACCATGCGAGCGCCGCTTCCAGATTGGGGATGAGCGCGCGGATCTCGTCGTCGGGTGCGCCCCAGCGGGCGGTTTCGGCGAGCAGGATGATCCACAGCGGGGTTGCGTCGATGGTGCCGTAGTAGAGCGGCGGCAGGCTGGTACCGTCGTCGAATGCGCCGGTCTGAACGAGCTGTTCGGCGCGTAGTTCGTGCATGATCTTGCCGGGGTCGGCGTTGGTGGCGGGGTCGGATGCGGTGGCCTGGTAGTGGGCGAGGGTACGGAGCGTACCCATCGCGGTGCGCGTGGTGAGAGGTAGCAGGAAGCGGGCGGCCCATAGGGAGTCACGTCCGAACAGGGTGAAGAACCAGGGTGCGCCGGCGGCGAGGAATTCGTCGTCGGGGAGGGCGGGGATGGCCATGCGCAGGCCGTCGAGGTCACGCAGGGATGTGTTGATCCAATCGGCGACGCGGCTGTCGGCGGCGTGGATGTGCACGTCGGCCCACGGGCAAGCGGAAGTCGCGGCGCGTACGACGTTGCCGGGTGCGTCGACGGCGATGCGCAGACCGATGGTCGCAGTGTCGCGCGCCGGGATGGTGAGGTTCCACATGAACGCGCAGTCGAGTCCGTCGACGGCGACGCACGGCGGCGCGCCGTCTGTGGTGTCGGCAGTGAGGACAGCGACGGTTTTGCCGTCGGCGACGCGTACGGTGCGCATGCCATCGGCCGGCGCATCGTCGACGGCAACGGTGATCCGTCCGTCGAGTGCGGCCGTGGACGGGGCGCCGCCCTTGACCTCCTGCATCGTGGCCATGTCGAAGCGCAGGGTGACGACGAGGCGGATGGCGATGTCGCGGTCGAGCGCGCTGGTGACGGTGCAGTGTTCGGCGAGCGTGTTGGAGGTGAGGTCGCGGCGTTCCTCGACGCGCATCTGCGGGTCAACGGTGGGGCCGTCGATGTTGCGCACAATCATCGTGGTCGTGCTGGCTCCCTTGCCGCGCGTGCGCCATGCGACGGGGACGGGCGCCTCGCCGTCGACGGTGGTGCGGATCGCGGAGACGATGCGGGTGTCGCCGTGGTAGAGGCCGGCGATGCTGGCGGTGCCGGCGTGGGGCGTGGTCGCGTCGACGCCGCCGTCGGGGTCGGCCCACAGCTGGGTAGGGGCACATACGAGCGGCTTCATGTCGTGCATCCACGGCTGGCGGGGTTGGGGGTTGGTACTCATGGGATTCTCCGTTGTGTGGTTCGGTCGATCTGTTTGGTCGGTTCGGCGGGTCAGGCGGGTTCGATAATGGGCCGGCTGCGGCGTTCACGGCCACGGCCGGCGGGTCGGTCATTCCTTGACGGATCCTTCGGAGCTGTTCATGATCTGCTTCTGGAAGACGAAGAACAGCAGGGCGACGGGGATGGTCATGACGACGGCGGCCGCGAGTTTGACTGGGTACTGGTTGCCGCTGGACAGCTGGCCACTGGCGAGCGAGGCGACGCCCTTGGTAAGGGTGGTGAGCGACGACGACTGCGTCGAGACGATGAAGTGCGACAATTCGTTCCACGATCCTTGGAAGGACAGGATCGAGATGGTGACGAGCGCGGGCCGGGCCATCGGCAGCACGATCTGCCAGAAGATGCGGAACGTACCGGCGCGGTCGATCATCGCCTGCTCCTCGACGGAGCGCGGGATTGATTCGAAGAAGTTCTTCATGATGAACACACCGGACGCGTCGATGAGCAGCGGCAGGATCATGCCCGCATAGCTGTCATAGATGCCGAGCGTCTTGATGATGAGGAACTTGGGAATCAGCAGCACCACGCCGGGCACGCTCATCACGGCGACGAGCGCGGCGAAGATGATGTTGCGGCCGCGGAAGTGCAGTCGGGAGAGCGCGTAGCCGGCAAGCGAGTCGAAGAACACGCGTCCGCAGGTCACGACGATGGTCACGATGAACGAGTTCTTGAACCAGACGGGGAAGTCGGAGTTCAGGAATAGCTTGCGGTAGGCGGCGGCGGTCCAGGTCTCGGGAATCAGCGAAACGGGGTTGGCGGTCGCGTCGGCGTCGGTCTTGAACGACGTGGCGATCTGGATGACGAACGGCATGATGTAGATCAACGCGAGCGCCGCCAGCAGCACGTACAGCAGGACGCCGCTGTGGAGGAACCGCTTGAATGCGGATTCGCGGGTTCGGTTCTGGCCGTTCATGTCAGGACTCCTTTCCGGCGGTGGTCGTGCGGGCGCCGAGCGACATGACCTCGGCTCGGCTCATTGCGCGCGCCTCGGCCTTCATGGCGTCGTAGTCGGCGCGGCGACGACGAGACAGCTTGCGGTCCTTCATGATCTGGCGCTGGGCCCAGGTCATTGCGATGATGATGAAGAACAGGACGAACGAGATGGCGGCGCCGCGCCCCCACTCCTGACTGGAGAAGGCGGCGCTGTACGACAGATATGCGGGGGTGAGGGTCGTCTTGGAGGGCGCGCCCTGGGTGCCGGTGTAGATCTGGTCGAATACCTGCCAGGTGCCGATGATGCCGAGCGTGATGACGGTGAAGATGGTGGGCTTGAGCTGCGGCACGGTCACCTTCCACAAACGTTGCCACGAGTTGGCGCCGTCCATGATGGCCGCTTCCTCGGTCGCTTCGCCGATGGTCTGCAGCGCGGCGATGAACATCAGCATGTAGGTGCCGGACGTGGTGAACACGACCATGAGGATGATCGCGAACATCGCGACGGACGGTCCGGACAGCCAGTCCCACCAGCTGATGCCCAGGAACCCGTTGCCGGCGAGGGCCGCCGGCCCTTCGGTCACGCCGAAGCTGGCGAGCAGCAGGTGGACGATGCCACGCGGGTCGTTGAACCAGTTCGGCCCGTTGATGCCGAACCAGCCGAGCACCGCGTTGATGGTGCCCGAGGAGTTGAACAGGAACAGCCACAACACGGTGATCGCCACGGAGCTGGTGACCGACGGGAAGTAGAAGGCGGTGCGGAAGAAGCCACGCGCCTTGAGGATCCTGCGGTTGAGCAGTACGGCGAGCAGCAGGCTCAACAGCGTCTGCAGCGGAATCACGAGCAGTGTGTACCACGCATTGTTACGGATGGCTGTACCGAAGTCGGATTGTGCAAGACCGGGTTCGACGAGTACGTCGGCGTAGTTCTTCAGTCCAACGAAGTTCACCGATCCACCGAACGGCGTGCCTCGCCCGGCCCAGTCGGACACGCTGACCCACAGCGCCATCACGATCGGCACGAACAGGAAGATGCCGAGGATCAGAATCATCGGCAGGCAGAACAGCCAGCCGGACAGCTCCTCGCTGCGGTTGACGCGACGGCGCGATGCCGACGGCCGTGGTGTTTTGCTTCGCGGCGGCTTGACCGTCGCGTTCTTGATCTCGCTTCCCATCTCAGGGCTCCTTCACCGATGTCTGGTTCTCGTACTGGTTGCCGACACGCGGGACCGGCGGCGATCGCCGGATGTCACCGACCGTCCGGTCCCGCGTGGCGGGGCGGACTACTTGAGGATCGCCTCGAGGTTGGTCTGGGTCTTGTCGAGGATGGCCTTCGCGTCGCCGTCCTTGAGACCTTCGATCTGCGCGTTGAAGTCGGTGATCACGTCGGCGGCGCCCTTCGCGGTCGGCACGGTCACGGAGTATTCGAGACCGTCCATGAAGGCACCCAGGTCGGGGAACTCGCTCTTCCAGCTGTCGGCAAGGGTCTTGCTGGCGGGCATGATGCCGAACGCCTTGGCGAAGTCCATGACGACCTCGTCGCTGGTGAGGTATTCGACGAGGCTGATCGCGCCCTTCTGGTTCTTACTGTCGGCGGCAATGCCCCAGCCGTTGGTGAAGTGCATCGTGCCCTTGCCGGCAGGACCTGCGGGCAGTTCGACGACGGTGTAGTCGATGTCCGGATAGTCGGCGGCCAGACCGCCGGTAATCCAGTTGCCTTCGATCGCCATCGCGGCCTTGCCGGTGCCGAACGCCTCGCCGCCCCAGCCGGTGCCGAGGTCGGACGCGTAGGCGGCGTTGCCGGATGCGAGCAGCTCCTTGACTTCGGTCAGACCGGCGACGCTGGCGTCGTCGGAGGCGATCGCCTCGGTGCCGTCATCGCTGACGAGACCGCCGCCGGCCTGCTTGAGGAAGACTCCGACACGCGCGTATTCGCCGCTGAACGCCAGTCCGATGTGATCGCCGTCGGTGAGCTTGGCGGCGACGTCGGCCAGCTCGTCCCAGGTAGTCGGATAGTCGTCCTCGGTCAGCCCGGCCTCCTCCCACATCGCGTTGTTGACGACCAGTTGGAGCGTGGAGACGTCCTTGGGCGCGGCGTACAGCTTGCCGTCGTAGGTGAAGGTCTGCAGCAGGTTGTCGTAGAAGTCGTCCTTGTTCTCCAGTTCGTCGCCGTAGGCGAGCAGGGAGCCGTTCGACGCGTAGCCGGCGAGCTGTTCAGGGGCCAGGTAGAACAGGTCGGCCGGGTCGCCGCCGGCGAATCCCTGCGACAGCTGCTGGGCCATGTCGTTGGCGACCTGCACGGTGGCCTTCTGGCCGGTCTCCTCGCACCAGTCGGCGACGGCCTTCTTGACGGCTTCGGTCTCGGTGTCACCGGAGGAGCCGATCAGGACGGTCAGCTCCTGGGAGGTGTCGGCGGTCAGGCCACCTTCCTGGGCATCGGTCTGCGGCTCGTCGAAGCCGCTGCCGCCACATCCGGCGAGCAGGGTGAGCAGGGCGACGGTCGCAGCGGTGGCGACGGTGAGCTTCTTCCTCATCGTTGAGTTCCTTTCTGTCGTACCCGGGGCTTCATCCCGGCCTTGTCAATGTCGACAATCTCCTTTTAGAACGTTCTAATTCACGCGGTCGAAAAATCCCTCTCAAGCGGAGGGGTATACGACGCGCGGCCATTGCGCCCGCCAGCGGAATCCACCATCAGGGTTCGCCGGCGGAATTTTTACGTTCCAAAAGCAGTTATATACTAAACACAGTGCGCCGCACTTGTCAAATCGACGGCGGCGACGCGGAATAATGGAACGTCACAACGAACGGAAGGGGGCATCATGGTCAGCATCAAGGACGTCGCCAGGGAAGCCGGCGTTTCGCCGCAGACTGTATCCAACTGCATCAACAATCCGACCATCGTCAAACCAGCCACGCGCGCACTCGTCAACGCAGCCATCGAACGACTCAACTACACACCCAACGCGTCCGCGCGCCGGCTGCGCACCCAGCGCAGCAACACCATCGCCATCGGCATCGCACCCGTCAGCTACTCTCCCATCTATGATCCTCTGCTACACGCGCTCGTCACCGAAGCAGACGCCCACGGCATCCGCGTCATCCTCTACAAGACCGACTCGCACCAGGACGAGATCCGCCAATTCGAACAGCTCATCGCACGCGGCGACGTCGACGCGTTCGTCCTCGTCAACACCACGCACAACGACCCGCGCATCGCCTGGCTCAACGAGCATCGACAGACATTCGTGCTGTTCGGCCGCCCTTGGGGGCGCGCCGACATGCATGAACCCGACGTGCCGTGGGTCGACGTCGACGGACGCGCCGGCATCGCCGACGTCACCCGCCACCTTATCCTCCACGGATGCAAGCACATCGGATTCATCGGCTGGCCCGGCCTGTCCGGCACCGGCATGGACCGACGGCTCGGCTGGAGGCAGACTATGCTCGACGCGCGCATGGCCACACCCGCCGAACTCGACCAGCTCAGCGAAGACGCCGAAAACGACATCATCGCAGGCCAGACCGCCTGCATCGCCCTACTCGATCGACGCCCCGACATCGACGCGATCATCTGCGTGAGCGACACCATCGCCACCGGCGTCGCGCTCGCACTGCCCGGCGACACCGACATCACCGTCACCGGCTTCGACAACACCGTCGCCGCCGAGTCGCTCGGCATCCCCAGCGTCGCCCAGCCACTCGCCGGCGCCGCACGAGAGCTCGTCCGCATCACCCAGGAACGTCTGCGCGCCCGACTCGCCGAAGCGGCGAACACAGGCGGGAACGGCACGGACGCGGAAGGGAGCACAGGAACAGGTGCGGACGTAAGCCCGAATGCGGGGGCGAGGACGGGTCCGGACACGGACGGAGAAACGAATATGGATGAGGTCACGGTTCCGGGCAGGAGAACGACCGACCGTCCCGCCCCCCGCCTGGAACCGGACCGCGACCATGTCCTGCTCACCCCCACCCTCGCCCTGCGCTAGCCGCACGCCCTTTCATTGCCGCAATCCGCACACGGAAGCCGGTTCATGAACAGGTTGCGACGCAAACCCATCCTCCAGCGTCGCAATCCGCATGTCAGGCTTCGTTCCCTTACAGATTGCGACGCCGCACATGCACTCCGCGACGCAATCCGTAAGGAATCGGCCGGTTACATACGAATCCCGACGCAACACGACCTCGTACCGTCGCAATCCGCACGCGGGAGCCGGTTCATGAACAGGTTGCGATGCAAAAGCCCCCGTCAGCGTCGCCGTTCGTTCACAGGGACGCCGCCGCATACGGATCGCGACTCCGCGACTCCGCGACGCCGCGACACTCCGATGAGGCTCCGGCACACACGCCGATTTGCGTTTGGGGATGGGTCGTACTAGAGTGTAACGAGTTGTCATGCGGAGCACGACAACATCCACGGGGCTGTAGCTCAGTTGGTAGAGCGCTTCGTTCGCATCGAAGAGGTCGTGGTTTCGATTACCATCAGCTCCACTTAGGCCGTTTCCATTCCACCGGGAACGGCCTATTTCTTTTCCATGTCGGGGCTATAGGAACTAAACGGGTTATAGGCCAAAATGTGTGTCTGGTGGCCTAGTCGTTTGAGGCCCATTCGACGTGGGTGTGGAAGTCGTTCCAGTCGATGCCGGTGCCGTACCGCATG
>Cebus_capucinus_imitator_PRJNA485217_SSR049__coassemble_1297_pt1 | contig 24851 bp, 9 predicted proteins | sample Cebus_capucinus_imitator_PRJNA485217_SSR049__metabat2_high_PE_010 | metagenome-assembled genome bin Cebus_capucinus_imitator_PRJNA485217_SSR049
GAAGGGCGAGGCGCCGATCGCCGAGTGCCCGGGCGTGATCAAGACCGCGGTGGAAGCCGACCACGTCTACCAGATGACGCTGACCCCGGACGATTCGACCGTCGAGCCGATCGTCTACACCGTGACCCGTCGTGCTCCGCTGCTCGTCAAGGACGGCCAGCACGTCGAGGCCGGCACCCAGCTGACCGAAGGCTCCGTCGATCCGAAGAAGATCCTGCGCATCCTCGGACCGCGCGCCGCCCAGGTCAACATCGTGAACGAAGTGCACACCGTGTACCGTTCGCAGGGCGTCGACATCCACGACAAGCACATCGAGGTCATCGTGCGCCAGATGCTGCGCCGCATCACCGTCATCGACTCCGGCGACACCACGCTGCTGCCGGGCGAGCTGGCCGATCAGGCGCGCTTCAAGGAAGCGAACATGGAGGCCGTGAAGAACGGCGGCAAGCCGGCCGCCGGCCGTCCGGAGCTCATGGGCATCACCAAGGCCTCGCTGGCGACCGACTCGTGGCTGTCCGCCGCCTCCTTCCAGGAGACGACGCGCGTGCTCACCGAAGCCGCCCTGAGCCAGAAGGTCGACGACCTCAAGGGTCTCAAGGAGAACGTCATCATCGGCAAGCTCATCCCCGCCGGTACGGGTCTGGCCCGCTACCGCAACGCGGTGGTCGAGCCCGACAAGGCGATCCGCGACTCCATCTACCCGAACTTCGGTCTGGGCGGCGGCGTGGACGCCGACACGGACTTCTCCGAGGCGGACCTGTCCGACGTCGACTTCGCGAACATCGACTTCGGCGACCTGCAGATCGGCGAGGACTTCAACCCGGACGACTTCCTGGACGACCAGGGCGGCCAGGGCCTCGACGGTCTTGACGCCATGGGCGACCTGGGTGATCTGGGCGACCTCGTGTGATCCCATCGGCCTGACGTCTCCGGGCGCCGCCGTCCGGCGTATGGTCGGCGGCGCCCATCACGTGCCGTACGTCACGTGACATCCGGCACGTCGGTGCGGCCGGTGCGGTCGTCACGATCGACTGCACCGACGTGCCGCCGACGCCTTCCGCCGCGGCGGATGCGGCCCGGACCTGATGATGGTCCGGGCCGTTCGCGTATGCGCAGTCCCAGCGAGCGCAGGGATAGCAGGGCGACAAGACGTCTGTAGGACGGTTGCGAATGGCGTATCGTCGTGCGCAACCCGTCCGCGCATCGCCAGCATTCCACGGCCTGCAACACATTCGGCGCGGTCGCGGCGAAGGCCGCCTGATCCGCGGCCATTCTCAGCCGGCGCAATGCATCGGGGTCGACGGCGAACCGGCGCCCGAGCTCCCGCTCCTGCTCCCGCCGCGTGCCGCGCAACGATACGCCGCTGTCCACGGCGAGCTCGCACACGGACCGCCATGCGGCGATGATACGGGTCCGAGGAGGCCCACGTCCCTTTGCCTTGGATATCCGCACGGCCTTGAGCAGGATGATGACGGCGGCGGCCGACACCGGCAGCCACAGCGGATACGAGCGTGTCATGGACGCTCCGACGATGCGGATGACATCGGTTATGGACGGATGTGAGGACGGGACGTCCGCTCGCTCGCCGTCGAGTTCGGGGGTCGTCGCGGCATGCGAATCATCGGATGGCGTGCGTGCGAGCGGCGCCGACGGCTGCCGGATGATCGGATTGTCATCGGCGGTCCCGGACTGCGCTCCGTCGAAGGCCTGGGAGCGTGGCGGCGTGGGATGGAACGGCACCCACCCCAACCCGTCAAGCGCGATTTCCACCCAAGCCTCAAGATCCCCGCCGGTGAAGGAGACGGTCGGTGCGGGCAGGTCATTCCGCAGGTCACCTTGCATGCCGTTCTGCGACTCGTCTTGCGACGGGACGTCGTCGGAGACGTCTGCGTTGGCGTCTGTGTCGGCGTCTGTGTCGGCGTCGTCGGCGGTCCCGTTGTCATGGGGCACGAAGCCGAGCACGACCCGTGACGGCAAGTCGAGGCAACGGGCCATCAGCGCCATCAGCGAAGCGTACTGTTCGCTGTCGCCTACCATGATGCCATCCGTCATCAGTGTGAGCCTGTAGACGCCATGGCCGGGCGGGGACGGATAATCGTCGGACAGTCCATGGGAGAACCATCCATGGTCGCGCGTCCACTCGGCCAGCAGACGGGCCGCCTGTCCGGCATGACGGCCTCCCTCGGATGTCCCGCCGGCGATGGAACGCGCCAGCCGCTCCACCGCATCCGGTATGGCGAGGGCCGGCGACTGCTCGATCGGCGCGGCCTGCGCCCCATCCGACTCCTCACGCGACGGAGCTTGGGCGATGAGACCGTCGACGATGTAGGATGTGTCCCGTCCCGGCATCGAAGCCAGACCGGATGGGACGAGGAACGTTCCGGTCCGGCGATTGCCGTACACCATGGTGTCGGTGGTGTCGGTGGTATCGGTATTGCCGGTGTTGTCGGTATTGCCGGTGATGTCGATGTGCCGGACGGTGCCGGCCACCGGCAGCCAGTGCCCTTCGAACCCGTCATGCAGGGTGAACACGGCGGTGAATCCCTCGCCGGCGCCATCCTGCGCATCCTGATGCGACCGTCCAAGACCCCACCCGTCGCGCACCGACGGTTCGGACAGGTCCGATGAGGACGAAACCGGACGATACAACGATGACGTCTCTGCGTTTTCCGTTGCGGCACGCGCGGTGTCCATGGCCGTATCGCCGGAGGGACTCCAGACGATGCCGTCGAATCCGTCCATCACGGCGAGTCTGACCGCGGTTCCGGCCGGAAGCCCCGTGACGGTGAGCAGTACATCATCGCGATGCTCGCGGATCACCGCGCGCATACCGCTCAGCGGACTCGTGTCGGCATAGGGAGGCGTATCGGGTACGTACCTATCGCGCAGGATGGCACGGTGCTGCGGCAGCAGGGCGCACACGGCGATGGCGAGCGCCGCGGCTGCGACGGATAGGCGTGCCGTGGTCGCATGTCCACCGGATGCGGGGGCGTACGGCGCACATGCCGTGGGTGTCCGTGACCGTGCCGTCGGCCGGTCTGCGAGGTCCGTGGTCCGGCGCCGTGACAGCCATCGGATCGTCATCAGAGCCATGGCGATGCCCACGGCCGTGGGGAGTGTGCCGTCGGCGGTGCCGAGCATGGCGCACAGGACGAACTCGATGGCGATCGTCGCGGTCGCGAGCGCGGCGAATCTTCCGTCATGCGGATGGGTGTGGACCGCAAGACAGGCGAGGAATGAGGACCATAGGCAGATCGTCCAGATCGCCATGAGCGATCCGCCGCCGGTGCCGACCGGTGCTTCGGCGGCGATGATGCCGTGGAATGAGGCGCACAGCATACTCCAGCCGTTTTCGATGGCGTTGAGTATGAACGTCGGCGCTGCATATGCGCAGGCGAGTGGCTCGCCACGGCATGGCCGATCCGCGACTGCGGCGATCAGCGGACCGGCGGCGCACTGGATGGCGGCGAGTCCGACGACCGTGCGGAGGCCTGTATACCGTTGCGTGTCGGAAGGGGTGCCGGAGGGGATGCCGGAGGCGAGGGCTGCACCGCTTGCCGTGGCGGGGAGCGCCGCGACGGCCCACCATGGGACGGAGCCGTAGACGCCGATGAGGTTCGCGCCTGCCAGCAGGACCAGGGTCATGACGGTGATGGCGTCATGCGTTGCCGGCTTCCTGCGGCGGCATGGCAGGAGCGCCGGCCAGCCCGTCTTCATGGGGCGTCCTTCGGATGCGGTGGGCTGTTCCTCGGCGGACTGCGGCATTGATGCGCGGGTCATGGCAGTGCCTCCATGATCGCCGGCAGGTCGTCCACCGTCGCCACCGTGCCGACCAGGGCTCCTGTCGTGCGCCGGATGACGGCCCGGATTCCGGGGTGGACCTCGATGAGTAGGAGACGGTTCGCATATGCCGTATCGGCGCCGAAGCGACGGGACGCCTCCTGCGGTGGTGCGCCGATGGCGCCGAGGATGATGATGTGCGGCGCGTCGGAACCGGTGCCGGGAGAGGACGTCGTATCGTCGCCCTGCGTGATCGTGCTGCACCCATCCAGGAACTCCTGCACGCCGCGCGGGTCGGCCCGCCACGATCCGGCCTGGCAGGACACGGGTCCGCCTTGGGCCAGCACATGCGCGCCGATCGAGGCGAACGTCCTCACCGCGGTTTCGAACTCGTCGGTGTCGCGGTAGCGGCCGGCGTCGGTGAGCAGCGTGATCGTCAATCCGCTGCGGTACGAGGTCCGGTCGCGCCGGACCATGAGCGTGCCGTTGCGTAGCGACGTCGGCCAGTGGATGCGGCGCGGATCGTCCCCGTCACGGTAGTCGCGCATATCGCACATATCCCAGTCGTCAAGGGCTGGGGGCCCGTATCCGTCGCCGTCCGACTCCGTCAACCGGTCCAGCCACGGCGATGCGAACGGTACGATCCGCGGGCGCACGGACACGGCATATGATCGGCCGTCACCATGCCGTCGACAGGTCAATGAGAACGGGTCGTTGTGCTCGACCGCAGCCGGGCCGATCAGGATGACACCGCGGCCGACCCGCACGGCAGGGACGGCAAGCCGGTGTTCGACGTCTGCGGAGAGCCGTGGCACGACGAACCGTTCATCGGCGCCGTCGATCCGTATGACGCAGACCGTTGCGTCTGACGGACGGCGAGGACCGGTACGGGCGATGACCTCGCATGCGAGGGCCTCCCCTTCCGTCATCCGGGGTGCGGGTGGCGTGAGCGAGACCGACAATGCCGGGCGGAGGGACGCCGCCACCAGCGAGATGAGCACCGTCGCCTCGCATACGATGCCGGCGGCGAGCGGCTCATGACACCGTGCGGCCGCATAGCCGACGAGGCACAGCACGCCAGCGGTGGCGACGGCCCATCCGAAACCGGTCAATGAGCCGGTCATGCGCTGTCCGAGCTTCCGCAGGGCTTCGATGGTCATTCCTGCCATGGCGTCCCCTTTGCGTGGTGAAGGCCGCGAAGCGGTCTGCGGTGAGCGGCCTCATGGCGCTCCGAAACATCGGGTATCGGCTTCCGCGGGTTTGCGATGCCGCCCGCCGGTATGTCTGCCGGTGATCCATCGGGGACCGGTACCTCGTCGAGCGCCCGTTCGACGACGTCCTGCTGGTTCTCGTCCGAGAGCGAGGCTTCGGGAGCGAGCCCGATGCGGTGGGCGAGCACGGGGACGGCCAGTTCCCTGACATCGTCGGGTGTCACATGGTCCCGGCCGTCGGCGGCGGCCAGCACCCTCGCGCAGGAGGAGAGCGCCAATGCGCCGCGTATCGATGGGCCGGAGCCGACGGCGTCGCAGCGGCGTATGGCTTCCGTCAGCCGCACGATGTAGTCGGCCACCGCATCGGCCATGTGTACGCGGGATGCGATGGTCTGCAGGTCGAGCACCTCGGCCGCGGTGATCGGATGGGATGTCGTGGGCGCGTGACGGGGCGGTCTGCCCGTCGTCGGAGCATTGGACGGAACGGCATCGCCGGCGGCGAGGCTTTTGAGGATGGCGATGCTGGCCTCATGACCGGGATGTCCGATGGCGGTGCGGATGAGGAACCGGTCCATCTGAGCTTCCGGCAGCCGGTAGGTTCCCAGGTGCCCGGAGGGGTTCTGCGTGGCGATCACCATGAACGGCCGGGGCACGGCATGGGATTCGCCATCGGCGGTGACGTGCCGCTCCTCCATGACTTCGAGGAGCGCCGACTGGGTTTTCGGTGAGGCACGGTTGATCTCGTCCGCCAGCACGATCGATGCGAAGACGGGTCCGGGGCGGAAGGAGAAGGTGCCGCGGCCACGGTCGTAGAGCATCGTTCCCGTCACGTCGGCGGGCAGCAGGTCGGGGGTGAACTGAATCCGCCCATACGACGCGCGCACCGCACTGGCCAACGCCTGGGCCAGTCTGGTCTTGCCGGTGCCGGGCTCGTCCTCGAGCAGGACATGGCCGCCTGCCAGCAGTGCGGTGACGCAAAGGACGACCGTGCGTCGCTTGCCGATCAGACTGCGGCATATATTGTCCGTGATGGCGTCGAACATCCTGCGGAACCACAGGATGTCGCCGTCGGTGACCCCATCCCGGACGAGGGCGGACGGCGCGTCGCCCGGTGATGCGCCGTCGCCGGTGAGGGTGGGGGTCGGCATCGGGGTCCAGGCCGGCGCATCGCCGGCGGAGGCCGCCGCCCCCGATGCCGCCGAGTCTGCGGTCAGCGTCGTGGCGTCCGAGATTACGGTGCCGTCCGCGAGCACGGTGCCGTCCGGTAACACGGCGGCGTCCGGGAGCATGGTTTCGCCTGCGGGCCCGGCGCAGGTATCGGACGGTGGCGCATCGACGTCCGAAAGGAGCCATTGCGGCATATCCCAGCCGTTCATGATCGGCTCCTTTCGTATCCGCGGTATATCGTCCGCGCCCGTTTCCCGGGGGCGTCGACATGGTTCAGTGCCGCGGTGCGGTCGGACGGCATCCATCGGACGGCGTACCATCGCCCGCGGCGGGGTATGGACGCTGAATCCGGCTGCCGTACGACGGTCTCAGGTGTGATGGTCGCGGTCGCGCTGATCGGCTCCACGCCGTCACGGCGGGGAACCATCACCGCCATGACGGATAGCTCGTGCCCGTAATCGTCCTCGGACAGCGGCAGCGTCACGCTCGGCGTCTCGCACGGCACTGTGACGTCGCCGATGGCGAGCGACCCGCACCCGGCATTGCGCAGGTCGGCGAAGGAGACGCGTGCGTCGATTGCGTCATCATGCTGCGTCAGTTCCAGCGTCAACGGATCGGGGTCGCCCCAGGGGGCGGCAGGGGCCGTGGATACGCATGGGGGACCGTCGCCGACACGGTTGGACGCGTGGACGGTCGCCATGGCCGTGACTCCATCGGCGATCGCATCGTTCGGCAGGGAGAACGATGCGGTGGTGTCGACGGCGTCGGAGGTCTGCGTGTGGCCGTTGCTCAAGGTGAGCGTGACCACATACCGATCGACGCGCGACCCGGTGTATCCGGGCATGGTCCAGTCGATCCGGATGGAACGGTAACCGCCGGTGAGCATGACCGAGGACGGTGCCGGCGGATATCGGTCGGGCATGACCTGGACCGCGAGCGAGTCGTCGGACCAGCCGACCTCGTTGCGTGCGCGCACCGTGAACCGGTACGTCATGCCGTTGACGAGTCCATCGATCCGACAGTTGGTCGCGGTTCCGCAGGAGCGGGAGCCAGCGTCCCAACGGACTTCGTAGTCGACTACGGGCGCACCGTTGTCCGTTGCCGGAAGCCAGCGCAGGTCGACGGTGCCGTCGGCGGCCGAGGCGGCGGTCCGGTCCATGAGCGGCGGGTCCGGACGGTCCATGACGGCGAGGATGGCGACGGCCGTGACCTGCCGCTGGGTGGACCGGGTCGCATCCTGCACCGACACGCGCACCGTGACGGTCGCGGCACCGAAACCGGCCGGTACCTGCACGGTCACCATCCCGCCTGCGCACGAGACCGGAACGCGGGGCGTATCGCCCTCGCAACCCACTACGGTCAGCGGTTCGCCGGGGAACGGGTTGTAGGCGTCCTCGAGTACGTCGAACGTGACGTCATCGCCGGCGCGTACGGCCAGACTGCGGTCCTCGAGCCGCATGAGCGGTCTCGTCGAAGCCGTCACCTGGACGGTGACGCCGGTCTGAAGCAGGCCGCCGTCGTAGCGGATCGAGAACGGTACGGAGACGAGCGTACCCGTCGGAGCCTCATGCGCCGCGGTGAGCGTGAGCCGCCCGTCCCGTCGCAGGGATGAGGACACGTCGCCCGACATGTCGGTGCCTTCGTAGACGCAGCCGTCTCCCCGAGCTCCCGAAGCGTCGCGGGTGAGCGCCGTCAGGTCGATGGTCGTCGATTCCCCGGCACCCACCGGGATGATGGGGGAGGAGAAGACCGGTGCCGGCGCGCTGTCGCCGACGACCCGGACCGGCAGGGTGATCACCGCCGAACTGACGATACCGCCGCCGTCGACATCGCCATCCACGACGGTGAACGTGATCGATGCGGGACCGTCATACCCGTACCGTGCAGTGAACCGGAGCGTGTGGTCGTCGACATACGGGTCTCCGTCGCTTCTGGTGGCGGAGACCGAATCCGGTGACGCGATGCGTGCCCGTTTGCCGGGTCCTACCCGCACATGGTCGGCGATATCGATGAGCAGGGACCGTCCCGCATCCACGACGAGTTCGGGAGCCTTCGGACGCACGGTCGGCGGAAAGACCCCATAGGCCGGCACTTGGATGAACGCACTCGCCGAAACCCCATTGACGGCATCGGTGACGGTGTAGGGCACCGTCGTCGGCTCGTCGCCCAAGACGACGGAGACCACAGGACGCCCATCGACCAGATCGCAGGAGGCGGTCGTCTCCACGGCATCCGGTACGGAGACGAACAGGGCGTCGAGGTCTCCCGATGGCGAGGCGATCAGCGCGGACACGTCGACGTCGACGCTTCGCCGGTCGATGGTGTCAGCCGAAGGAACCCGATAGTCCACGGCGGACGGCGGCAAGGGCGGAGCCTCGTCGTCGGCCTCGACCCGCAGCAGGGCGACGTCGGTGAACCCGGCCTCATCGCGCACCTGGTACGTGATGTGGAAGACGCCTTCCCGGTCGGGCACGGTGAGGGAGACCTCGCCGCCGTCGAACGTCACGTCGGCGATGTCCGACGATGCGGCATCCGACAGTTTCGGAACCGACCCGTCGGCGACGATGTCGTTGTCGAGCACGGGAACGGACAGGCGCGTCCCGGGGCGGGCCGTGATGACGTCGTCGCGCGCGTGCACGCCGCCGACACGTTCATCATGGAACACGGCGATCCGTACGCGTGCCTGCACCCTTCGCCCGGTCCAATCCTCGACGGCGTAGGAGAACACGTCGGTGCCCACGGCATCCGGATACGCCTCATAGGTCAGATAGTCGGCGCCGACCTCGGTGATGCGGCCGAGTGAAGGCGCGGAATTCCCTAGGCCGAGCAGCACGACGTCGTCGCCGTCCTCATCGATTCCCGATAGGGGGATCGGTATGCGCGTACATGATCCCGCCGCCGCCCGGGCGGCGACGTCACGCGGTGCGGGCGAGGCCTTGCCGGCGGCATCCCGTTCATGCACGCGGAAGACGACCGTGCCCGACGCGCTGCGCCCCTCATCGTCCCGAACGGTGTAGTCCACCGGATAATCGCCGGGGACCTCGCCGGCCCGGTAACGGATGACATTGCCGGAGACGAACGCGAACCCTTGGAACGCGCCATCATCGATACGCAGGTCGTCGATGAGCTCCGCCGGCGAATCGTCCGCCGTATGCGCCGTGGGGGTCACGTCGACCGACGCCATGCCGCCGCAGCGTACGGTTACGACCATATCCTCGGCACGGGGAGGCGCGGACGAGGTGGGGCTCGATGGCAGCAGGAGTATCGAACCGGTCGACGCCCCCGCCTCGTTGACGACCGTGTAGGGTACGCGGATCGGCGCGTCGACGGCACCGTCGACCGACAGATGCACCAGATGATGCTCCACGATGCCGGCGGAGACTCCCGCCGCGGCGTCGGCCTGTACGTCGGCGAGCGCCAGCACTCCGCCCGCCGGGTCGAGGTCGTTGTCGAGCGGGTCGATGACGGCCGTCCCGTCGCGCTCCAGTGACGCTACGTCGTCGACGGCGATGGGAGGCGTCCGTTCCGATGCGTCCGGTGCCACGTCGACGCGCACGTGGCCTGTGGTCGACAGGGCGCCCTGTGCGACCGTATAGCGTACGTGGTATGTTCCGGCGTCCGGTGCGGAGAATGAGAACGATGTCGTATTCCCGTCCGGTGTCGCCGATGTGCCCGATGGTGGCGAGACGTCGACGAGTCGGAGCATCCGGGCCGATGTGCCGTGGACGCTGTCCGCCAGGTCGATGATGGTGGAACGGCCGGGAGTCGCGTGGATGACGAGCGGGTCGGTCAATGGGGGCAGCGTGTCGGAGGGGCGTATCGAGAAGTATGCGACGGTCGAACACAGGTCCCTGCCGTCGGACGCGATGAGTTCCACGCCGACGCGGCCGTCGGCGTCGGTGCCGGCGCTGGCCGTGAGCATTCCGTTGGTGCGATACGTCACCGACAGCGATGCGTCGGCGGAGGAGGCTGCGACGAGCATCAGCGGGTCGCCATCCGGGTCGGTGAAGGCCTCCAACGCGTTCCATGCGAATGACGCCCCTTGTTCGAGCTCGTGCTCCCATGTCGTCTCCGAGCGTTCGGGGGCATGGTTGACGTCGTCGGATACGACCGACAGGACGACTTGCGCCGACGATACGTGACCTGCTCCATCCGATGCTTCGTATGAGAACGATCCCGTACCGGCGTCGGCGCCGGTCGCGTCGATGTGCAGGTAACGGCCATCGTGGACCGGCGTGACCCGGACGTCCACACCCTGCACGGCGGTGACGGAGACCAGGGATATGGCGGCGCAGCCGTGTTGCTCGTCGTTGCCTAGGACGTCCAACAGCCTGCTGGTCCCGACCCGGACGCCGGCGTCGTCGTCATGGGCCAGGACTCCGTCACGGTCCTCGGAGCACGTCGATGCGGGGACGGTGATGCCGTCGGTGTCGTTCGTGTCGCGGTCGGAGGTTTCGGTTTCGGGACGTGTGCCGCCCCAATCGACGTCGAGCGGTTCACCGTCGTTCGTGGGATCCCACACATCGCCGAAGGCCGTGTCGTTGAGCAGCACGCGTCGGTGGTTGACCCGGAACGTCAGTTCCGCGGCGTCGGACACCGCCTTGAGTGTGACGAACCCGGCTCCGTCCTCGTCGTCATCGGGGGAGCAGACCTTGAGGTAGTTGCGTTCGGCGCGGCTCCACGCGGCGTGGACGCACCCGCCGGAGGATACGGGACGGGCCGGTGTTCCGGCGGCCTCGGCGTCGCGGACTCGCACGTCGGCCGCATCGCCACCACGGGATAGGTCGGCCATGATCAGCCGTTCCCCGTCGGCGGCCGCCACCCATGAGCCCTGTGCGCCGTCGGCATCCGGAGCCTGCAACGTCAGCTTCGTCCGCAGTCCGGTATCGATCGAACCGGAAGGCCAGCACAGGACCCCTTGCACGGCGATGACGGGCAGTGCGCCGACCACGGTGAAATCGTCGGCGTCAAGACGTGCCCCGTCGCCGAACGAGGCGACGATCCGCGCCGGGCCGCCGTCGGTCGCATCCAGGCGCAGGACCGTGCCGTCCTCGGGACGATACCCGTACACGGAGCCGTCATGTCCCATGACGGCGAGCCCGCCCCGTCCCAGCATCATGTCGGCGGGACGTGATTGCGGAGACCACGATCCGAAATCGTCGGCCGCCGACGCCCATACCGAACCGTTTCCGGCATCGACCAGCGCGACGGACCGGGTGGACACCAGCACGTCGACGTCCCCCGTGGCTTCCACGGACGCGGTGGTCCGCACGGTCGACGGGTCGATGCCGTTCACCTCGCCGCCGCCGAAGAGCATCGTGACGCCGTCATGCTGGGCGACGTCGAAATCGCCGTCAGGCGCACGGACCGACGCATCGGCCTGCCCCGCCGCGGCATTGAACCGTACCGCCCGATGGTGCCCGGACGAAGTGAGCCATACCGTTCCGTCATCGAAGCGCACATCGCCGCCGGCCACGGCATGCGCCCGCAGCACGCCCGTGACGATGGCGGCCAGCAGTGCCAGCGCCAGCAGCATCGCCATTCGCCGATCGCGCAGGACCTGCCGCGCATCCCGCCGTCGCAGTCGGGACGTCACACGCCTGTTCATGTCGTTCCCCTTCCGCTGCCGTCATCGCTCCTATCCGGAACATCGGCCGGCCACGCGTCGGGCCTGTCCCCGGCGTCCCCGGCCGGACCCGGTCCCGGACCATCCGGCGGGTCGGATCCGAGGTCGGCGTCGCCGACGCAGGCGACGGCGTGCACGGCGGACATGCCGCCATCGGTACGCACCAGATCGACCTGCATGCACGCCGGCTCCCCATCCGGCGCGTCGATGGACGCTCGACGGGTCCCGGTGCTCACCGCTGCGCCGGTTACGGCGCCAGAGGCGTCGACGGGCCTCCATACATAGACGTCTCCGGGACGGGGATCGGGATTCGACCAGGTGAATACGGCGGTTCCGCCCATGACGTCGCCCGACAGCGCCGTCACGCCCGGCACCGTCACGCCGGGGTCGACGGCCGATGCGCCGGTGCCGTGCGAGCGCTGCCGCGATGCGCCCGGGACGGTACCGGCCATGCCGGCGGGAACGGTCTGTGGGAGTGCGATTCCCGACGCCACCGCGACCAGCAGCACGCCGGCCGCCTTCGCAGCAGGAACGCCGATGGCGCGGCCTCGGACGCCCATACGTCCGGAGGCTCCGACGTCGGGATCGGAACACCGGCCGGTCGTCGCCGCGCTGACGGCATCGGAGCGTTCCCCGCCGACCTTGCCGAAACGTTTCCCGTCGACCGTGCCGGCCGGAACCAGAAGCCGCACGTGCGCGATCTCCCGCCGGAACTCCTCGGCGGAACCGTATCGGTCATCCGGATCCTGAGCCAACGCTCCGGACAGCAGTCGTGCCAGCGGAGCCGGAACGTCGGGCTGCATCGGAGCGACGCCCCGACCGGAGTAATGCGGCGGCACCCCGGTGACCAGCCCATACAGCGTGGCCGCCAGCCCGTACACATCCGACGCCTCCGTGCCGCCGGACGATCCCGAAACCACCTCGGGAGCCGCCCATGGCCGTGAATGCCCGGTCCTGCGAGCGGTCCGGTAGGCATCGGCGGCGACGTCGAAATCGCACAGCGCCGGCATGCCGTCGGCCATGATGAGGATGTTCGCCGGTTTGACGTCCCGATGGATGACGCCGATACGATGCGCCGCGGCGAGCGCACCGGCGACGCGCTCGCCGAGGAGGAGCACGTCGCCGACGTCCATCGGTCCGCACGCCATCCGTTCCCGGTACGAACCCGATGGCGCATAGGCGAGCATCAGGCAGGTCACACCGTCCAGATTGACCGTCGCCATGAGCGGCAGCACGAACGGGCATCCGGCGAGGCGCTGCAGTATGTCGGCCTCGACGCGTAGCCGCCGGCACGCGTACGGATCGGTGGGGTCGGACGGTGCTTTGAGCGCGACGAGACCTCCGTCCGTCGGATTTTGATACAGGTACACGGTCGCGGTGGTCCCCGATCCGATCGTGCGGACGAACGCATGACCGTACGGAGCGGGTAGCCTGGGCGGAGGAGCGAAGGCCACGTCGAATCCGCGTCCATGCGTGGCGTTGTGGGTATTGCGAGCCATACCGGTCCCTTCTGTCATGATGGGGGCGCCATCATCGGTGCCATTCCGGTAGGTCTCTCACCATCATTGGTATCCTTCGGCGGGGACGTACACCATCCGTGCCGTTCGTGCGGTCCGGAACCATGCGGATGAGTCGGCGTGTCGCACGATCGGCGGCGGAGGCGCCCTTGCCGGGAGGCGCGGAGGCGCGACGCGCCGTGCGGACCGCGTCATATCAGGGAAAGGAGACCCGATTCGTGAGAACGGGGAAACGGGGGATAGGTCGGCGGGGGAGTCGCGTTAGGCTGGGGGCATGAGTGGACACGATGGATACGGACGCGCGGCGGATGGGCCGGCAGGGGGCATGGGGTTGCCTCCCGCCGTCGATGCGCGGTCGGAGGGACGGGCCGCGACACTGCTGGCCGTCGGACGTCCGGGCGCGGGCAAGACGAGGTTCGCGCTTGGCGAGCTGATCAGGGGATTGCGCGAGCTGGGCGACGCCGGCACGGTGATGGCGGTGTCGGGGCGACAGACCGCCGACCGGCTCGCCGACCTGGTGGTGCGCGAGATCGGACCGATGTCGCAGGCCCGCCCGGTCACCACGTTGTCGGCGATCGCCTTCCGCCTGATCACCGTGGCCGGTCGCAACGCCGGGATGACGCCGCCGAAGCTGCTCAACGGCGCCGAACAGGATGCGCTGCTACGCCAGGTGACCGGCGCGCATGTGGGACACGTGCGCGCCGGCGACCCATGCGGGACCTGCAGGCTGCTGCGGGAGTACTTCTCGAACGACGACTGGCGGACCGTGATCGCCGCCGAGGATGCCGACGACGACCGCATCCGCGGCGTGAACGAGTCGTTCGTGATGCAGCTGCGCGACATGCTGGCCCGCATGGACGAGCTGGGCGTCGGCGAGGAACGAGAGGGGACGGTCCTCGCCGCGTTGTCGCAGTGGTCGCCACGGACGGAGCGGCTGCACGTCCAATGGCGGTTGGCGTTCGCATTGCGTCGCGAATACGCGCAATGCGTACGGGAGACCTATCCGAACGAGCGCCGTCTCGACACGTCACGGCTGTTCGTGGAGGGCGCGGCCGCGGCGCAGGCGCTCTCGGCCCCGGACCTTCCCGGACTGGTGGTCGTCGACGACTTCCAGGACCTGACGATCGCCGGCCTGTCCTTTCTGGAGACGCTGCACGACCGTGGCGTCCGTCTCGTCCTGACCGCCAATCCCGACGAATCGGTCCAGTCGTTCCGCGGATCCTACCCGGAGTACCTCCTCGCCCAGGCCGGGGCCCGTCTGGGTGCCGAACGGATGATCATCGATGACAGGGGGGACGAGGCTCCGGAATCCGGGTACGGATACCGTGACGTGGTCGCCTCCCGCATATCGCTGTCGATCGGCGCACTCGACGACGACGCGACGGCGCGCCCCCATCGTGCCGGCAAGATGCCCATCCTGCCCGGTTCCTACCCGATCGCCCGGCTGGATGACGACGACCCCGCGATGGGCGTCGATGACGTGGACACAATGCTCTACCGCAGCGACGCCGAGGAGCTCGACGACGTGGTGTGGCGCATCAAACGCGCCCATCTGGCGGACGGACGCGACTGGAACGACATGGCGCTCATCGCCCATGACAACGAGACCGTCCGTCGTTTCGGCGACCGTCTGCGCCGCGACGGCGTGCCGGTGCGCTACTCGTCGGTGACGCGCCCGCTGCGCGACGAGCCGTTCGTACAGGGGCTGTTCGCGCTGCTGGAACTGGCGCGGCTGCGCCAAGGCGCCGTGGGCGGACTGCGCGGAAGGTCGATGGGGTTGGCGTCGTTGTCGGCGTTCGTCCGCTCCCGGGCCATGACGTTCCTGGAGAGTCCGCTGATCGACGTCGGGGGCGAACGGGACCGGTGCGGGCGTCCGGTCCGTCCGTCGGTGGCGGAGTCGGCGATGGCCTCACTGGGTGCGTTGTCCGATGTCATGCACGTCCGCGGCGACTCCACGGCATCCGGCGCGGGCCCGGGAGCGGGCGCGACGCAGTGCGATGCCTCCGAAAGCCAGTTGGACCGGCTGATACGTGCCTGGGAGGCATTGCGCGTCGACCTGCTCGCCGCCCTTGCCGACGACAGGTCGTCCGTGACGACCGACGACTCCCTGATCGCCCCGGGGGCGCATGCCGATGTGCCGTTCGGCGTACCGGCGCTGTATCTGATGCTCGCGTTCGGCGGCGCCGACGACGTGCTGGCCGCCATCCGGTCGGTGTGCGGCCGAGATCCGCACGCCGAGGCGTTCTGCCGGATGTGGACCATGGTGTCGCGTCTGGCCGACGCGCTGCGGTCGATGCCGTCGACGGAGGCGCAGTACGCGCTGTGGCAGGCGTGGGACGAGTGCGGCGTGGCCGCCCGGTGGCAGCGCGAGGCCCTGGAGCATACGGATGCCGGGCGGGCTGCCAACGACCGACTGGACGCGGCGATGCGACTGTTCGACTATGCGGCCGGGTCGGCGCAGACGTACGACATCGACGGGTTCATCGATCAGGTGCGTTCCATGCGCATCGAGGCCGATTCGCTCGCCAGAACCGCGCCGACGGACCATGCCGTGACGCTCACCACGCCGGCCGGCGCTGCGGGAGCGCACTGGCCGCTGGTGTGGATGCCGGCCGTGCAGCAGGGCGTATGGCCCAATCTGGCCGCCCGCAACACCATGTTCGGCGGCGAGGATCTGGCCGACGTGATGCTCACCGGTGCGCTGTCCGACGAGCTGGCCCCCGTGGACCGTCAGCTCGATGCGGTGCTGGCCGGCGAACAGCGGAGCCTGCTGGTGGCGGTGACCCGTGCCACCGAGCGGCTGGCGCTCAGCGCCGCCTACAGCGATGACCTGACGCCGTCGGACTTCCTGTACGCCTACCTGCCCGAACGGTTCGATCGTGCGGCGCACGCCGAGCCGGAACGACGCGGCTACACCGAACCCGGCATGACCGACAGGTTCCGGGGCCTGGACGCCACGCCGAGGGGGCTGGTCGCCGCAGCACGCGTGACGATGGCACGCTCGCCGGAACGGACTGCGGACGTCCATGATGCGGCGGCGGCGTTGCGGCTGCTCGCCGGCCACGGCGTCACGGCGGCGGACCACGTGACATGGCCGTTCATGACGGCGCGGGACGATGCGTCGCATACGGATACGGAGGCACCGCCCGTATCCGGCCACGCCGGAGCGGATGCCGGGACATCCCGTCACCGGCCTGCGGTCACACTGTCGCCGTCCGGCGTGGACGGTATCTGGGCGTGTCCGGTCTGCTGGTTGATGGAGCACCGGTTCACCGGTCCCACCGTCAGTGGGTCCGCCGCCTCGTTCGGCACTCTGATCCACGCCGTCGCCCAGCGGGCCAGCGAGGAGGGACTCGACCTTCCCGGAGCGATGGCCGATGCGGGCGACGACGAGGCCCGCATCGACGCGATCGCCGAACGCATGGGCGACATCTACCGCGACCTGCGTGCAGGCGTCGATCCGTCCGATCCGAAGCGTCGATACGAGACGATGCTCCAGGACTCCACCGTCCATGAGCGGCTGCGGCGCATCGCCTCGTACTTCATCACCTCGAACGGGCCGGACTATCCCACCGGCAACGTGGGGAACTTCCGTGTCGGCACGCTCGAATCCGCCGAATGCGAACGCGATATCGACGCGGCGTTCGGACTGGACGACATCGTCGCCGCCTACAACGCCATGGAAGACGCCACGCCGGCCTCCCGCACCGATATGGCGGCGGTCATGGGCGCTCTCGTCGGCGGATGGCCCGAGGCGATGGACGAGGAGCTCATCATACGGCTCAACGGCCGCATGGACCGTCTGGAGCACCGACGCGGCGAACAGGGCGTGGAGACGATCCGACTGATCGACTACAAGACCGGCGTCGTGCCCGGCGTCAGGGAGGTAGTCAACGACCTGCAGCTCGTGTGCTACCAGCTGGCGCTGGCCTTCCCCGCAGGACGTGCGGGAGGACCGGGGCCCTGTCCCGGCGTGCCGGTGGCGCAGAGCGCGCTGTTCCACGTCTCCGCCAAGAACGCGCCTGCGGAGAGCTACGGGGCGGAAAGCCTGTATCAGCCGGCCCTGTTCGTCGACGGGCATCTGAACGACACGGCGTACGTCCCGCGATATCACTATCAGAAGGCGGAAACGCTGCTGGACGTGCCGGCCCTGCCCGAGCAGGCGCCGCCGGGCGTGGACGGAGCCGTATGGAGAGGGCTGCTGGCACTGCGCGGCACGCAGGCCGTATGGGCGCTGACGATGATCGCACGGGTCTTCTATGCGGCGGCCGCGTGCCGAAGCGGACGGTTCGTGGCGAGACCGCAGCCGTATCACGTCGGCAGGTGCCGCAGGAAGGACGTATGCCCGGCATGCGCGGGACAGGTGGACACGGTATTCGAAACGAGGCGGACATGAGCGAACGGCATGGAGCGGGGACGGTCTTCCACGACAGTCCCGAGCAGGCGAGGGTCATCGGCGCGCCGGCGGACGATGACGTGCTGGTCGTCGCCGGCGCCGGCAGCGGCAAGACGTACACGATGACCAGACGCATCATCGCGCTGATCGAGCAAGGCGTGTCCCCCGAACGCATCCTCGGCCTGACGTTCACCCGCAAGGCGGCGTCGGAGCTGCTGGCCCGCGTCGGCGCCGCGGTGGCCGCCGGTCAGGACGCGGATGTGCGCCGGGCGTTCCTCAAACCCGAGGTATCGACATATGACGCATTCTTCCAGACGATCGTACGCCAGTACGGTCTGCTGGTGGGATTCGACCAGAACACGCAGCCGTTGAGCGATGCCGGGGCACGGCAGCTGGCGGCCGCGGTGGTCGGACGCCATCCCGATGCGATGGTCGCCCACGATCTGGGGACGTTCGACGCGGTCGTGGGTCACGTGCTGGACCTGTCGCATGCGATCGGCAATGCGATGATCGGCGGCGGCGTCGTCACCGTCGACGAGGCGATCGAGCGCATCCGTCGCTGGGACGCCGATTTCACGGCGTGTCTTGACGCGGCGATCGGCGACGAACCGGTGCCGTCCGCGGAACCGAAGCGCTCGAGGCCGCGCATGCTCAAGAAGGACACCGATGCGGACCGTGAGGAGAAGCGCGCACGCTATCGCGACCAGCTGCACGCCTACGCCGTATGGCGCTGCGCCATGCTGCGCGACACCACCGGACGCCGTGATGTGCTGCTCGATATGGTGGCCGCATACGAGCAGGAGAAGCGACGGCAGAACATGGCCGAGTTCAGCGATTTCACCATCGCCGCCTACCAACTGGTCACACGCTTCCCCTCCATCGGGGAACGGTACCGGCGCCGGTATACGCATGTGCTGCTCGACGAATACCAGGACACCTCCACGACGCAGGCGATGCTGTTGTCGGCACTGTTCCATCCCCGTGATGACGAGGACGCCCCGGGGCGGTCGGCGGTGAACGCGGTCGGCGACCCCTTCCAGTCGATCTATGCGTTCCGAGGCGCCAGTCCGGGCGCGTTCCGCATGTTCCAGCGCGATTTCGGGATGGGGGAGACGGCCCGCCCGTTCCCGCTGAGCGTCACGCGACGCAACTCGCGCATCGTGCTGGAGGCGGCCAACAACCTGACCCAGCCGCTGCGCGTGCCGCCGAGACGGGCTGGCAGCTCGCTTATGCGCGAAGTGGACGTGACGGAGCTGGGCTGCATGGACACGGCCCCGCAGGGCACGCTCGGCGTGTTGGGGTTGACCACACTCGGCCAGGAGATCGATGCGGTCGCACGCTTCGCCAAGCGGGCCATCGCCCTGCACACGCCTGCGGCGACGAGTGCCGGCGGCGTCCGCGAAACGGACGTCAGGCCGCATGTGGCGGTGCTGTTCCGCGCCAAGACCGCCATGCACGAGTTCGCCCAAGGACTCGAACAGGCGGGGCTGACGACGATGGTCGTGGGACGTTCGGCCCTGCTTGAACGCCCCGAGATCAAGGACCTGTTCGCGCTGCTGCGCGCGGTGGCCGACCATACCGATCCCGCCGCGCTGCTGCGCCTGCTGGCGACGCCGCGCTACGGGCTCGGTGCCGAGGAGCTGCGCACGCTGTCGCGTCTGACCGAACGTGTCGATGCGCAGGAACGGATGCGTGCGCTGGTCGAAGCCGGCATCGTCGATCCGGACGCATTGCCGGACCGGCATGCCGCGGATGAGGCGCCGACCGCCCTATCCGATGGCATGCCCGGTGCCGACGCCCACGCCGGTCCGGACGGTCCTGCCGGTCCGGACGGTTCCGTCGGTCCGGATGATGCCGCGGTCGACGCAATCGTGCGCGAATACCGCGATCAGGTCCCCCACGCCGTGTTCCTCGCCGACCTGCTCATGCGTGACGACCTGCGTGCGCTGCTCGAACGGCACGGCGGCATCGGGCCGACCGCGACCGAGGCGGTGCTGCGGGCCGCGGATGCGCTCGGACAGGTGCAGGCGGCGGCCAACCGCGGACTGCGCGAGGTCGTCGACACCGCAGTACGCGCACTGAACCTCGACATCGATCTGATCGTCGCCCAGGCCGTCACCGCCCCCGAACGGGATGTGAACCCCTCGCTGGCGCTGTCGGGCGTCGAATCGTTCGCTTCGCTCGTGGACACCTATGCCCGCGAGATCATCGAAGGCACGACGCCGACGTTGCGTGGATTCGTCGGATGGGTCGACTCACTCAAGGACCTCGAGGACACGGCCGCTGCATCGCCCGACACGCCCGTCGACGTGGTGCTCATGACCATCCATCAGGCCAAGGGCCTCGAATGGGACGCCGTCGCCGTCGTCGGCATGGCCGCCGGAACGTTCCCCAGCAACAAGGGCGGACTGCGCATCGACGTGGACCCCGACCACGCCGGTGCGGTGCGCGACGGTCGGTGGACGCCGCCCGACTATCACGTAGGCGTGCGTACCTGGCTGGACGATGCGTCGGCCGTGCCTGCGCCGGTGCGCGTGGACGCCGGCATCCTGCCCCGATTCCCCCACGACGCCGCCCCCGGTGCCGCCCCCGCCGATGCGTTGGCGCTGCTCGACGACGTGGAGGTCATCGACGACGAGATCTACGGCGACATGCGCGGCGAGGATATCGGCGACGACATGGACCAGGCTGACGCCGACGGCTGGTATCTGACGCAGGGTGAGGAATACGGCCGCCGGCTGCTCGCCGACGAACGACGCCTCGCGTACGTGGCCCTCACCCGGGCCCGCCATGACGCACTGCTCACCTACAGCCGATACGGAAGCGCATCGAGGGACCCCCGTGCGGCGACGCAGGGGGGAGCCCGGCCGAGGGAATCGAAGCCGTCGGTGTTCTGGACCGAAGTGTGCGATTCGATGCGCCATCGCACCGGTCTGGTGAGCGCAGCATCCGCGGCCGGACCGTCGGGCGGCGCCGCGCAGGTCGACATCCCGGTGAGCGGAGATGCGCCGGACGGGCCGGTCACGCTGGCCTCGATCGACGCGCCTGCGCCCGACGGCTACTTCGTCGGCGAACACGCCGCCGCCTACGCCGAGTCGGTGGTCGCCGACGCATGGAACGAACCGTTGGGCGACGACGGCCCGGCGGTCATGCTGCCCTGGCCGTCGAGCCTGTCCGACGAGGCTCTGGCCCGCCTGCGCGGCGTATACGGCGTCGGCGGGACCGACCATCCGGATGACGCCGACCATCCGGATGACGCCGACCATCCGGACGACGACACGCTACTGGGGCGGGCGATGATGCTGGCTGCCGACCCCGACCTCATGCCGGACCGTCGCGGCGCCGGCGTCGACGATCGGGTGCGGGAACGCGCCGGCAGACTGCTTGCGGCCGGCCGGCAGAACGTCACCTCGCTGCAGGCGCGAGCCGGCCACCTGAGCGACCGCGCCTCCCGGGCCCTGTGGCGTGGCGTCGTGCGCCCGATCCCACGCGTCGCATCCCCCTCGGCCCGCTCGGGAACGCTCCTGCACGCGTGGGCGGAACGCTTCATCACCGCGATGTCGGATGATGCCGTCGCCATCGGCCCCATCGGTGCCATTGATGCCATGACGTCGACGCCGCTCGCCGACCATCGTGCGTTCGAATCGCGCGAATCCATGCTCGCCGACCTTGCCGCACGGGAGACGGCGGCCGATTCCAAGGACCGCGAGCTGATCGTCTGGGCGCGGCGCCTCGCCGCCTCACCGTGGGCGCGTCGACGCCCCGCATGGGCGGAACGGCAGATCGTGGCCGAACTGCCGGGCGTGGGCATCGTCAACGGCAAGCTCGACGCCGTGTTCCACGGAGGCCTCGACCCGGACGATCCGTCGAAACGCTACACGGTCGTCGACTGGAAGACGGGACGGCGTCCGCGCGGAGCCGAAGACATCGACGCCAGACTCGTGCAGCTGGACTGGTACCGGTTGCTCCTGTCGCGCATCGAGGACGTGCCGTTGGAGGCTATCGACGCCACGCTCTACTATCTGAGTGAATCCGACGAGGGGATGCGCGAGCTGCATGCCCGCGCGAAAAGCGAGGCGGAGATTCTCGCCGAACTGGACGACGGCATTCCGGAGCAATCCGACGACGATTGATCGCCCCCCGGGCCGCACTGCGGGAGGAACGCACCGCAGCGTCGTGCGGACGGACGGCCGCACCCCCGAAGGCGCGCGTGGGCGGGCACCCGCGCCGACGACACCACGACAAAGGAGCAACGATACCCATGGCTGCGATCATCGCAACCAACGACGCCGTGCAGGACGGCGACCGCCACCACCATCCGGACCATGGTCCGGTCCATCATCCGGACCCCCACCCGACCGGCCGTCGGACGGATCCGTGCGAACGGAACCGTCCTCAGCACGGCGACGCCGGCCGCGACGGCCTGAACGGCACGGAACGTCCCACGCCCGACGCGATGCCGGCCGTGCGCTACCGCACGGTGGCCTGGAGCGACCTCGACGCGATCGTCGACCTGTTCGACCGCACGTGGCCGCCGCAAGAAGCGCTCGCCGGCACGCCGGCCGGACTGCTCGTCTCCCGGTACTTCACCCTGCACTACCTCGAACACGCCACCTACGGCATCGTCGCCGAACGCGACGACGGCATGCTCGCCGGCGTGATTCTCGCCCGCGTCGCCGGCGCGCGCCCGCTGTACGATGTGGTGCCGGCGATGATGGCGCAGGTGCGCGCCGACCTCGCCGGCGACGAGACGGCGTCGGCAAGCCTGCGCGGCCTCGACCGCGCATTCGACGTCGAACTCGAACTGGAGGCGTCCTGCGGCGTCAACGAGACCACGCAGGGCGAGCTGGAACTGTTCGTCGTCAACCCGGACGTGCGCGGCGCCGGCGTCGGCGGCGGCCTGTGGCGTCGCGCCCAGGCGCATCTGGCGCGCGCCGGCGTCGAATCGTACTATCTGCACACCGACTCCGACTGCGACGTGAGCTTCTACGACCACAAGGGCATGACCCGCGTGGCCGAACGCCTGCACGCGGCCACGTCCGCCGGCCAGTCCACGGCTGCGGTCGAAGCCGCATCCGACGACATGACCGTACCGTGGTCGTTCGCCGACGACATGTTCATCTACCGCGGTCCGGTCGACCTCGACGCCTTGGACACGCTGACCGGCCGTGCGGATACCGAAGCCGAAACGGCGCTCGCCTCCGTCGCGTCCCTGCGCGAAGACTGGCATGCGCCGGCCGCTCCGTCCGTTGACGCCGCCGCTGCAAGCGACGCCGCCCAGTCCGACGGCGATGCCACCCCGACCGCGGCGCCGGTCGATCCGGGGAAGCGCGGACGATGAGCGTCGCATCCCGTACCGAAGGCCGTCCCGCAGCCTATACGCCCGCCGGGCGCGCCGGGTCCCCGTACGCGCGCCTGTTCGCACTGCCGGGTGCGGCGGCGTTCTGCGTGTCCGGCGCGGTGGCCCGTCTGCCGTTGTCGATGATGAGCCTGGGCATCGTGCTCGCACTCAACCACCTGTACGACAACTGGACCGTGGCCGGTTCGATGAGCGCCGCCTACATCCTCGCCGTCGCCGTCGTCACGCCCGTGTACGCGCGCCTGTTCGACCGGTTCGGGCAACGCCGCGTGGGCCGCGTCGTCCTCGTCGTGCAGGTGGCCGTCATGCTCGCCTTCGCCTTCGCCGCGCTCAACCGCGTGCCGATCCCCGCATTGTTCGCACTGGCGGTCGCGATGGGACTGACCCAGTTCTCGTTCGGCGCGCTCGTACGCACCCGTTGGGCGTACGCGCTGCGCGGCAACGCCGACCCGTCGCTGCTCAACACCGCGTACGCGCTCGAATCCGCCATCGACGAGATCGTGTTCATCCTCGGCCCGATCCTCGCCGCGTTCCTCGCCACATCGGTCCACCCCGTCGCCCAGCTGTTCGTGCCCACGCTCGCCTGCGGCATCGGCGGCACCGTGTTCTTCTCCCTGAAACGCACGCAGCCGCCGGTCCTGGAACCGGTCGACGTGGCGCCGGCCGCCGCGGACGACGCCGACGTGGCCGCCGCGCGCCGCTTCGGCAAACCGGCCGGATCCGCCGCCGACGGCGCCGGCGACGTCCTGCGGGCCGCCCCGTCCGCCGGCCGTCTGACCCTCGACCGTCTGCACGCCGCCCCCGACGCCGACAAGCCGAGGAACGTGCTGCTCTACCCGGGTGTCCTGCCCGTGCTCATCGTGTTCGTCGTGTTCAACATGAGCTTCACCGCGTTCGATGTGTCGATGACCGCCTCGATGAAGACCGCCGGCGTCGAACAGTGGCTCGGCCTCCAACTGGCCATGCTCGCCCTCGGCTCGTGCATCGGCGCCGTCATCTTCGGCTCCCACGAGATGAAAGGCTCCCATTGGCGGCACATGGTCGTGTTCCTCGCGCTGCTGGCCGTCGGATTCGCCCTGTTCCGCGTCGTCATGGACCACTACGTGGTGCTCGGCGTGCTCGAAGTGGTGACCGGCCTGTGCATCTCGCCACTGTTCGCCACCGGCAACCTCATCGTCAAGGGCATCGTCCCCGAACGTTCGCTGACCGAAGGCCTGTCGTGGCTCACCACCGCCGGCTCGGTCGGCACGTCGTTCGGCTCCACGTTCGCCGGCGCCGTGCTCGACGCCGCCGGACCCCACACCAGCATGATGATCCCCTGGGCGTCGGTCGCCTGCGCGGTCCCGCTCGCCCTCGTCGGATGGGCTCTCGCCCGACGACGCCGCTGACCGCCGCCGCCGACGTGAGCGGACGGCCGCATCCGCGCCGTCGCCTGTGGTAGAACACAGGTGAAGCGCATCGGACCGCCGCACGGCATCCATGCCGCCGCCTCCGTCCACCATTCGGACAGGCGGGCCGGCATCCGTGCGGCAGACCAAGACTCCACAACGAAAGGACACGGACATGATCAGGGTTTCTGTGGTCGGCGCCAAGGGGCGCATGGGATCGCACGTCGTCGACGCGGTGAACGCGGTCGACGACACCCAGCTGGCGCTCGCCCTCGACGCAGGCGACGACCTGCACGCCATCACCCCCGACAACACCGACGTCGCGGTCGAATTCACCGTGCCGTCCGTGGCACTCGACAACGTGCTCACGCTCATCGCCCAGGGCGTCGACGTGGTCGTCGGCACCA
>Cebus_capucinus_imitator_PRJNA485217_SSR049__coassemble_1329_pt1 | contig 22600 bp, 17 predicted proteins | sample Cebus_capucinus_imitator_PRJNA485217_SSR049__metabat2_high_PE_010 | metagenome-assembled genome bin Cebus_capucinus_imitator_PRJNA485217_SSR049
GTTCGAATCCGCGTTCATCAACGCCCTGTTCGCATCGCAAGCGGAAAACGAGGAATTGTTCCGCAACCTCAGCGGCAGCGCCGAAGCGATGCAGGTCGTCAAGGACGCGTTCTTCAACCGGTTCTATGACACCGCACGAAACGGAGACTAACATGGGACCATGCTCCTCCTCATTGACCGAAAAGAGCCTGTATGGATAGTGCGATCCAGGTGGTGAACATGGCCGGGGCCGTGCAGGTCTCCGCGCAGGAGGTCAACGACCGGTTCCACGGCGATGTTCCCGCATCGGTGCGGTTCTACTGTCCATTCTGTTCCCGTCCCGTCATTACACGGGCCATGGGATGGGACTTCGACAGCAGACGCAGGAATCATGTGCCGCGGACCCGCAACCCGCATTTCGCGCATCGTCAGAAGGACGACTGGGCGAAGAACTGCGAGGCGTACCATGCGGGTTCCGGCATGACACGCGAGGAGATGACGCTGCCGCTGCTCATGTTCCTGCGGCGTGAACCCGGCGGCGAGGCGCGGTTCCGGGTCGAGATCGCGCTGAGGCGTCGTGGTCTGGCGTCCGTGCCGAGCCGCTTGCAATCGGAGGACACGATCACCGTGGATGACCGTCCGTATTCGCTGCACGAGCTACTGACGGACCGGCGCAACACCATCGTGCTGGCCGATCCGCTCGGCCGGCTCGAATCCCGCATCCGGATACCGCAGCAGTGGAGGAAGAACGTCGGATGCGTGCAGCAAAGCACCGGCATCATGATCTTCTCCGACTCGTTCGGCTCCAACGGCGGACGCCGTCTGCCAGAACGGTCCGCGCTGCGATCCGACTGCACGTACTACATCGTGGCCGGAGAAAAGCGGATGAAAGGAGCGCGATCACGATTCGACCGAGTGGAGCCAATCGGCAGCCTCACAGGCGACGATCAGCTGCACGTATATGCGGTCAGCGTCTCCGGCGCCTCCCGACGGAAAAACGCCGTCGACGATTGGCTCAGCCAATACGGATACTGCCTGTCCGATGTGGACCGTGCAGCCCAACTGATGTGGCCTCCCAGTCTACGCTCCTGGGGCGTGGACGAGCCGCTCTTCCGGAACTCCTCCCCCACATACCGGTTCCCCTACCGATTCAATGACCGCCCCATGCAGGATGACGTCATCTCCAAACGACTGCATACGGACGCCCGGGCACGGGAGATCGGACTCGTCGGATTCGACCATCACAACGCCATTGAAGCGCAAACGGAATGGTTCTGCGCGTTCTTCAAACCACAACCCCGTATGCCATGGATCACCGTCTATCTTGGGCCACGTCGGCCCGAAGGCCTCCATCTCTATGACGAATGGGGAGGCACCGACGAAACGGACGGCGACTCCGTCAGTGACGCGGAGGAAGACGCCGCGCAGAACGACGAGCCTGCAGGCATCGGAACTCCTGACGATGTCGTATCGCTCCCACCACTGACGCATGGCTCCGATATCGCATACCGACGCCTGGGATTCCCCACGGCTGCAGATCAACCCTCGCATGGCATCGCCATCGCCCGACTACGAGAAAGGACTCGATAAATGGTCTGGACCAACGACTCCGAATTCACCCGATCATCCATATGCTTCGCCCGACGGGATCGAAACGGATACATCGACTGTCTGGAGCGCATCCTCGATTATCGGCGGGACATCAACGGCGTCGGGTCGTATCAATGGGTATACGGTACCGGTGAAAAGTCGAGGCAGAAGAACCCGGACAATCCCAAGACCCTGTATCGACGGGAGACCGTGGAACAGCTTCACGACCCCGGTGAGGACTTCCTATACGTCAAATGGAAGCCGAATGCTGTCAGACCAGAACGTCCGATCATCAAGGATCTCTATAGACGTGCGTATGACTTTACTCCGGAATTCTACGAAGTCATCGACTGCCCCACGGACAGTCTTGAGGGTTTACGCAATCATCTGAAGTCCGGATGGTTCTATTCCGGGAACCCCACACGGCAGGTGCTTGTGCTTTATGCAGGTAAGGGAGACCTCTATGAGGCTGTTCTTCTGGACCGGAACAGCTTGGACTTCTCCAAGGATCGGATACGGCTGAAGCCATCTGCGCCGTTAGGTGCGGAACGGTACATCATCAGTAGGCACGACATCGAGAAACTGCCGTCCTCCTTCTCCAACAATATCTGCGACCGTGTTATCTACGAGAAGCCTTTTCTGCCTAAGACAAAGGGTATGGTACTGGTACAACCGCTACAGCGATACGTCTTACGCTACATGCGATGGTACGTCGATACCATTCAAGCCGTTGAATCCGCTCAGGAACAACAGCGTTTCGAGTCAATGCTGAGCGAGGCGTTCCAGACACCGGAGCACCTTGTCGAATTCGGCATATACCTCTCCCCCTCGGATATGCAGCAGCTTAGAAAGACCATTACGCGTTTCGTCGATGACGACAACCAGATGGTTCCTCTTGTCAACGATATGCTGAGCAAGAATCCGGCATTCCACCGAGAATGCGTCAATGCCTGCCGACAGGAGCTGCAAGGCGAACTCAGCGAGGAACGAGAGGCCATGAAAGCGGAACTCGAAGCCGATCTCATAGCCAAACGCGAAGGTATCGAACGGCAGATTCAGCAGAAGCTGGACACCGTGCGCCAGATGGAAGAGAAGATACGTTCCCGTTCCGAATCCTATGAAAACCTACGGAAACTCGTCAACCCTCTGCAGGAGCAGGTGGATGACATGAACCGTCAGCTCGACCAGGCCAAGGCCGATCTCAAGCAGATCAACGATCAGGCAGACGCCGATCTCGCCGAGTTCGAAAAACTGCGGGATGCGGAACTGCGCAAACTTGAGGAACAACGTGAGGAGACACTGGCCCGGCTTGAGAACGATGCGGCACTCAAGCTCGGATTGAACGCGATGGTTCAGTCGTTGGAAGCGACGTTCGCCGCCCTTCCGATCAAGACCACCGCTGAGACTACAACGACCCCAACCTCATGCGCCATCAACTATCCCGCAATCCCGGTCCGGCAGGGGACGGAAAATTTCGCCGATACGCTGGCGGACAACCTCCAGGCCTTCGGCGTGATCTCGGTCGACGACTCCTCGGCGTCTCCACGCTCGTTGGCCAAAGCCTTCGAACGTTCCCTCTCCGCCACCCGACTGATCGCAGTCGACTCCGCATTCGCCGCACCGTTCGCCAACGCATTGTCGTACACCGGCAATGGCCGGCCGGCGAAGCATGCCTGCATTCCCGCCGATTGGCATGACGCCTCGGCGCTGGACGATATGCTGTCCGACGAGGATACGGACGTGCTGGTATTGGACGGTCCCATCGACACCGTGAACGAAAGTCTACTGTTCGCCCTATCCCGCCTGGATCTCGACACGACGGTCATCCTCCCCATCGGCGCGTACGGTAACCTGCGTCTCATCGCCGGCGAAATCTGGAACCATGTCTTCTATCTGTCCACGGAACGGTACGTCAGACTGCCTCTGACACCGAAGCAGCTGTTCCGCTCCGGCAAGAATCGTACAACCATTCCCACGGATACGCAGAAGCTGATCGGAGTGCTGTCTGGATTACACATGCAGGCCGCAGGCATGCCCTACTCGTCGCTCGTGCTCCCGGCCGCCGTATCCGCACGATTCGACCGCTCGGAGGACGGGGAGTCATGGATCGCGCCCCATCTCGCGCTACGCGCCCACGCCGATTCCGGAACGGATGCGCTGAAGCCTTCCATCGTTTCCGGCAACGATGCGGCCAAGCGCCTGATGGAACGCATCGGACGGAGCCGTCATGCCAGGTGACCTCCTACGGACGATGGCCGGCGATCTTGGACTGCACCGCATGTACAGGGAAGACGACGTACGTTTCGCGTGCCGCGTCTCATACTCCGCCCTGCGCTTCTGGATGCAGGCGTTCTGCCTGGACGACGGATACGGCGGCGCCTACGGCGTGAGCGAATCGGCGATCGTACGCAAAAGCGCCATCTGGCTGCGCAACCTCGCGGACCTCTACCCCGGCATCCTCGAATGGTACCGGCTCGACGAAGACGCCGGCGCTCGCGGGCTCGCTTCCATCCTGCAGACGCTGGCCTCCATGCGCGATCTGGTGAAGACCGAGGACGGTCTGTACCAGTGCACGGCAGCGCATACCGCTACGGTAGGAACGCATGCGCGCATCCGGCTTGGACTAACCGACCCGACCGATATGACCGATATGCCACCCATATCCGGCATGGGGTTCATTACGAAAGTCCCCGCACGAACTGAATCCATCACTGCACCGACACAGGCCACACCGTCGTCCGCGAGCGCCAGGGCGCGTATCCGACCGAGCGGTGACGGCGGCCATGTCATCGTCGAACTGAGCCGTGGGTCGCACAGCTCACCGGACTGGCAGTGCTTCTCCATGCTGACCTGGCCGTTGCGTGACGTCACCGACAGTCAACATCGCGTGGCGCGTGTGGAATACGAGCCTCTGCTCGCCGACTTGCTGCGGACCAGCAGTTTTCAAGTGCAGTCATCGTAGCCTGCGGCATGTTGATGCCAAGGCTTCGCATGGATATATCCTTGATTGACGGAACGCTTCTCTAGCTATGTCCGGATCAGCGGGTGCCGGCATCCGACGGTACGAATCCGGCGCCGAGAATCAGGCGTTCGGACGGGACGCGACGGTGCAGGTCGGCGGTGTCCCAGCGGTCCTTCATATAGGGGTTGACGGCCGGGTTCGCTGCGAGCGCCAGCATCATCGCGTCCCGTTCCGTCCATTCGTCCACATACGTGCAGTCGATGCGTCCCGGGGCGAGCGTGTCGATGAGCTGACGATAGTAGTCCCGTTCCGTGAACAGCGTGTCGACCAGGTAGCCGGGTTCCTTGGGGAATCGGGATAGTCCTCGGATGTAGAACGCGCGGTTCTCGTCGCGGATGAGCGGCGGGACCGCGCCGAGTCGCATCAGTTCCTTGAACAGCACGAGTCGTCCGACGCGCCCGTTGCCGTCGGAGAACGGGTGGGTGGTTTCGAACATCCAGTGCGCGTGGGCGATGTCGTACGGGTCGTCCGTGAGCCTGGCGAATTCGTCGAATACGAGTGCCATGGCCTCCGGCACGTCGGCGGGCAGGACCGTGTGCACGCCTTGGATGGCGTTGATGACGTTGGGCAGGGTCTTCCATCCGCCGACGTTGCGGTCCGGGTCGGTTTCCTGGCGGGTGCCTCGTTTGAGCATCGCGTGCAGCGTGCAGACGAACGTCTTGTCGACCGGGTCGTCGACATGGTCGAGCATCCAGTCGAATGTGCGGAAATGGTTGGTGGTTTCGATCACATCATCGGCACGGATGATGTGATCGCCGCTGTCCGACAGCAGCTCCCCTGTATCGTAGAGTTGCGCCGTCTGTTCGGCGGTGAGGGTGGACCCCTCCATATGGTTCGAATTGTAGGCGAACACGAGCTGGGTGTTGTGGTAGAGGCCGTGCGTCACCTTCTGGTCACGTTCCCGTGTCAGCCATTCAGCCAAGGTCATGCCCATGGGCGTCCCCTTCGTTTGCTGGTTGATCGTCCTGTCCGCCGTCATCGCCGGTTATGAACGGCCCGCCCGTCCCATCGCCGTGACGACGGTCGGATGATGGGAGGATCGGCTCGCTGCGATGCATCGCGCCGGGCATCGTGATGTCGAATCGGACGGACAGCAGACGCAGCGCGACGATGAGGATCACGATGGCGATATCGAGGATGATTTCGGCGGTGTTGTCGAGTATGCCTCGCTGCGCGCCGCGGCATACGAATACGGTCAGGATGCATCCGATCGCGGCCGGCACCGCGTACAGGTGACGGTCCCGGATGACGAGCGGCACGTCGTTGAGCAGCATGTCGCGGATGAGGCCGCCGGCGAGCGCGGTGAACATGCCCATGAACACGGCGGTCATGCCGGACGTGCCGTACAGAATCGATTTTTCGGTGCCGATGACGGCGAACATGGCGACGGCGAGCGCGTCGATGGTCAGCATCGACCATTTGAGTTTGTCGACTTCCGGATGTACGACGGCGACGGCGAGTCCCGATGCGAATGCGGTGATGACGAAGCCTTGGTCGGCGATGCCGATCGGCGGCAGGTCGCCGAGCATCACGTCGCGCACGATGCCGCCTCCCAGCGCGGTCAGCCATGCGGTGATGATCATGGCGATCAGGTCGTAGCCTTTGCGTACCGCGCACAGGCCGCCCATCAGGCCGCTGAAGAAGATCGCGAGGTATTCGACCCCCATGAGGAAGGCGTTGCTTTCCAACGTCAGCGTCATAGGGTCCATCCTCCCTCACCGGTCGTGCGTTCGCCACGTCCGAGCCTACCCCATCGGCGGCAGGCGACGCGCGGACCGGCGACGTGAATCAGCGGAGCCCTGCACGTTGCCGATTGCGCGAGCAAGGGAAGGTTTCGCCGAAGATGTTGGAGAAGTTGGAAAAGTTGGAAAAACACCCACTACCCCGGTGCCCACTCCCCCAACCATAGACGAAACCCCTTGCAAACACTACCGTTCGCAAGGGGTCCCGAACCGATGTCCGACCGGAACTAGCAGACCTTCCACATCCAGTTGTGCGGATCTTCGATCTCGCCCAGCTGGATGCCGAGGAGCTCCTCGCGCAGCGAACAGGTGAGCTCGCCGGAGCCGCCGTCGGCGACGGTCACGTCGAACCTGTCGGACTTGAAGCGGCCGATCGGGGTGATGATGGCGGCGGTGCCGCAGGCGAACACCTCGGTCACCTCGCCGGACTTGATGTCCTCGAGCAGCTGGTCGAGCGCGATCATCGTCTCGACGACGTCGATGCCGCGGTCCTGCATGAGCTGGATGAGGGAACGGCGGGTGACGCCCGGCAGGATGTTGCCGGTAAGCGACGGGGTCTCGACGTGGCCGTCCTTGTGCACGACCATCATGTTCATGCCGCCGAGCTCCTCAAGGTAGGTCTTGGTGGCGGCATCGACGAAGCACACCTGCTCGCAGCCGTTCTCGATGCCCTTGTACTCGCCCAGCAGGGACGCGGCGTAGTTGCCGCCGCACTTGGCGAAGCCGGTGCCGCCGGGGCCGGTGCGGAACCACTTGTCCTCCACCCAGATGCTCACCGGCTTGACGCCGCCCGGGAAGTACGGGCCGGACGGGGAGGCGATCACGCAGAAGTCGACCTCGTGCGGGGCGCGCACGCCGAGGAACGGCTCGGAGGCGAACATGAACGGACGCAGGTACAGCGTGTATTCGCGGCGGGTCGGCACCCACTTGACATCCCGCCTGACGAGCGCGGCGCACGCGCCGAGGAAGTCGTCGACGGGCAGTTCCGGCAGGTAGAGGCGCTTGGCGGAATCCTGGAAGCGTTCGGCATTCGCGTCCGGGCGGAACAGCCAGGTGGAGCCGTCGGCATGACGGTAGGCCTTGAGCCCTTCGAAGCACTCCTGCGCGTAGTGGAGCACGGAGGCGCCCGGATCGAGCCTGAGCGGCGCGTACGGTTCGACGCGCCGGTCGCCCCAGCCTTCGCCCTTGGTCCAGCTCATGTGGGACATGTTGTCGGAGAACAGCTGTCCGAAGGCCGGCTTGTCGATGAGCTGCTCGCGCTTGGCGTCGGAGGCCGGGTTCTCGTTCGGCAGGATGGTGAACGGTTCGGCGAGCCTGTTCAGCGCTTCCGGATCGTGATGGGTCTGTTCGGTCATTGCTTCACACTTCTTCTGCTACGCTGCGTCGCGGATTCCGCGGCGGTCATACGGTTGATGTGCCGTCGGCGCTTCTGGCGCCGGCTTCCGGTGATACTCTCTCACACGTGCGCCGTGGCGGCCCGCAGGAGGTTCACATTATGAAAGGAGCCCACATGATGTGGGCTCCTTTCGGGAATCGTTCAGGACGGCTGCGATTGGCCGCCGCCCGACGATGCCGACGATGCACCGTCCGCCGCCGTTACGGGGCGGACGGCCGCGATCACTCGGCCTCGCCCTCGCCTTCCGGCACGGTCACGGTGACGACCGGCTCCTCGAGGTCGGCCATGTCGAGCTCGGAGCCCTCCGGCAGGACGACGTCCTTGAGGAGGACCTTGGAGCCGTCGAGCATGCCGTCGACGTTCACGACGATGCGCTCCGGCAGGTTGGCGACGTCGGCGCGGATCTTCAGCTCCTGCATGTCGACGAACGCGACGGCGGCGCCCTTCGGCTCGCCCTCGACGAACACCGGCACCTCGACGTCGATCTTCTCGCCGGCCTTGACCTCGTAGAAGTCGATATGCTCGACGATGCGCTTGACGGGGTTGCGCTGCACGTCCTTGACGACGGCCATGACGGTCTCGCCGGCGATGGTCAGGGAGAACAGGGCGTTGGTGTGACGCAGCGCCAGGGTGGTCTCCTTCATCGGCAGCTTGATGAAGGCCGGGGTCTCGCCGCCCGCGTACACGGTGGCCGGAATCTGCTTGGCGACGCGCATGCGGCGGGCGACGCCCTTGCCGAACTCGTTGCGCACTTCGCCTTCGAGCTTGATGGTGGTGGTCATGTCGACTCCTTATGGGTCTCGTTACTTGTCGTTCTGTCTTTTGACGCCACGACGCGCCGCAGAACGCCCCACATGGAAGCCGGTCGTGCGCCGAGTCGATAACGGAGCCGCGCCCGCCGTGCGGACGGTGTCTCCCTCGCCAAAGCAACAGTCGTCAAGTATACAGGGGGTCCGGACAACGCCGTCCGGGACGTCGGCCCGGCACGCCCGTCCGCCGGCGGCAAGGCAGGACGGACTCCCACCGGTCTCCCACCGGTCTCCCTCCGGGAGCGTCCGCCCGCCGTTACAATGGTTGCGGTACATCGGATCGATCGAATCGAGGCTGCAATGAAGCGCATCACCCGCAACGTCATCGTCTCCGCCGCGACGGCCGTCGGCACGCTGGGCGCGGCCGCGGCGCTCGGCGCGAACGGGCTGTTCTCGTTCGCGCTCGACACGAAGGCGCTTCGTTCGATGTTCTCCCCCGACCGCAAGGCCGGCTACGCTGCGGGCGCGCCGTTCGACGATCCGGAGGGCGTGGCCGCGGCCGCATGGTTCGAGGATGCCAAGCAGCCGGTCACGATCGTGTCCGACGACGACCTGCTGCTGCACGCCTGGCTGTTCGATCCGGATTGCGCCGATCCGGAACCGCACCTGTTCGCGGTGTGCTGCCATGGCTATACGGGCGAGCCGGCGGAGATGGCGCGGTGGGCGCACCGGTACGCGCGCATGGGGTTCACCGTGCTCGTGCCCGCCCAGCGCTCGCACGAGCTGAGCGAGGGCCGCTACGTGGGCATGGGCTGGCTGGAGCGCAACGACCTGCTCGACTGGATCCGTCTGGTCGTCGATTCGGATCCGCAGGCGCGCATCCTGCTGCATGGCAATTCGATGGGCGCGGCGACGGTGATGATGACGACCGGCGACCCGCGTCTGCCGCGCAACGTGGTCGCCGCCGTGGAGGATTCCGGCTACGCGTCGGTGACCGACCAGTTCACGCAGGTCGCCCGGTCGATGTTCCGCATGCCGCAGGCCGTGGCTCGTCTGATGGTCACGCTCTCGTCGCTGGTGTGCCGTCGGCGCGCCGGATGGCGGTTCGAGGACGCCGTGCACGCGCGCGCTGCGTCATACGACGATCCCGATGCTATTCGTCCACGGCGGCGCCGACTCGTTCATCCCCCGTCCTGCCTGCAGCGCAACCATGACGCGTGCGCGAGCCTGGACCGTCAGGCGCTGCTCGTTCCCGGCGCCGAGCATACGATGGCGGCCGCCGTGGCGCCCGAGGTGTACTGGCGCAAGGTGGAGCACTTCGTCACGCGCGCGTTCGGCCTGTGACGCCGTCCGTGACGATCTCCACGTCGGCCGGACCGTCCGCCTTCACGGAGATCCGACCGTCCGGCCCGCTCCGCCACGATACGCGGATCGCGCCTCGCGGCGTGACTGCCGATCCGGACGCACGGGGAAGCCACGTCTCCTGCGGGGACACCATCGCCTTCGCATATCCGGGAGCCGCGGGCCGCACGCCGAGGATCGCGCAGGGCAGTTCATAGAGCGCCAGTGCGCCCCATGCGTGGCAGTCGCTGCGCTGCACGCGCATGTCCTCCGCGCAGGTGGTCATATGGTTGGCCAGCATATCGCGCCACGGACGCCACAGCTCGCGCGTCCGTCCATACAGTCCGCATCGTTCCAGAGCCCGGAACAGGTAGAACGTCATCGCCACCGTGCATTGGGCATGCGCATGCGGACGGTCGAGCGTTTCGGTCAGCAAACGCCGCCCCTCGTCGGACGTGCATGCCCCGGCGAGGACGGCGAACACCTGGCAGTGCTGGCTCGTGTCCGTGCTCGTCGGACCGTCACGGTACATCCCGTCGTCGTCCCGACAGAGACGGTTCACCGCCGCCGTCACCGATTCCGCCCGGTCTCGGCATCCGTCGGCGTTCGCCGCATCCCCCAGATAGCCGTACAGGTCGGCGGCATATCGCAACCCGAGCACGTACATGAGGCTTTCGATGGTCAGCGGCCCGTCAAACACCGCCGGCGGAACCCCCCGCGTGGACAGCCATTCGTCGGCCCAGTCGACGAACGACCATTGCGGTTCGGGAGAGTCCACACCGCCGATATGACCCACCAGCCCGTCGGCGCGGCGATTGACCTCGAAATAGGCGAGTATGCGCGACATAGCGTCCATATGACGACGCAGCAGGTCACGGTCGCCGAACCACATCATGTGGTCGTGCAGCATGCCGATGTAGTAGATCGAAAACCCCGGAATCACGTTCAGCGTGTTGTTGGGGGCGCTTCCGTTGAGCAGACCGCAGCCCAGCTGCGAAAGCCTGAACGTCTCCATGCAGTGCCGGGCGAGACGGTCATCGGCCGCCGTCGCATAGGTGTACAGCATCTGGCTGCGCGCATCCATCGCATACTGCATCTGCTCGTAGAACGGGCAGTCCTCGTAGGTCTCATGCATGCAGCAGCGCAGCGTACGTTCGCTGATGTCGCGAATCGCGAGCAGGTCCGGATCGTCGACGTCCACGGAGGTGGCCATGTCCAACGGGTACGCGGTGGACGTGTAATCGCACCCGAGCACGGTGAGCGGCCGCGGTCCGGCAACGATGCGAACGCGCAGGTACCGGAAGGTGCGCCACCAGAACGGCTCGTATGTCTCCGGATGGTCCGCGGTGCCGTATCCGGCGACCGTGTAATGGTCGGCGTACCCGAACAGCGCGCCATGCTCCGCGTCGGTGCGGTCGCCTTTGACGGGATGGTCGTCGAAGCCGGAGGGATGCTCCGGTATGTGAAGCGCATAGCTTTCAGCGCACAGCAGTTCGACGCGAGCACCGGTGCCGCCGGACATGGCGAGATGCAGGTAGGCGGTGGTCTCCTCCCCCGCATCGAACAGCAGTTCGCAGGTGTCGCCCGCATCGACGACGACCGGGAGCATCATCGCTTCGGGGAATGCGCCCGGGACGGAGGCCATCGGCGGAATCGGCCGCGGAGCGAGCGCATCGGGCCTCAGCACCGGCGGCATGAGCTCCTGATCGTAGACGAGAGCGTTCGGCCATGAATCAGCCGGGGCGTCGGCGTCGCGGTCCCAGCCGCGCAGCGTGGCATCGGGCTCCCACTCCTCGAGGATCTGCAACGGGGCGAAGAACGGGTTCTCCCCGACGATGCGGCGGTTCGGGTCCACGATCGCCTTCCAATGGCCGCCGCTGGACAATGACATGGGCAAAGCGTCGCATGACCGCACCCATAGTCCGGGTGTGGCGGTGGTGGCGACGCTGTGGTTGCCGGGGCCGTGGACGGGGTAGTGCAGCACCGTCACGGCGATCACGTTCCGCCCCCGGCGCAGGGCCGCCGCCAGGTCGACGATGTCGTAGGTGCGGATGGATGCATCGTTCTTGCAGGGCCCGGCGGCGACGAACACGCCGTTGACGACGATCTTGTATCGTGAGTCGGCGCATATCCGCACGTCGTATCGTTCGGGTGCGACCGGCAGGTCGAATGCGGTGCGGAAATACGAGAAGGTCGCCTCGCGCCCGGTCCTCTCATCGAGATCGGCACTGGACGGGTCGACTGCGTGCATCCACATCGCATCCCCTTGAGACTCATACATGATCGTGCATCCTTTCCGTCGGACGGCCGACGCCGCATTCCGACGCGACGCCGTGGCGGCTGGCCAGGCGATAGCGGCGCGGAGTGGTGCCGTACCGTTCCTGAAACTGGCTGTGGAAGTGGCTTTGGCTGCCGAATCGGCATTGCCGGGAGATGTCGGACACCGGCAGATCGGAGCCTTCCAGCATGGCCGCGGCCTGATCGAGCCTCGCGTTGAGGATGTACGTGCTCGGGTTCACGCCGAAACGCTCCTTGAACTTGCGGCTGAAATGCGAGGGACTGTACCCGTAGCGTGCGGCCAGTCCCGACAGGGACAGCGCCTCGTCGAGGTGGGATTCGATGTAGTAGGCGCATGATTCGAAGCTGCGACGGCAGTTGCACGGCTCCGCCGTGCGGATCTCGCCGCCGACCATCATGACGACGTGTTTGAACAGAATCAGCGCCTCGTCGAGGTCGGCGGCGTCGTATAGCCCACGGGACAGCATGTTGGCGAGTCTTCTGACCTGCACCGTGCGCCCGGTGACGACGGCAGCCTTCGACGCCAGTCGTGAGATCATCGCATCGGCGTGGTTGCGGAACGCCTCCAACGGCCGGTCGCGGAACGCGTCCCTGTATCGGCGTACGCACACCTCCACGCCGGACAGGTCCCCCCGTTCCGCGCCCATGCGCGTCAGCTCGTCGATCAGCGCCACCGTCATCTCGTCCATCTCGCACCGTCCTTGTCCGTGATTCATCGTCGAATTTCCGATGATTCCAAGGTAGGCTGCGGATCCCGCCGACGACGGGGTGTCGTCATCAACGACGGTTTCGCGGCACCAACGACAGCCGACGGAAAACCGATCCGGCCCGGAACGGCCGGATCGGGAACGGCAGGGGACCCGCGAGGCGATGCGCGGACGGGTCGGATCAGTCGGTGGAACGCTCCCAGGAGACGATCGACCCGTCCGAGGGATCGACCGTGAACGTGGTGGCCGGCACGATGCCCGCCAGTTCCGGGGTGTCGTCCAGGGTCCATTCGCCATCGCTGTCGTCGTCGTTATATGACAGGTCGAGGGCCGAGGTCAACTGGGAGGAGTACAGGTCGGTCTTCAGCACGTAGTCGATGCCGGTCGGGGCCTCGATACTGATCGTGTCGCCGTTTTGGTCGGCTACGTTGCCTTTCGACGTGCTGACGAGCACCAGAGCGATGCCGGTGTCGTCTCCGATCTCATAGCGTTCGGAGCCGTCGGACGTATACGATTCGGATACCAGCGTGTAGCCGCCGTCGCCGTCAATCGTAAGCGTGACGTCGAGATGCTGCCGGCTGTCGCCGCTATCGCTGACGGCATTGTTCTTGAGGAACTGATAGTCGGGATACGCGTCGCCGCCGCCCGCCGCATACGAGACCGTGTACGACGTCGCCTCCTTGGCGACGGACGTGTCTCCGTCGGATGACGAATCGCCGGAACCGTTTCCGCATGCCGCCATCGACGCCGTCAACGCCAGCGTTCCGACCACCGCGACCAATTCCCGGATATGACATGCCATGGGCTTCTCCTTTGCAACCGTTGGGTGACGGTACGGCCCCATCTCGGTCGCACCGCCTGTGGCGGGCCCCAATCTAGGGTTCGCCGATGCTGCGGACACGCCCCTTCCCCGTCCGGAAAAGCCCGATTGCGGCATATCGCAAAATCCGGCACATCCGCGCCCGATTCCGGCAATCGCCGAGCGGACAAAGTCCCTACACTGCTGCCATGGCAGGACTCGATCCGCCCTCCATATGACCGTCGCCCAGTCGCGACGGACGCCGGCAACGGATGCCGGCACGATATAAACAGGAGCGAACATGAATCTCACGAACCACGGATTCAACGACCGGGCCGCGCATGTCGCACGGGGTCTCACAGGCGCATCCCTCGCGCTGGCCACGCTGTTCGGCAGCGTCTACGGCGTGGCGGACACCTGGACCGCACGCGTCAACGAGCTGCTGGGCGCAACCGCCCAGACCGGCATCTCGCGCAGCACGAACGCCGCGGACTACACGTACATATCCGACTTCGACGATCCGAATGACCTTGTTCAGGCCGAAATCGACTACAACACCCGCGTCGAGGAGGAAGGGGCCACCCTGCTCAAGGGCTCCCCCATCGTGGACGGCACCAAGGTCACGCTGTTCGGCATGCGCTCCGGAGACAAGATGCAGTTCGGCGAGGATATGGGAGCGACCATCTCCTCCAAGCAGACGGTCGGACTCGCCGAGGCGCTCGCCGGCGGCGGCTTCGAAGTGAATCCCGTCATGACGGACTTCTACGACAGGCTGGAGAAGCAGTACGCCCCCGGACAGGCCGCCGGCGGCAACATGACCGCCGAGAACGTCGGCGCGACCATCAACGAGGTGCCGGTTTCCGAATACGGCCAGGAGCAGATCGGCAGCTACAGCCGGTACTCCGACGCCGCCATCGTGGTGCTCGGCCGGGATTCCACCGAAGGGTGCGACTATTATCCGGGCGGGGACGGCATCGCCGACGGTTCCGAATTCGACGGCGAAGGGTCCCGCAACGACATCCTGACCCTGTCCGACGACGAGCGTGATCTGATCGCCCACGTCGAACGTCAGGGATTCCGGAAGATCATCGTGCTGCTCAACGCCGATAACGCGATGGGCGTCGACGAGCTCGCCGAGGACGACGCGATCGATTCGATCATGTGGATCGGCACGCCGGGATGCTACGGCACGTACGGCATCGCGAACATCCTGGCGGGCAAGGCGGTCCCGTCCGGCCATCTGACCGATACGTACGCCGCCGATCCCTCCAAAGCCCCGGCGGCCGTCAACATGGGCGCATACGTGTTCTCGAACGCCGTCGACACCGATTCGAGCGAGAACAAGTCGCTGCGGTCGGACTGGTATCTGGTGGAGAACGAAAGCATCTACATCGGATACAAGTACTATGAGACGCGCTATTGGGACGAGATGACCGGACAGGGTAACGCCACGGCGGCGATGCACGGCGAGACCGCGAACGGCAGCGCGGCCTGGAACTACGACGACGAGGTGACCTACCCGTTCGGATACGGCATCGAAGGCTCCACGTTCGACGAGAAGATCACTGATATGAACATCGACTTCAGCGGAGGCAGGGACTCGACCGTGACCATACGGGTGACCAACACCGGAGACAATGCGGCCAAGCACGTCGTCCAGCTGTACGTCAACGTGCCGTACACCGATACCGACGGACGGCACGGCGTGGAGAAGTCCGCCATACAGCTGATCGGCTATGCGAAGACCGGCGAGGCGGACGAGAAGGACCATACGCAGCGCATCCTGCTGGAGCCCGGCGACAGCGAGGACCTGACGATCACGTTCAATGCGAGGGACATGATGTCGTACGATGCGAAATACGAGCACGACGGCACTCTCGGAGCGTACGTCGCCTCCGCCGGCACCTACTGGTTCATGACCGGCAACGGCGCGCACGACGCGGTCAACGCCGCGCTGGCCGCGAGCCGGCCCGATAGGTTCGCCAATCTGAAGCATACCGGTGACGCCCGGTCGGCGGACCTCGACCAGGACGAGGCGCTGACCGAATCCAACGGCACCGTCATCGAGAACCGCCTGCAGGACGGCGACCTAGCGTCCTACGGTTTCACGGATGAGGCGAAACGGCTGTCCCGCACCGACTGGCCGGGAACCTGGCCCGAGGAGATCGACTCATTGGCCGCGACCGACGAGATGATCCCGCTGCTGCGCAACGAAACCACGTCGGCTGCGGCGGACGCCGCGGACTCATATGACGGGGACGCCGATTTCGTCTACGACACCGACCATGGCATCATGGCCTCCGATCTGATCGGCAGGGACGAGGACGATCCGATCTTCGACGAGTTCACCGACCAGATGAGCCTGCAGTACATCATCGACCTGTACATGTCCAAGGCCGGCGAGCTTCCCGACTATCAGCTGCCCAAGCTCACCGGAGCGGACAGCCCGCGCGGTCTGGTCTCCACATTCGGCCGCCTGACCAACGACAGCATCTACGAGATCGATGAGAACGACGAGGCATATGGCCATGAGGCAAACGTCTACGTGGGGCCGATGCTCGTCGCCGCCACCTACAGCCGGAAACTCGCCGAGGAGGAAGGCCGTCTGATCGGCAACGATGCGCTGTGGTGCGGCGTGATGATGTGGAACGGCCCGGCCATGAACATCCATCGCACGCAGTACTGCGACCGCAACGGCGAATACTACTCCGAGGACCCCGTGCTCACCGGCCTGACCGCGAAGGCCACCATCGCCGGAGCAAACGGCAAGGGGCTGGTGACCGAGACGAAGCATTTCGCGTTCAACGACCAGGAGACGAACCGCGACGGACTAGCCGTATTCGTCGGCGAGCAGGCCGGACGCGAGAACGAATTGCGCAGCTTCGACATCGCCCTGCGGGATTCGTCCGCGACCAGCGGATTGATGACCGGCCTCAATCGTCTCGGATGCACGCACACGGCCGCCAGCGACGGTCTGATCAACGGCGTGCTCAAGGGCGAATGGGGCTGGGACGGATTCCTGATCACCGACTCGGTCAAATCCACCGACTACTTCCAGCCCACCAATGCACTGTTCGCCGGCAACGACCTGATGCTGGGCGGCGCGACCAACGGCCCGACATGGGGATACACGCCGGATGCGATCGTCGGTCAGCCCGCGGTACAGGCCCGGCTGCGCGATGTGTTCAAGAAGACCATGTACGTCTATGCGAACGGACTGGCGCTCAACGGCCTGACCTCCGGCACCACCGCGCGGGACGTCATCCCGTGGTGGAAGACGCTGCTGATGGTCTGCACCGGGATGAGCAGCCTGGCGGTCGTGGCCGCCGCGGGATTCTGGGCCGCGGTGACCGTATCCCGACGCAGGCGGCCGGCGTCCGGTACGGACGAAGGCATGGCCATGGCAGAGACGACCGGTGAGTGAATCAGAAGAAAGGCAGCACATCATGTCCAGGAACACGAACCATATCCGCAGAGGGAACGAGTGGCCCCTCTCCCTCGCATCGCTCGCACTGTCCGCCATCGGCGTCGTGATGTTCGCCCTGAGCTTCTCCACGGGCTATTACGTGTTCGGGGAGAAGAACAGCGTCATCGTGGCGTCTGCCCTGACCGCCGCCATCGTGGCGGGAGCGGCGGGTCTTGCCGCACGGCTGCGATGGCCGGAGTCCTTCTGGCCGCAGCTTCTCGCCATGCCGGCCATCATGCTGCTGGTGTTCGGCGCCGTCCGCCAAATGGGCGACCGGGTGGAGGGCATCGGCAACTGCATCGTCACCGACTATGACGCCGGCCACGGCGGCGAGCTCGCCTGCTGGCTGTCCATCGTCTCGTTCGTTCTGCTGCTCTCGGCCGCCGTCTGCATGGTCGTGGGGTGCTTCGACGATATGAAGCCGAACCGGCCGGTCACCGTCATGGAGGTCGCCGATGGCGCGGACGCGTGACATGCACGACGCTCCGGGGGGAAGGCGCCCGAACACGCCCGGCATCGTCAACGGCACCAACCTCGGCAACTGGCTTGTGCTGGAGAAGTGGATGAAGCCCGACCTGTTCCCGGCCGGCGTGGACGACGAGATATGGATGCATCGCATACTGTCGGCAGACAGGCTGGAGGCATTGCTCGCCCATCATCGCGACACCTACATCACCGAAGCGGATTTCAAGGCGATCGCCGCGCACGGACTCGATCTCGTGCGCATCCCGGTCCCCTATTTCGTCTTCGGGGACCGGGACGGTCACCCGGGATGCATCTCCCACCTTGACAAGGCGTTCGATTGGGCGGAACGGTACGGACTGCGGGTGCTCGTCGACCTGCATACCGTGCCCGGCAGCCAGAACGGCTACGACAACGGCGGTCTGACCGGCGTATGCAAGTGGTGTCGGAATCCCGAGGAGGTCGAGTTCGCGCTGACCGTGCTCGAACGTCTGGCGCGACGATACGCGCACCGTGACGGCCTGTACGGTATCGAGGTGCTCAACGAGCCGATCAGCTGGATGGTCTACGTGACGGCGCCCTCCACCGGCAGGGCTCGCGACAAGAATGAGGCCAAAGGCAGCGGCCATGTGCCGCTGCGATTCCTCAAGGACTTCTACCGCGACGCGTACCGCCGCCTCAGGGCGGTCCTGCCCGAGGACAAGACCATCGTCTTCCATGACGGATTCCGACTCGGCGCCTGGAAGGACTTCTTCGTCCGCGAAGGAATGACGAACGTGGCGCTCGATACGCATATCTACATCACCGCGATGCAGATGTTCGTGCCGGTCCACGCCGGCTGGGTCTCCCGACTGTTCATCGCCTGGAACCGACGGAGCATCCGCAGGGCCGCCCGGTACACACCGGTCATGGTCGGCGAATGGAACATCGAGACCGCGCAGGCGCTCGATGCCGCGCGGAGGGTCTCACCGGCCGATCCGGACTCCCCGGACGGCGAACGCGCGCGTCGCGACGTGTACCGACGCAACGCGCTCCGTCAGAAGGCCGCCTGGGAGGAGTCCCTCGGACATATCTACTGGAACTACAAGATGGACGGGTCGCCGACCTCCCGTGCACTGCGTGCCGACAACGGCGACAGCCTCGACGCCTGGGATCTGACCCGGGTGTGGGATCACGATTGGATGGACGAACGATGAGCAGACAGAAGAACACGACCACTGCGCCGACACCCTCCGGCTTCTGGGATTCCCCACTGCTGCGCAGCCGTATCCGCACGCCGCGAGTGACCTGGTTCGAGACGCTGGTCGGCTTCTTCCTCGGGCCGTTCGGCGTGCTCGTCTTCAACGCCGTGCTCGTCGGATACATCAACGTGTACTTCACCGACGTCCTCGGGATCTCCGGCACGTTCCTCGTGGTGTTCCCTATCGTCTCGTCGCTGCTCGCCGTGGCCGTCAACCTTGCGATGGGCGTCGTCATCGACCATACGCGCACCCCGGCCGGCAAGGCGCGCCCCTACATCCTGCTCGCCGCTCCCCTGCTGCTCGCCGCGGGCATCCTGCTGTACACCATGCCCGCATCCATGCCGTCCAGCGTGGCGCAGATGGCGTGGATCGTCGTCGCATACAACCTGTACCTGTCGGTGGCGAACAGCATCTACAGCATGGGCCATTCGCTGATGGTGCCGCTGGCCACGCGCGACGGCGAGAGCCGCAGCAGGCTGTCGGTGTGGACGAACACGGCGTCGTCGGGCGCCATCGGATTCGTCAGCATCGCCTTCCCGGTGGCGCTTTCGTTCATCGGCGCATCCAGAGGCCGATGGGCCAGTGTGATGTGCGTGCTGGCCGGCGTCGCGGCGGCGGGAGCGGTGGTGGAATACTACTACACCCGCGAGCGCATCACCGAGGAGATGCCGTCCGCGTCTGCCGAGCGCGAGCGTCCCGTCCCGGTCCGCCGCCAGCTGAAGGCAATCCTCACCGAACCGTACTGGTGGATCATCATCGTGTTCTATGTGCTCTGGCAGTTCTCCGGCACGATGAAGAACGGGTCGATGACGTACTTCTGCAACTACATCGTCGGCACGTACGCCGACGGCACGACCCAGACGGTCCTTGCCGTGATCGGCGCCGTCCCGATGGCGGCGGGCATGTTCGTCTCCTGGCCGTTGGCCAACCAGTTCGGGAAACGCAACTTCACGATCGCGGGGCTGCTGATCGGCGTCGCCGGAGGCCTCATCATGTGGATCGCCCCGACCGACATCCGGGTGGTGTCCGTCGGACTCGTGGTGAAGAGCATCGGCATGATTCCGGGCATGACGATCATGACCGCACTGTTCTCCGATGTGCTCGACCATATGGAGTTCAGGAACGGGTTCCGCTGCGACGGCCTGTCCATGTCGATATATTCGGCGTGCATGACCACGCTGAGCGGCCTCTGTTCGGGTGTGATGAACCTCATGCTCAACGCGAGCGGATACATCGCACCGAACGCCGATGCCGCGACCGTCACGACGGGCGTGCAGAAGATCGTCGACGGTACGGCGATCTACGACCAGCCGGGCAGCGCCCAGTTCGCGATCAAAGCCATGTACATTCTGTTCGAACTGGTGGCGTGGGCGGTCGCGGCCGTGGCCCTGACCGGACTGGACGTCGAGAGGAACCTCCCTGCGGAGCAGGAGGAGATCCGACGGCGGCGCGAGGCCGGAATGGCTGGCGCCGAAGCGGAAGGATATACTTCCTGACAGCAGTCCATCGCGGAAGGAGGGCCTATGCGCATCGCCGTCGTTGATGACGACGCCGACATGAGGGGGACGCTCGGCGCCTACCTGACCCGTTTCGCCGACGAGTCCGGTATGACGCTCAACGTCTTCCCGTTCGCCGGAGGCGAAGGGTTTCTCAGCCGGTACACGGATACGTTCGACGTGATCATCCTCGATATCGACATGCCCGGCATCAACGGCATCGACGTCGCCCGTGCGATCCGCGATCATGATGAGGACGTGACCATCATGTTCGTGACGAGTATGGCCCAGTATGCGCTCAACGGCTTCGAGGTGCAGGCCGTGGACTACATCGTCAAACCGGTCTCCTACCCCGATTTCGCGCTCAAGTTCCGGAGGGCGACGCGCATGGCGCAGCGCAGCGCAGGACAGGCCGTCGTCATAGACACGAATGACGGGCCGCGCCGATTGTCGTCGTCCGATATCACCTACGTCGAGGTGTACGGCCACTATCTGCTGTTCCACACCGTCGGGGGGCTCTCCTACCGCGCCCGCGGCAGCATGGCCGACATCGTCGGGGAATTGGACGGATGCGGGTTCTGCCGCATCCATAAGAGCTTCATGGTCAATATGCGCCATGTGGGGGCCGTCCGCGCCTCCGAACTGTCGTGCGGGGGCCGGGACCTCCCCGTCGGTCGTGCGTACAAGGACGGGTTCCTTCACACGTACACAGCCTATCTGACCGTATGACGCATCGCCCCCCCCGCGATCTGGTGTCGCTCGCGCGGGAACGGAACGGGGCTGCCGTACACGGACGATCCGCGCACACGTACCGGAAGGAGCATGACGATGGGCACTGTGCTGGATGTATTCAACTGCCTGCGGTTCGCAGTGGGGCTCGCCGGCGCCGAGTGGGTCTGCCTGCGGTTCCATCCGCTGAAGGAGCACTGGCGCCGTACCGCGCTCGCCGGAGGCATCGCCATATCCGTGCTGTCGTTCGCCCAGCTGGGTCTCATGCCCCTGTGCGAACGCGGTCCGCTCAGCATGGTGGGCTACGCCATCGTGTTCTCCGTGTACGCATCCGTCGTCTCTCTGTGCAGCCTGCCGGTCTTCCGCGCCATGTTCGACGTCACCTGGACGAACCTGATGGTCGGGGCCCTCACCGGCATGTGCTGCGAGCGCATCATCACCACCCTGTGGAAGACGGTCATGCTCACGATGCTGTTCCCGTCGTTCATGCAGGAACATCCGATATCGTACATGCTGCTGACCGTGCTCCTCTATGCAGCGGTCTTCCTGCTGATCGCACGGTTCACCCGTCCCGATCGCGGGCTGCGGTTCGCGCCGCCCGCGGTTTCCGGCATCCCCCTATGCCTGCTGTATGCATGCTGCTACGTCCTGCTCACCATGCTCAGCAACGTATGCCAGTACATCATCGATGTCAGCATCCGCAGCATTCCGGCCGATGCCGGCATAGCCGACCCGTCGTTGCGCGCGATCGTCATATGGTTCTGCACCGTGATGCAACTCCTGTTCCCCCTGGTGCTGCTCCTGCTAGGGGCCTCGCAGAGCCATATGTCCCGACTGCGCCATGAGGCCCTGCTGCTGTCCAATGCGATGTCCCGCAAGGCCGAGCAGTATCGGTCGAGCGCCGCGTCCATCGAGGCGATCAACCGCAAATGCCATGATCTGCGGCACCAGCTCGCCGCGCTGCGCTTCGCCGGAGACGATGAACGCAACCGGCTGATCGAGGAGACGCGACGGGCTATCGACATCTACGATTCGACATTCGACACCGGCAATCCGGCGCTGGACACGCTGCTGACCGAACGGAGCTTCCACTGCGCGAACCTGGACATACGCCTGTCATGTACCATCGGTGCGAGGACGCTGGGCACCATCGGGGTGGTCGACCTGTACACGATGGTCGGGAACGCGCTCGACAACTCGATCGAAGCTGCGGTGAAGCTCGACGATCCGGACTCCCGCACGGTCACGCTGTCCATCGTGCAGCGCGGGTCGCTCGTCGTCATCGCGATATCCAACTATTTCTCCGGGACGCTCTCCATAGGCGGCGACGGTCTCCCGGCGACGACCAAGGCCGACGTGTCGTCGCACGGCATCGGCATCGCCAGCATCCGCAGCATCGCCCGCCGGTATGGAGGCGACGTCACGGTGGATGCGGTCGATGGCACGTTCACGCTGCGTATATCGCTGTTCACCAAGGACTGATACGAAAAAAAGGGGCCGAAGGCCCCCTTTCCCGATCGGAAGTTACGCGATGAGCTCCTTGACGGCGGCGATGACGGCCTGCAGGCCGGCCTTCGCGTCGC
>Cebus_capucinus_imitator_PRJNA485217_SSR049__coassemble_1375_pt1 | contig 20043 bp, 10 predicted proteins | sample Cebus_capucinus_imitator_PRJNA485217_SSR049__metabat2_high_PE_010 | metagenome-assembled genome bin Cebus_capucinus_imitator_PRJNA485217_SSR049
ACGAGTTCGAATCTCGTATCCTCCGCCACCAAGGCTTCCGGCGACGGAAGCCTTTCTCGTTTCCCACCGCGACGCATCACCCGCCGACGATGACCGTCGGAGGCGCCGCGGAACGGCATCGGCGGCGCGACCGGTGGTCCACGGTGAACGCAGCGGGTACGGTGCAAGTACAATGGGTGAACCAATCCCCCCGTTCCTGTACGATGAGTCAGCGTGACTCGCTGGACGGCCAACAATCATGCGATATCATCACAGGGCTTTTCGAATTCACGGACGGGTGTAATGACGCAACGGGACGGATTTTCCGACATGCGCGCCGATACGGGCGCCGCCGGCGACGACATGGCGGGGAATCATCCGCAGACCACGGAAAACAAACCCACGACCCGGCCGAAGCGGCGCCGCAGGACGCTGCGCATGCGCCGGCGCGCGGCCGCGGCGGCACACCGGCGCCGCAGGCCGTTCCCGGACAACCATCATGGCGTGACGCGCATCCCCTCGCATGTGGGCGTGCACTACCGTTCCCGTATTCCGCTTGCGTCCGTTACGTCCGTCGCAACCGTCGCGGTCGACGATACGGTGGTCATGGACGACGATCGTCCGGCGACCATCGACGGCGCCACGACCGACTCCCTGCGGAATGCGGCGACCGGAACCGCGGAGGCGAACGGCTCTTCCCGTCCGCCCCTCCCCCGCGTCGAGGCCGCGCTGGCTGCGACGAGGCGCACGGCCAGACGCACGGCAGCCACCGTGAGGCACGCGGCAGCCACCGTGAGGCACGCGGCCGGCGTCGTGGCGCAGTCGAGGCCGGCGCAGCTGGTCGCATCGTTCTTCGGCATGCTGTGGCGGCTGTGGAAGAAGCGCATGCGGTTCTCGTATGCGAGCTATGCGATCGTGTTCGTAATGGCCGACGCGTTCGCCGTCCTGTTCCTGCAGTGGAGCGTGTACAGCGAACCGACGTACGACGATCCGGATGCGGTCGATGCGACGACGCGCATCATGGCCAGCATGGCCGGCCAGCTGACGAAGTTCGTCAGTCAGATGTGGCTGGAGCATCAGATGACGTTCCTGCTCAACTTCGCGGCGCTGGCGATGATCTATCTGGTGGTCGTGTTCCTCGTCAACCGGTTCTGGATCGCCACGGCCGTCTTCGTCGCGATGATGTCCGCGTTCGCGGTCGCCAACCGCATCAAGGTTGAGCTGCGCAGCGAACCGGTCATCCCCGCCGATCTGAGTTTTCTATCGAGCGGCAACGGCGGCGAGATCGCGTCGTTCATCCCCAAGGACGACATGGCGCTCGTCAACGGCACGGTTCAGGCGCTCGTCACGATGGCGGTCGTCTGCGTGATTCTGCAGATCATCGACGGCCGCCGCTGCGTGATCCCGTTCCACTGGTGGCGTCCGCTGCGCGACTGGAGGACCATCGGATTCAACGTCATGCGCATCGCCGCCCTCGCGACGAGCGTCTCGGTGCTGGTGTCGTTCACATGGAATCTGAGCATCGCGGGGACATGGTCGTATGACCTGTCCCGGAAGTGGAACGACGCACCCATGTTGTGGGACGCACTGAACGATTCCCGGAACAACGGCCCCGCCATGAACTTCCTGAGGCTCGCCCACACCAAGACCATGGAGAAACCCGAAAGCTACGGCCAGGACGCGATGGAGGAGATCGCCGCCACGTATGCGAAGGCCGCCGACTCCACCAATGCGTCGCGGACGGGCGAGCTGACCGACAGCACCGTCATCATGATCCTCTCCGAGACGTTCTCCGACCCCACCCGCGTCCCCGGCATCACGATGACGGAGGATCCGATGCCGAACATCCGGGCGATCAAGGGGCGGACCACGTCGGGGCTCATGCTCTCCCCGGGCTACGGCGGCGGCACCGCCAACATCGAATACCAGTCGCTGACCGGACTCAACCTGGCGCTGTTCGACGATTCCCTGCAGTCCCCGTATCAGGAGCTCGTGCCGCATCAGAAGAACCCGTACTCGTTCAACCAGATCTGGAACGAACGGTACGGCGAGGACGGCTCCGTGGCGTTCCACCCGTACTACAAGAACATGTACCTGCGCGACGCCGACTACAAGAGGTTCGGTTTCGGCGAGTTCTACACGCTCGACACCGATCCGGCGATCACCCATCAGGACCGCATCGACGCCTCCCCCGTGGTCAGCGACGCCGCGGCGTACCGGAATGTGCTCGACGCGCTCGACGATGACACCGACCATCCCCGGTTCATCCAGCTGGTCACCATGCAGAACCACACGCCGTACAACGACTGGTACGCCGACAACCAGTTCTGGGACGCGAACGTCTCCGACCTGACCGACGGGGAACGCTACCAGATCAACACGTACACCAAGGGGGTCAGCATCACCGACCAGGCCACCGCGGAGTTCCTCGACACACTGGACCACATGGACGAACCCGTCACCGTGATCTTCTACGGCGACCATCTGCCCGGCATCTACTCCACGGCCAGCCAGGATCCGAACAACACCATCACCCTGCACGAGACGGACTACTTCATCTGGTCCAACCAGGCGTCGGCGTCCGCGGGGGCCAAACTGGACGACGCCACCGCGAACTTCGCGTCGTCCAACTTCTTCATGGCCCTCGCCGCGCAGCATATGAACGCCAAGGTCTCCCCCTATCTGGAGCTGCTGGGCGAGCTGCACGCCGAGATCCCCGCATTGGGACGCGTCGTGTTCAACGCCGGCGGCTTCGGCGACGGCAGCACCACCTATCTGGACATGAACGGCAACGCCATCGCCGAGGCGGACCTCTCCGCCACGGCCAAGCAGCTGCTTGCCGACTACGAGCTCGTCCAGTACGACCTGACCGCCGGCAAGGGGTATCTGAACGGCACCGGTTTCCTGGCCACGCCCTGATCCGTCGCGGGCCGCCGACCGTACCGGAACGCCCGGTCGGACGACGGCCCGTTTGTATAATGGAGCCCATGCCGAACACCACGACCATCGACGCCTGGGAGACCGTGAACCGTGTCGTCTTCCCCGTGAAAGACCAGAATCTGACTCTGCCGCTGTATGTGACGGATTGGCGGCCGACACGCTTGGACGACACCGTGCTCGACTCACGTCTCGATACGCACACCGTGGATTTCCGGTCGATGAACCGCACCGCGCTCCGGCGGATCGCCGCGCAGGCCTCCGGCCCGTCCCGGGACGCCGCCATGGTTCACGGCGAGATACTGGGACGCCGGAGCGTGGCCGTCGCCCCGAAGTCGCAGCTATCGTCGTGCACGTTCTTCAACGCGTTCCCGGCCGCATACTGGCGGCGTTGGACCACGGTCGGACAGGTCCGTTTCCGCGGCGAATTCACCGGAACCGGCGAGGTCACCATCGTCAAATCCACCGGCCGGGGACTGTATACGCCGGTCGCGCGCATTCCCGTGACCGCGGACGGAAACGGGCCGCAGCGCGTCGAGGCCGTCATCGCACTGACGAATCTGGTCGACGGCGGCTACCTGTGGTTCGACGTGGCCAACACCTCCGCGGACGAGCCCCTCGTCGTCGACGCCGTCGAATGGCAGGTCCCGCTCTCCGCCAAGCGGTTCGTCGCGTCCGGCAAGCCGGCGAGCACGCTGTCCATCGCAATCACCACGTTCAACCGTCCCTCGTACTGTCTGGACCTGCTGCGGGACATCGCCGCGGATGCGACGCTCCGCGAGCGCCTGGACACCGTCTACTGCGTCGACCAGGGCGACGACCATGTGTCCGACCAGCCGGGGTATGCACGGGTCGCCGACGATCTCGGCGCGCAGCTGACGTATCTGCGTCAGCGCAATCTGGGCGGGTCGGGCGGCTATTCGCGCGGCATGCTGGAGGCCGTCGACGCGGGGCGCAGCGATTTCGTCCTGCTGCATGACGATGATGCGATCACCGAGCCCGAGGCCGTGCTGCGCGCCCTGCAGTTCGCCGACTACACGCTCCGTCCCACGCTGGTGGGCGGCGGCATGTTCCATCTCGACAACCGTACCGTGCTGTACACGCAGGGCGAGCGGCTCGACCCGCATACCGTGTGGATGAAGTCGTCGCTCGGGTTGGCGTACAACCATGATTTCGCCGCGCGTCCGCTGCGCGAGTCCCCGGAGCGCCATCAGCGCATCGATGCGGACTACAACGGCTGGTGGATGTGTCTGATTCCGGTGTCCGTCATCCGGCGCATCGGATTGAGCCTGCCGGTGTTCATCAAGTTCGATGATACGGAATACTGCATCCGTGCCAAGGAGCACGGATTCCCGACGGTCTGTCTGCCGGGCGTGGCCGTCTGGCATCAGGCCTGGCATGACAAGGATCCGGCCCGCACGTGGGAGGAGTACTTCTTCCAGCGCAACCGGTGGATCTTCGCGCTGCTGCACCGCCCGGCGCCGACGTTCCGCATGATGGTCGAGATGCTGGCCGGCGACTGCAACGCCGGGCTGCGGTTCCTGTACTCCGCCATCAGGCTGCGTCATAAGGGGTTGGAGGACATCCTGCGCGGCCCGGAGTACATCGTGTCGTCGATGCCCGGCAAGCTCGCCGAGGTCAGGCGTGAGCGGGGTCGTTTCGAGGATTCCAGAACGTCCCGGAACCTCGACGACTTCCCCGAGCCGGCCTCGCAGTTCGTGTCGCCGTCGTCCCGACCGTCGTCGCGTCTCCGCGGCGCCCGTATCGGCGCGCTCGCCGTCGTCCGGGAGATGTGCGGACGGACCGATGCGAGCGGGGCCCCGCGTCCGGATGTCGCCATTCCCGCGAAGGATGCGTTCTGGAAGTCGTTCGTCGGCGTCGACTCCGCGCTGGTCACCACGCCCGACGGCGATGCGGTGAGCTGGCTCAGACGTGACGACCGCCGGTTCAGGGAGGGCGTGCGTGAGGGGCTCGCCCTGTCGTGGCGGTTCCTCAGGGCGTTCCCGCGTCTGTCCCGCCAGTACCGCGAGTACGATATGGCCGGGTTTGCCGTGTGGCGCCGGATCTTCACCGCCGACCGGAACGACTGAGGCGGCCACGCCGATATGACGATGGGGCGGCACCCGTTGGCCGGGTGCCGCCCCATCGTCCGTCCGTACGCCGCCGACGCGTCGCCTGCCTACCGCTGGTGGAAGGATTCGCTGAACGAGTCGGAGAACGTCTCGACCTCCACGTCCGTCTCCTGCGGCGCGGGCGCGATGCGGATGTGATCGTGGTTGAGCAGGGCGTACGGGTCGCCCTTGGCGTTCCTGATCACGAAGCTACACGCGTTGTCGCCGGTGGCGACCGCCACCATGTCCGTGAAGTCGGGGTTCGACGGACTGGGGGTGCGCAGCGAGGTGAACAGGCGGAATTCGCCGCTGTTGAACAGGTCGAGCGGCACTTGGAAATGTACGGTGTGGTGGCCGTGCCGTTTCATCCTGAACACCTTGGCGCCGGTGTCGTAGGTGATGCCGCCGCGGCGGATGTCGTTCATCGAAATCGCCAGATAGAAGTCGCCGGGCTCATCGTACTGGTATTCGACGGCGAATTCGAACACGTCGTCGCTGGTCAGCATCGGCTTGGACACCGCGTAGGTGCGCAGCAGCGGACAGCGTTCGTTCAGACCCTCCGGGTAGACGCCCTTGGCGGCCGCCTCCTCGGCCTTGCGGCCGGCCTCCTTCTTCTCCGCCTCCAGATTGGCCAGCGTGTAGTAGTCGGCCACGGTCTCCTTGTCGCCGATGACCGCCACCTCGCCGTCCTGGATCATCATGGCGCGCGTGCAGTATTTCTTCACCGATCCCATGTCATGGGTCACCAGGATGACCGTCTTCGTCGGGTCCTTGCTGACCTCGCGGAAGAAGTTGTCGCACTTGCGTTGGAACGCCTCGTCGCCCACGGCGAGCACCTCGTCGAGCACGAGGATATCGCCCTGCGCCTTGATGGCCACCGAGAACGCGAGACGCACCTGCATGCCGGACGAATAGTTCTTGAGCTTCTGGTCCATGAAGTCCTCGAGCTCGGCGAACTGCACGATGTCGTCGTACATCGCGTCGATCTCCTCGTGCGTGAACCCGAGCAGACAGCCGTTGAGGTACACGTTCTCGCGTCCGGTGAGCTCCGGGTTGAAGCCGACGCCCAGTTCGATGAACGGCACGAGCTTGCCGGTGACGGACACCGTACCCTCATTGGGATAGTAGATCTGCGAGATGATCTTGAGCAGCGTCGACTTGCCGCCGCCGTTCCTGCCGACGATGCCGAAGAACTCACCCTGATGCACGTCGAAGGAGACGTTCCTGAGCACCTCCTGCTTCCGGTAGCCCTTGATGCCGCGCGTCCAGTTGATGAACGCCTGCTTGAGGCCGGTCGCCTGCTCGGTGGGCAGCTTGAAATGCTTGTTCACGTGGCTGACGGACAGTACCACCGGCGCATTCTCGTATGAGGCCGCCCCGGTCGCGCCCAGACGCGGGTCCGCCGATCCGACCGACGTATGCGGCTTGCTCTCGTTGTTCGTTGCGCCGGTCATCACATCACCTCCGCGAATTTACGGCTGTTCCTGCGGAACACGTATACGCCGATCCAGATCAGGGCCACGGTCAGTCCCAAGGGGATGAGCGGCACCCACCATGATCCGAACTGGTTCCATACCGTCGGCTGGGTCTGCGGCGCGATGAGGTTGTGACGGATGTCCTGGATGGCCTGGGCGATCGGGTTGAGCAGCCCCAGACGCGCCAGCTGCGCGTAGATGCCGCCCTTGTCGGTCACGTAGCTCAACGGGTAGATGATCGGCATGGAGTAGAAGATCAGCTGCTGGAGCACCTCCCAGATGTGCGCGATGTCACGGAAGTACGCGTACATCGTGCTGAAGATCAGCGCCAGCGCCAGAGCCAGAATCCACAGCTGCAGCACGCTGAACGGCACCAGCAGCACGCGCCAGGTGAATTGGACGTGGGTGAACAGCGCGAAGATGAGCACCACCACATAGTTGATGCCCAGGCTGATCATCGACCCCAGCGTCGCCGACACGACGACGATGTAGTTCGGGAAGTGGATCTTGCGCAGCAGGTCGCCGCGGTCGACGATGGACCGCAGACCGATCGAGGTGGCCTCGGCGACGAAGTTCCACGAACAGATGCCGGTCAGCAGCACCACCGGATACGTGGGCGTGCCGTCGGACATGCGCAGGAATCTGGCGAACACCACATACATGACGGCGAACAGCATCAGCGGCTTGAGCACCGACCACACCACGCCGAGGAACGACCCCTGGTAGCGCAGCTTGAAATCGGTCTTGACCAATCCCCGCAGGACGGTCATCGCATAGCGATACCGCTCCCGTATCCGTTTCATCACTGTCTTCACGGCGACCAATCCTATCAGCCGTCCGCTATAACCCGGGAATCGGCCCCATCCGCGCCATCCATCGTACGCGGATGCGGCAGGCCGTCGGGAGGAGCCGGTCAGCGTCCCGCCGCCTGCGCCTCCTCAAGCGATTCGGCCAGATACGCGCGCCAGAACCCGCGCGACGTCATGTCCGGACGCATCCTCCGGTAGCGCGAGGCGACGTCCTCGGTGCGCAGCCGCACGGCCAGCGCCTCGAATCGGGCCGTCAGCTCGCCGGCGCGGGCGTCGTCGCGTTCGCGGATCACGCCCCGGGTGCCGTCCGGGGTCACCGCCAGCACGCGGCGACGACGGTGCATCACCTTCCACGGCGTGCAGCCGCCGTCGATGGGGATGATGCCCAGACTCTCATCCAGCGGCTCCTCGCGCGCCGGTTCGCGTACCGGCCGTCCGATCGCACGGCCCAGCCTGCGCATGATGCGCCGCGGCAGTCCCGCCGTATCGCCGGGGCCGGCCGGCACGGCGACGTCGTTGGCGTCGTCCTCGACGACGCGCATGTCCACGACATCCGGCGCGCCGGCGAGCTCGGCGAGCGGCACCGGACGCTCGTTCTTCGCCACGGCCTGCATGAACAGCCGCTCCCCCACCGGGTGCATGTAGTATTCCGGGCCGCGCAGGTAGTCGTCGACGGCGTCGCAGATCATCTCCATGGCCGTGTATTCGAACCGCCGGCGCGCGTTCTCGAACTGCCGGCGCAGACAGTCGATGTTCGCGTCCATGCTGTTCATCGGGTCGGGGGTGAACGCCTCCTGGATGAGCAGGTTGCGGTTCGACAGGTAGGCCTCCACCGCCTGGTTCCAGCGCAGGTCGAACGTGTCATGCCACACGCAGATGCCGTTCATCGTCATGAACCGTACCGGACCGCCCTCCTGCAGCCTGGTGCCGTACTCCACGTCGTCACGCCGGTAGAACAGCGGAATCGGCAGTCCGGCGGCGCGCACCCGGTCCATCGGCACGCACGAGTACCACCATGCCGAGTACAGGCCCTGCCGTCCCGTCTGCGGCATCAGCTCCTCGTTCAGCGTGATGTCGTATTCGCGATCCATGAGCAGGCGCGGCTTCAATGCGAGCAGGTGGCGTTCCGGTTGGATGACGCCCAGATCCTCCTGCTGCAGCTCGTAGTTCGCGTTCGACATCATCGCCCCGGCCACGATGCCGTCCGCATAGTCGCCGGACGCCTGCGACAGCAGTCGCACGGTCCGCTTGAACGATTCCGGGCATACCGTGACGTCGTCGTCCATCATCAGCACATGCGTGGCCCATCCCTCGTCCCACGCGTGCAGCATGCCGGCGGCGAACCCGCCGGCGCCGCCGACGTTGCCGTTGCGGATCAGCGTGACGCCGTGCTCCGGATCATGCACGTCATCGGGGAGCGTGCGGCCGTTGTCGACCACGGTCAGACGGAAATGACGCCCCCATTGCGGGTCGGACAGCAGCGAGCGCCGCAGCGTCTCGATGTTGCCCTGCACCTGGCGTTCCTTACGGAACGTCGTGGTGATGATCTCGATGCGTATGTCGCGGCCTTCGGGCAGGTCGGCGCCGTACGCAACGTCGCGGATGATCGTCGGATGCGGCCCGCAGGTCACGGTGAACGCCACGATCTGCGCGTCCAGCCCGTCGGGGTAGGTGATGTCGTAGCGGTACCATCCGTCTTCGGTGCGCTGCGGCGTGTAGTCGACGGCGCCGATGGCGTGCTTTTCGACGCGGTGGTAGACCATTTCGGTGAGCGTCACGTCGACCGGTTCGCTGGTCTCGAACCGTAGGATGGGCGTCAGGTCGGGCCGTCCCGTGTAGCGGCGCCATTTCTTCAGCGAGAACGAGCCGAAGCAGGTCATGAAGTCGGCGTGGCCGTAGGCGCCGATGGTCAGCGGACCTCGTCCGACGCCGCTGAAGTACGGCGAGCGCACGTAGAGTCCTCCGATGGCGCATGACGATGCGGTCGATTCAAGAACGGGACGTGTCAGGTCGATGAACATTCGTCCCACCTCCCACGGTGTTCGGTGACGTTTCCGATGCCTTACACTAGCAGCTGAGGCAGGCAGTGTCGGACTTGCCGGCCGCGGGAGGTCCGAATCGGCATGGAGCGATGGTCCTGTCGGAAGGAAGAGGGTGTCATGGTTGTTGCATCGACGTTCGGCAGAGTGGCCAATCGTCTGCGTCGGGCGGGGCGGAAACCGGCCCCGGCTGCGGCGAATGCCTTGGAGGGTGGCGCGGCGAAGCCGGCGAAGGCCCTGTATCTGGTGGCCGAGCCCGGTTATCCCAATTTCGGCGATGAGCTCATCGCCCGCGAGTGGCTCCGGTATCTGGCCCGGGTGCGTCCCGACGACGAGGTCGTCGTCGACTGCGCCCGTCCCGGTCCGGCCGCGATGGTGCTGCGCGGGGCGCATCCCCATGTGATGTTCACGGATACGCTGCGCCGGCTGGGTACGGAGAATCCGTTCCCGTACGACGGACCGATCGACGATATCGCGGCGTTCGTCGGCAAGGCGCTGGACGACGAGGGACTGGCTCCGAACTATGCGGCCGGCATCCGCATGCTGCAGCGGCACGTCCGGTCCGTGCACGTGGTCGGCGGCGGGTATATGCGCGGCGATTGGACGTCCAATCTGTCCCGGCTCGCCATCGGACCGTGGGCGCGCCGTCATGGCGTCCCGGCCATGGCGACCGGGATCGGACTCATGCCCATCGACGGCAGGTCGCTGCGGTTCGCGGCCGGTGCCGCGGCCGATTTCGACGCGTTCACCGTGCGCGACGAGCAGTCGCTTCGCTCGCTGGAGACCGTGGCCGCGCGTCTGGCCGGGCACGGGAACGACGATGGGACGGCCTGTCCGATTCCCGTGTCGCTGGCGCCCGACGACTGCTTCGTCAATGCTCTGGAGGACTGCTATATGCCGGGTGACGAGCTGCCGGACGTCATGGTGTGCGTGCAGTCGGACCTGCTGCCCGAGCGTGAGACACCGACGCTGTACCGGCATGTGGCGTCCATACTCGAACATTGGAACGTCGACCGGCACGATGCGATCGGCGTGGTCGAATGCAATCCGCGCATCGATCTGCCGATCCTCCACTATCTGTCGGATCTGGGGTACGACCGCCTCCGCTTCTTCCCGCTGGCCGAGGTCCTGGAGCGGGGCTTCCCCGCCAGGGAGGGCCAGCGGTGGATCTCCACCCGGTATCATCCGCATCTGCTGGCGGCGGCAGTCGGCGCCTCCGGCGCGTTCATCACCATCGACCCGCGATACTACGGGGTCAAGCATCGCGCCGTGGTGCGCATGGGGTCGCGGTGGAGCGCCGCGCCCGTCCACGGAGGCATCCCCGATCCCGGCCCGGGGTTCCGCGACCTGCAGGCGCGGTTCGACTACGCGCAGGAGATCCGTCGGACCGTGGCCCCGCTGTACTCCTGACCCGCCGCCCGTGCGGCACCGGCATCGCCCGTCCCGTTCAGTCCGTCAGCACGTCCGTGTCCATGCGGTGCAGGAAGGCGGCCATGTCCTGCCGCCTGACGGAATCCATGCCGCGGAACGTGCGCGACCCGTCGGACTCGGTCCAGCCTTCGGATACGCCGTTCGACGCGAGCCAGAGGATGTCCGCGGCATGCGGGGTGGCCGCATCCACGTCGCGGAAGGGGTTGGCTCCGGACGACGTCGCATCGGCGCCCAGATGCGCGGCCAGCCGGTGCAGGAACGCGGCCATGTCCTGACGCCTGACCGAATCCATACCGCGGAACGTACGCGACCCGTCCGCCTCAGCCCACCCTTCGGACACGCCGGTGGACGCCAGCCAGAGGATCTCCTTGGCATGCGGGGTGTTCCGGTCCACGTCGCGGAACGGATTGGCCGACCAGTCGGCCTCGTATGCCGGGCTGCCGGCGAGGCGGTAGAGGAACGCGGCCATGTCCTGGCGCCTGACCTCGTCCATGCCGCGGAACGTGACCGTGCCGTCGGCCTCCTGCCAGCCGGTGGAGATGCCCGCGAACACCAACCATGCGATGTCCGTTGCGTGCGGCGTGGACGTGGACACATCGGCGAACCCGCCGACCCGGAACGTCGCGAACGCGCTCAGGTCGACGTTGCCGTCGATGCCGGCGACCGTGCCGGACGACGTGTACTGCCAGGCGAACCGGCGCGTGTCGTCCGGGATGGAGAACTCCATGATGGGACCGTATTGGGCGACCCACGACACCCGCTCCCAGATGGCCGGCGAGGCGAGCGCCGTGTTCAGGTAGCTCGTGTAGCTGTATACGGCGGTGTCCGGGTATCCGGCCGCCGTCATCGCGGCGTCGAACGCGTCGACGATCGCCTCGTACTCGTCCGGGGAGGTGGGCGGCTCGTGTCCCTCCCACGCCTTGAACCGTTCCAGATCGTAGAAGACACCCAGCGTCAGATCGTCCGCCTGCACGTCGTATCGGGCGAGCGTCGCCGCCAGACTGTCGCCTTCGGCTTCGGCGAAGGCGTCGTCGTACGCGTAGCTGTACCAGTACACGCCGTAGGGGATGCCCAGTTCGCGCACCGCCTGCAGGTTCGCCGCGAACGTCGTGTCGACGTTGTCGACGCCGTATCCGGCGCGCAGCACCACGCCGTCGATGTCACCGCGGGCGGCGACGGTCGTCCAGTCGACGGCGTTCCATGACGACACGTCGATCACCTTGGCGGCCGGCGACAGGTACGTTGCCCCGGTGCCGTCGCGGAACGTCCGCACGCCGTCCTCCGACGTCCACGTGGGTGAGGCGGCCGCGACGCGCGAGCCGTCGACCGCCGCCGCGTCGTCCCACATGTGGCGGGGGTCGGGCGGCGCCACCGTCTCCACCGTCGATGCCGCCGATGCCGCCGACGTGTTCCACCCACCGTCGACCGGCGATGCGAGCGCGGCCGCCGGCGTTCCCCAGGCCAGCGTCGCCGCCGTGATTGTCGCGATGATGATGCCGACGCCCTTGCGTGTGGCCATGGCGTCCCTCCTTACCGTGTCGCTCCCGGCGTTTCCTTCGCCGGGCCTCCCGTGACGATGGTAAGGGATGAAGCGAACCCGCGGTCCGTGGCGGCGTCTTCTGAACGGTTTCTCCCGAATAGCGGGACGGGGATGCACCGCAGTGCGGTGCATCCCCGTCCGTCATCCGCCGTTCACCGGCCGATCGGCGTCATCACGACTTGCTGATGACGTTGTCGTTCATGCGGTGCAGGAACGCGGCCATGTCCTGACGCTTGACCGAATCCATGCCGCGGAACGTACGCGACCCGTCGGACTCCTTCCAGCCTTCGGACACGCCCGTCGACGCCAGCCATGCGATGTCGTCGCGATGCGGCGTGGAGGCGTTCACGTCCTTGAACGTGAGCTTGGTGCCGGTCTCGGGCTTGGCCTTCAGATAGTCGGCGAGGCGGTGCAGGAATGCGGCCATGTCCTGACGCTTGACCGAATCCATGCCGCGGAACGTACGCGTGCCGTTGGATTCCAGCCAGCCTTCGGACACGCCGGTGGACGCCAGCCAGAGGATCTCCTTGGCATGCGGGGTATTCTGGTCCACGTCCGTGAACGGGTTCGCGTACCAGTTCGCCTCGTACTCGGGGCTGCCGGCGAGACGGTAGAGGAATGCGGCCATGTCCTGACGCTTGACCGAATCCATGCCGCGGAACGCGTACTCGCCGGTGTCGGTGTCACGCCAGCCGGTGGAGATGCCTTCTGCGGAGAGCCATTCGATGTCGGTGTGGTGGGGCGTGGACGAGTCGACGTCGACGAACACGATGGGCTTCACCGTCACCGTGCGCGTCGCCGTGGCCGTGTTGCCGGCGTTGTCGCTCACCGTGTAGGTGAGCGTGTGCTTGCCGGCCTTGCCCGTGTTCACGGTTCCCTTGACCTCGATGCGCGAGGTCAGGTCGCCGTCCACCGTATCGAAGGCGCTGACGCCGGCCATGGGGTCGAAGTCGCCCGCATAGTCGACCGACGTGTCGTCCGTGCCCTGGAACACCGGGGCCTCGGCATCCTTCCACTGGGCGTACAGCGTCAGTGCACCGTAGACGGGTGCCGAGAAGTCGTACGGTGACGAACCCTGCTCGTCCGTGCTCCATCCGTTGAACGCGTAGCCATCGCGGGACGGGGCCGCCGGCTCGTTCACGCGATCGCCGTCGGCGACGTGCTGCTGGGCCACTTCGGAACCGCCGCGGGAGTCGAACGCCACCGTGTAGGCGCGGACGAGGCCGGAGAAGGCGGTGCCGAGCTGTCCGGCGGCGGCGTGGATGCTCTCATCGGACGCATCGGGGTCGGCGAGGACGTCGTTGGCCGCGGCCAGCGCCTCCTCGAGCGCCTTCCACGATGCGTCGGTGTAGTCGTCCTTGTTCAGTGTGCCGGCCCGGTCCACACTCGCCTGCAGTGTGGCGCGGTCAGCCGGTTCGATGTCGATGGTGAACGACGCGGTCCATGCCGGGTTGGCCGTGTACGTGACGGTCACCATCTGGCTGCCGGCCTGTCCCATGTCCGGCGAGGCGATCCGGTACTCCGCACCCGTCAGGTCGCGTTCGGAGCCGTCGGCCAGCTGGGCCGTCACGACGATGCCGGACGGGTCGAACATGTCGCCCACATGATACGAGGTCGTGGACGGATTCTGCGACACGCGCAGCCCCACGACGCCCGGCGTCCACTTCGCGTACAGGTCGACGACGCCGTCCTTGTCGGCGGTCAGGTTCAGAACCTGCTGGCCGTCGGCGTAGGATTCGCCGGTGCCGTCCGCGGCGCGGTTCCAGCCGGCGAACGTCCAGTCCTCACGCGAGAAGGCGTTGGCCTTCAGCGCGACCGTCTGGTCCCATGCGGCCTGCTGGTCCTCGGTCCTGTCCTCCGAAGCGCCGTCGTTCGCGTGGAAGCGGATCGTGTAGGCGTTCGCCGACCACTGCGCGTACAGGGTCGTGTCGGCCGTCACCGTGCTGGAGGCGTCGAAGGCGTGCTTGCCGTCACGGTCGGTCGACCATCCCGTGAACGCGTAGCCGTCGCGCGTGGGCGTCGGCAGGTCCACAGTGGAGCCGTCCTTGACGCTGACCGAAGCCAGCTCGCCGCCGCCCTGCGTGTCGAACGACACGGTGCGGTCGGCGATCACCTGGGTGAACGCCCTGAGCGACTGCAGCGGATAGCCGTGGTCGTCGAACAGCGCCTGGTTGTCCCATCCGGAGCCGCCCCAGTCGGCGTATTCGGCCGCGGTCGGATCATTGTCCACCGCGTACGAGCTCGCCCAGCCGGTCGCATGATCGTTCGCGTACGTACGGTTGAGCTGCCAGTGGTTGGTGCCCGCCGCCACGGCGATCCAGGCCGGCTCCCAGTAGAAGGCGCCGATGCCCAGATCCGTGCCGCCGTCGGCCTGGGTGACCGTCTCCATGACATCGTGGATCACGTCGGCCTGTCCCTGCACCGAGGCGGGATAGTCGCTGACGCCGCCGTCGCTCAGGTTGTTCGCGGTGCCGTCGCTGTCGCTCGACGTGAACGGCTGGCTGAACTCCATGACCGCGAACTTCTTGTTGTACTTGCCGGTCACGATCTGCTCGCTCTTGACCAGGGCGGCCATCGGCTCATGCCGGTCGGTGCCGTCGCTGCCGGTCGACCAGAACGGGTAGTACGTCATGCCGAACACGTCGTAGTCGAGCTTGTACTTCTGGAAGTTCTCCGCGATCACGCCCGTCGACCACGAGTCCGCGTACATCATGTGCACCGCGATCTGCGTGTCCGGGGAGTACTTGCGGATAGCCTTGGACGCCTCGTTCATGAGACCGACCAGACGCTCCCAGTTGGGGTCCTGGTCATAGCTGTAGCCGTTGCTGCACACGGTGATGCCCGCCAGGCCGCAGTTGCTCTCGTTGCCGATCTGCACCATGCCCAGGTCGACGCCGTTGTCGGTCATCGTCTGGACGAACTGCGCGGTGAAGTCGTAGACGTCCTTCTTCAGCTGCGCGTAGTCGTGGCCCTTCCACGCCTTGGGTGTGCGCCACGGCGAGGCGTAGAAGTCGTTGTAGTGGATGTCGACGTTCACGCGCAGACCGTATTCGGTCGCCTCCTTGGCCATCTTCGTGACGGTCTCCAGATCGTCGGTGCCGGCGCCGTAGGAGTTGCCCTGCGCGTCGAACGGATCGTTGAACAGGCGCAGACGCACCCAGTTCATGCCGTTGTCGGCGAGGATCTTGAAGAGGGATTCCTCCTTGCCTTCGAAGTTCTTGAAGCGCACGCCTGCCTCGTACAGCGCCTGGTAGCTCGACACGTCCGCACCGCGGATCGTGTCGTCGGTCACCGTAGGCACGGACTGCACGGAGGCGGCTTCGGCCGTCGCACCGGTATCGGCGCCGGACTCGTACGGGTCCAGGTCCTCGGGTACCAGATCGGCGTCGTCGGGGTTGGCCGCCATCAGCTGGCGGAACACGGTCAGCGATTGCAGCGGCTGGCCCAGATCGTCGAACAGCGCGGCGTCGTCCTGCTGCGAGGCGCCGCCGTTGCCAGCGTACGCGACGTAGTCGGCGGCGTACTTGCTCACCCAGCCGGTGCCGTATTCGTTCGCCGCGTTCCAGTTCTCGTCGGCGTGCCACAGGCCTGCCTTCACCGCGATCCATGTCGCGTCACCGTAGAAGACGCCGGCGCCGCCCGCGTTGTTGTCCGCGGTGACGATGGCCTTGTACACGCGGCGGATGTAGTCCGCCTGTCCCTGCGGGGTCAGCTCGCCGCCGGCCGCCGCGATGTCGGACGCGCCGGTCGTGTTGCCCTGGCCGTCGGAATCATACTGGGTGAACGGGTACGCGGTATCGAGCACCGCGAACGACTTGCCGTACTCCTCGGCCACCATGCGACGGGTCTGCGCCAGCGCGGTCAGGTCGTCGTATGCGGCGTACACCTTCGTGCCGAGGACGTCGTAGTCGACCTGATAGTACTTGAGCATGTCCACGTACGTCGTCACCAGCACCGGCGTGACCGACGAGCCGCCCACCGCCACGAGCGTATCGGACGAGTTCGCACGGACCGCCTTGGATGCGGCGGCGATCAGGGACGTGATGTCCTTCCAGTCGTCCATGCCGAGGAAGCCGCCCTGCAGGGCCTTCGCGTCGTCATAGTACGGCGAACTGATCTCGCTGCCGATGGTGACCATGTCGGGGACGACGCCGCCGTCCTTGAGCGTGGCCAGCGCCGACGCGGTGTACTCGCCGACCTTCTTCGTCAGCTCGTCGACGCCGCTCGGCCAGCCCTTGGGCAGCTTCTGCACGGTCTTGGAGGTGTGGAAGTCCGAATACAGGAACTGGATGTTCACCTTCAGACCGTTGCGCTGCGCCGCGGCCGCGGTCTTCAGCGCGTTCTGCAGCGTCGGATCGCCGCCGCCGTAGGTGTGGCCCTCGCCGTCGGCGGGGTTCACCGCGACCTTGAGCAGCACGTAGTTGACGCCGCTGTCCTTGAGCAGCGTCATGAAGGCGTCATCGTCGACGGTGTTGCCGTCGAAGTCGCGGAACGTCACACCGGCGTTCCGCTCCGCCTGATACGACGTCAGATTCACGCCGCGAACCGTCTCGTCGAGCGCCGACGAGACGCCGGACACCGTCGCCGGCAGGTCCTTCATCCCGGTGTCGGTGCCTTCATTCCACGCCGGAGGCGCGTTCGGGTCCTCCGCCATCGGGGTGATCGATTCGGGCAGCGCCGTGGACTCCTCCAGCAGCCGCTGCCGTGCATCCGTCGCCTGCCTGGCGGCCTGCGCCTTCAGTTCAGTGCTGGATACGATACCCCCCCCCCGCTTCGGAGACGGGTTCGGCCACCGCCATGGAAGCCGGTACGAGCATCGCCAGTGACGTGAGCGCGGCGCAGGCGACGGCTCCTATCCTTCTGCCGTTCATCTCTGATTCCTTCGTTCTCGGTGATATGAAGCCCATAAGCGGGAACGACCACCGGACAGCACGCCGGACGGTTCCTCTCGCTCTCTCAGGCCAGCGTGCTCCATGATATCAATCACATCGGAACGGGACGAACCGTCCCGGTATACGGAATCGGGGCGTGCACCGCAAGATGCGCGCCCCGATTCCGTCGTGTATCGATCAGGCCATGCCCAGATAGTGCTTCCAGTAGCGCACGGACGTCAGTTCGTCGCGGGCGGCGGCGTATTCGGCGCGCAGGCGGTCGATGTTCCTCTTGTAGTACTTGAGGTCGCGCTGGTAGCGCCTGACGATCGCCGCATAGCGGGCGGTGTCCTTCACGCGCACGGCGCCCTGCTTGTTGTACCAGTCGATGACGATCAGGTACTTCTTGTCGCGGATCGCGCCGGCCGGGTACGCCCAGCCCAGCAGCGGGATGACCGCGTACCCCTCGCCCTCGCTCTTGAGGATGCGCTGGCCGTTGTTGGTCACATAGTCCTGCAGACGCTGCGGCAGCGTACGCGGCTTGTCGCCGTCCACCAGCTGACGGTCGATCTGCGTGATGTCGAAGCCGTCGATGCCGAGCTCCTCGGCCTGACGCTGGAGTTCGGCGAAGGAAACCAGCTTCTCCTTGTTGCGGTTCGCCTGCATGAACGACTTTTCCGCGACGCCCGGCTGGGCGATGAACTTCGGTCCCTTGAGGAAGTCCTCGAACGCATCGAGGCACAGTTCGGCGTTGGCGTAGCCGAACTTCTTGAGCTCCAGACGGATGTTGTTGTGCAGCTCGTGCATGAAGTCGGAGTGCGGCGCGAAGCCGGTCGTGCACTGCGCGATCATCGTGTTGCGCGTCGTCTGGTAGCGCTCCACGGCGGCGTTGTAGCGCACGTGGAACGACATGTGCCAGATGCACAGGCCATTCATCGTGATCAGCTCCTTGCCGCAGCGCACGCCGTACTCGGCGTCGTCGCAACGGACGAACACCGGCAGCGGCAGACCGTTCTCCTTGATCACGTCGATCGGGATGCAGCAGTACCACCACGCGGCGTAGCGCTGACGCTGCTCACGCACCTGCTTCGGCAGCGTGAACGTCTCGTTGTACACCAGATCCTCGAACTTGGTCAGGCGCAGCGGCGGCTTGGCCGGGGCGAACGTGCCCTCCGGGGTCATGTAGCCGGTGTCCTCCCACTGGTCCTCGCCGATCTCGTAGTTGAGCATCGCGCCGCTGATCATCGCATCCGCGTATTCGGGCTTGAGCAGGCGCAGCAGGTTGTACGTGCGCTTGATGCTCTCGGGGGACACGGCGACGTCGTCGTCCATGAGCAGGATGTGCGTGGCCGGGACGGTCTGCTCCATCGCCTCGATCATACCGCGGGTGAAGCCGCCGGCGCCGCCTACGTTGTCGTTGGGGCGCACGGTCACATGCTCGTCGCTGAGCTTCACCGCGTCAAGGGTGCGGCCGTTGTCGATGACGTACATGTGGAAATGGTCGGCGATATCCTCGTCGGAGGCGAGGATCTGCTCCTTGACGAGGCCGATGTTGCGCTCGATGAAGCTTTCCTTCCTGAACGTGGTCGTGGACAGCACGAATTCCACGGGACGCAGGTCGCCCTCGTACTCGACGGCGTAATACCCGTTGCGGATCGCGACCTCACCGTCGGCATCGATGACGAAGCCCACGAGCACGGTCTCGGCACCGACCTCGAGCTCCAGATCGACGCTGCGCCAGGTCTCGGACGCCTCGACCTCGGCGCGCACCGACGCCACCGGCTCCGGATGCGCGGAGAACGCCTCGCCCTTGGTCTGACGCACACGGGCGGCCGCGCCCTTGAGTTCGAGATGCAGGTGGAAGCGCGTCGCACGGGTGTAGGTAAGCAGCTTGCGCACGGACAGCGCGTTGAAATACGTGGAGAAATCGTACTCGCCGGCGCCATGCAGCAGCCAGGAGCCGTCCCCGCCCTCGATGACCGGCCCCTCGGCCTTGCAGTACAGGGACGGGTAGCTCAACGAGCGTGGATTCCTCTCCAGCAGTACATTGGCGAACTTCAGCAACGGCATACGTTGACCTCCCACGACGGTTCAATCGGTGACCACTCCATACTAGGCGCTCCCATGTCCGCCCGCATCCCGCCGCATACGCGCCCACCTCCGGATGGGCCGCCCTCTCGCCCGCGAAAGCCCTGGATTATACTGGGTGCAGGCGCCACAAGGCACCGATCCATCGACTCGGAAGAAGGAAGACGATGAAGCGCTTCAAGAGACTCTGCGCGTCCTTTCTGGCCGGCATCGCGCTGATCGCCGGCGTCGGGGCGACGGCCGCCCCCGCCGTGGCCGACACCGCTGGACTGACCGGCTGGTCCAACGGCGACGACCTGGACACGCGCCGCTGGTACGACAACGGCGTGATGGCGCGATCCAAGGAATTCTACGATCCCGGCAGCGCCGCCTGGTACTGGGCCGATGCCGACGGTTCCATCGCGCACGACAAGGACGTCTATCAGCCGTCCAGCGGCGGTAAGTGGGTCCGCTACGACCATGACGGTCACATGATCAAGGGCGAGGACTACCGCTACGGCGGCTGGTACTACTTCGACCAGACCACCGGCGCCATGGCCAAGGGCGTGCGCTACGTCTCCTCCAACGGCGGCAAATGGGTCTACTACGACTGGACCACCGGCAAGATGGCCCACGGCGAAGCCTACCTCAGCTACGACCGCGAGCATACCGGCTGGTACTACTTCGACCAAATCACCGGCGCGATGTTCAAGGGCGTGCGCTATGTCCCCTCCAACGGCGGCAAATGGGTCTACTACGACTGGACCACCGGCAAGATGGCCCA
>Cebus_capucinus_imitator_PRJNA485217_SSR049__coassemble_1391_pt1 | contig 19262 bp, 14 predicted proteins | sample Cebus_capucinus_imitator_PRJNA485217_SSR049__metabat2_high_PE_010 | metagenome-assembled genome bin Cebus_capucinus_imitator_PRJNA485217_SSR049
CATCACCAGCTCGCTCAAGGCGATCATCTCCGCGGTGAACCGTTCCGAGCGCTGACCCGTCTGACGGCGGTGCGTCCGCCGTCGCGAGATACGAGAAGCGGCCTCCTCCCGATCGGGAGGAGGCCGCTTCCGTTCGTTGCCGTGGATCCGTTCTGTGAATCCGTGCGCGGCGGGGAGCCCCGGGCGCGTCGCCGGGATGACTACTTTTTCGAGCCCCAGATGCAGACGTTGCCGCCGATGGCGCTGAACGTCATGACGTTTCTGAGGTCCTTGTCGCGTGGCAGTTTGTCGAATACGCCGGTGTACGTGGTCTCGCCGTCGTCGCCGTCGAGGGTGATGGTCATGCCGTAGGATCCGACCTCGGATTTCCAGGTGCCGGTGCGGTCGCCGGTGACGGTGCCGTCGGATTTGAGGGTGATGGAGACCGGTTCGTCGACGCCGATGTAGTCGGTGCTGTCCTTGTCGGCGAGGTTCTCCTTGCCGGAGAAGAACGTGTGCGGGTCGTGGACGACGAGTTCGTAGTCGCCGGCGAGTTCGGAGTCGGCGTAGCCGTCGGTCCTGGCCTTGACGCCGGTGTATTCATAAGGCGCGGCGACCAGCCAGCCGTCGGAGGTGGGCAGCAGTTCGTGGACGCGCACCTCGTGTTCCTCGCCGCGGTTGGAGAAGCGGGTGTGGTAGATGACGTACGCGGTGCCGTCCTCGTCGACGAGCGCCGAGTTGTGGCCTTGGGCGACTTCGATGTTGGTGTTGTCGTTGCCGCTCCACTTGACGGATGCCATCAGGCGCACGCCGGTGTCGCCGGTCCAGTTGTTGGCGATGGAGCCGGTGGAGACGGCGGTGTTGCCGTCCTGGTCGACGTAGGGTCCGGTGATGTCCTTGGAACGGAACATGCGCATCTGGTAGCCGCCGGCCTGCTGGAGTGCGCCGTAGGAGGCGAACAGGTACCAGTAGCCGTTGGTGTGGATGAGGTAGGATCCCTCGCCGGAGTTGCCGTAGCCGCCGGCGAGTTTGACGCCGTAGTACTGGTCGCTGGCGTCCTTGACGCTCTCATAGGTGGTGCCGTAGTCGCGCAGGCCAGTGGCCGGGTCGAGCTTGAGCATCCACATGCCGCCGAACCACGAGCCGTACGTCATCCACATGTCGCCGTTGTCGTCGGTCTTGATGCACGGGTCGATGGCGTTGATCTCACTGTCGGCGGGGGAGGAGTAGCGGCTGGGGATGACGTCGGTGCCGAGGACCTGCGGCACATCGGTGGTGCCGGCGGTCTTGGTGCGGAAGCCGGAGTAGACGACCGGGCCGACGTAGGTCCAGTCGCCCTCGATGTCGTCGGCGGTGAGCAGGACGATGACCGACTTGTAGTTGATGCCGTTGACCGACATGTACATGCACCATTTGCCCATCGTCTCGTTCCATACGACGTCGGGCGCCCACATGTTGCCGGTGAGATCGGAGTTGGCGGGCTGCTTGGGCCACGCCTCCCAGATGTCGCCGAGGATGTCCTTGAAGTCGGTGCTCAGGTTGTTAGAGAAGGTCTCCCAGTTGACGAGGTCGGTGCTCTTCGCCCACGCGCGGTGCGAGCCGAACACGTAGTACGTGCCGTCGTGTTCGACGATGGAGGGATCGTGGACCGAGACGCGCTTGATCTGGTCGACGCTGGAGACGACCGCGCCGCTCGACCCGCCGGAGCAGGCGGCGACGGAGACGAGCATGACGGCCGCCGTCACGGCGGCGGTGAAGCGACGCAGGATGGATGGTGTGGACATGGGGTTCCCTTCCCGGTGGTGTGCCAACGATGGCTGCCGCCGGCCGGCGACGTGGCCGGGCGATTTGTACATCGTTGTAATGTCGGCTACGATTGTACATCGTTGTAAAACACCTGTCGAATCGAAAGGCTGTCTCAGTGTCGGGCACGTACTCCCTCCTTTGCTATACCCGGATCCCCACCACGCGCGACGAGGCGAACAACGAGGACATCGCGCTGAGCATGCATCTGGCGCTGCGCTCCGCGGTCACCGGCGCCTGGGAGCCGCTCAACGAGAACTACGGCATCCTCTTCGCCGCCGCCGTTCCCGTGGCCGGCGTGCCCGCATCGGCGCGCCGCGCCTGCACCGCCGCGCGTTTGCTGGAAGCCGAGCCGGCCGGTCGCGAGCCCGGTGCGAGCCCGGCAGCCGCCTGCGACGCGGTGATGCCCGACGTGGACATCGTGCTCAAGAGCCTGACCGACCCCCACCTGTTCCGGCTGGCCGACGGCCGCTTCGGCGTGGCCGCGACGCGCACCGCCCGCGGCGGCGGCGCCGACGGGTCGGAGCGCTCGTCGTTCCTGCTCGCCGTCAGCGACGACCTGCGCGCCTACACGCAGCTCGGCCGGGTCACGCTGGCCACGGACGACGGCGTGCATCGTCCGTCGGTAGTCTACGATGCGGCCGCCGGACGCTACGTCATCACGTGGACCGACGACGCCGGCCGGACGTGCACGGCGCACGCGGACGACATCGAGGCCGCGGCCCGCGCCGGCGAACCGGTCGTCGTCGACATGGTCGACGCGCAGGCCGCGGCCCGCGCCGACCGTCCCGCCGCCGGCGTCGTCGACGACGCCGCGCTCGGTCGCATCGTGCCGGGCAACGTCATCGCAATCGACGCCGATGAGGCCGCGGCGCTCGTCGAACGGTTCGGCCGCATCTACAACATCGGCGCCGACGCCGCGCCCGCCACGCTGCCGGTGGACGTGCGCGGTGACGAGGCGCGCGCTCTGGTCGCCGCGCTGGACGGGACGCCGGTGACGCTGCGCTACAGCGACGGCTCGACGGCGACGAGGCGCGTCGACTGGGATGCCGACGCTCTGCGCGCCCTCGCCGACGACGCGGCCGCCGGCCAGCTGGAGGCGGGGGAGCAGCGCGTCGTGCGCGGGCGCGTCCGCCGCACCGCCTATCCGGTCCCGTTCGCGGTCGAGCGCGCCGACCCGTCGGTGTTCGCCTGGGACTTCAACGGCGAGCCACTGTTCCTGTTCATCGCCACCGACGACACCAACGGCAACTGCGTCGATCCGAACGGCGGTCGCACGCACATGCCGCTGCGCGTCGCCTCGTCCATCGCCGAACTGTCGGACGCGGCCGGTGGCAGGGAGCGCGAGATCGACCTGCTGACCTACGGCGACCTCAACTCCGAAGGCCGTGCGATGACCGGCTGCTTCTGGGCGCCGGAGCTGCACGTCATCGGCGGGCGGCTGTCGGTGCTGTTCATGCCCTGCTTCGACGGCGAGGCCGCCAATCCGGACGGCACTCCCAACGACCGCGCCGGCAAGCCGGACATGTGGACCGGCGGCTGCCACATCATGCAGCTGCGCAAGGACGCCGACGGGCGCGACCTTGACCCGCGCGACCCGGCCAACTGGGACGCGCCGGCGCCGATCCTGACCGCCGATGGCGGCACGCTCAACCCGGTGCAGCGCATCTCCCTGGACATGACCGTCATCGAGGACTCCGGCCGTTCGTACTACGCATGGCAGCAGGTCGGCAGCGTATGGATCGCCGCGTTCGACCCGGCCGACCCGACGCGGCTGACGACGACGCCGACGCAGATCATCGTGCCAGAATTCGCGTGGGACAACCTCATCGCGGAGGGACCGAACGCGGTCGTGCACGACGGGACCATCTATCTGATCTACTCCGGCTCGCTCGTGGGCATCGACTACACGACCGGACTGGTGAGCGCTCCGGCCGGCCGCGGCATCGACCTGACCGACCCGGCCGTGTGGACCAAGCTCGACTACCCGCTGCAGAAGTCCGGCGTATACAACGGCGGATGGCAGCTGGGCACCGGCCATGGCATGTGGTCGCACGACGAGGACGGTAATCTCATCTACGTGTTCCACAACGCCGAATACGAGGAGGGCCGCTACGGCGGCCGCGACGCCCAGGTGCGGCGCGTCCACTGGTCCGCCGAGGGCGTGCCCGTGCTCGACATGCAGTGGGACGAGGAACTCGATCCGACCTATGCTGATATAACGATGGAAATCACGGTGCGGTGACATCCGCGCCGGAACCCGGTGCCCCCACAGGTCCGACCGCGGGGGGGCGCCTTTCACGGCATCGGGCGATGCCGTCGGGGCTGGCTGCGGAGGGACGGCCCGTCGACGGAGGAACGGAGGACAACCATGGCCAAGGCATCAGCGGGCGGCGATCGCGTCGTGACGATGCGCGACGTGGCGAAGGCCGCGGGCGTGTCGATCAAGACCGTGTCGAACGTCGTCAACGACTACGAATTCGTGTCCGACCGGACCCGGGAGAAGGTCAGCAAGGCGATCGACGACCTCGGCTACGTGATGAACGTGTCGGCCAGGAACCTGCGCAGGGGGCGGACCGGCATCATCGGCCTGGCCATCCCCGACCTGCAGATGCCGTACTTCGCCCAGCTGTCGTCGCTGGTGATCGGGGAGGCGAAGAAGATCGGCCTGCGCGTGATCGTGGAGCCCACGCAGTACTCGCGCGAGGGCGAGCTCGACGCGCTGCTCGGCTCCCAGCAGTCGATGCTCGACGGCCTGATCTACAGTCCGCTGCACGTGGGCGCCGAGGAGCTGCTCGACCTGAAGGTCGACTATCCGCTGGTGCTGGTGGGCGAGCGCATCTTCACCGACCGGTTCGACCACATCGCCACCGAGAACGTGGAGGGCGCCAAGCGCGCCACCCAGTACCTGCTGCAGACCGGCTGCCGCCGCATTGCCGTGCTGGGCACACACCCGGGCGAGGGGATCGGCTCGGCGGCGCTGCGTCTGCGCGGCTATCGGGAGGCGCTGGAGGAGGCCGGTGTGGAGTATGATCCGCAACTTGAGGCGCCGGCCGGATTCTGGCATCGCAACCGCGGCGTCGAGGCGATGAACGCGCTGCTCGACTCAGGCGTGACGCCCGATGGCGTCGTCGCGCTCAACGATATGCTCGCATCCGGTGCGATGCACGCGATCCAGATGCGCGGCCTGCGCGTGCCGGACGACATCGCCGTGATCGGCTTCGACAACTCCGACGATTCGCAGTATCTGTCGCCCGCGCTCACGTCGATCGCCCCCGGATTGGACGCCGTGGCGCGCCTGAGTGTGCGCGTGCTCAACGACCGCATCGTCGGCCGTCTGCCGCTGGGCGTGGCTGACGGCGCGCACGTGTTCCGCAAGGTCGCCTCCACGCTCGTCGTGCGCCAGTCCACCCGCCCGCTCAGCTAGCCGGCATCCGTGCCGTACAGCTGTGGGGGCTGGGATCGCGGCGTTTCCGATACGCCTTGTCTCGTCAACGGAGTCGGGACAGGGCGTGGTCGAAACGTCCCGCCATCATGTCGATGGAACGTCGATCGATCCGTCTCATCTGCGCGCGGGGTATCGCCTGTGCCAGCGCGGATCGTAGCGTTCCGAGCCATTGTTCGGCACTGCTGTAGGGCACGTCGAAGAGGGCGAGAGCATCGTCGTCCATGAAGTTATCGATATCGGTGTCGGGTTCGCCGAGCAGTGCGAGTTGATGGGTGTCGGGTATGCCCTCCTCATACGGTTCCGGGTTCATGTCGAATGCAGGGGCAAGCCGCCATGACCCTGAGTCCCGTAGGAATCCATGATTACGCAGATGGTCGTCGAGATTGCCGATTGCGGCTCCGAATACGGCCCGCCGCCAGAGCTCCTTCGTATCGCCTCCGGTCGATCGGGTGAACTCGACCAGGTCGAGCCAGTCGCCGCCGTCGCCGTCCGTCGACTCCAGCGCGGTCATCGCCGACATATACGGAATCCTGCGTGCTTCGGAGAGTCGTGATGAGGGGCGTCGGTCGAATCGACGGGTCAGGAGTATGGTCCGGTCGCGCCCGTCATGGTCGACGATGGTCAGGGTGCGGTGATCGGGTACGGTGATTCCCGCAAGCCGTGCGATTTCGAGGGTGATGGCCTCCCATCCGATGATGTCCCAGTCGTCGCCGTTCGGTTTGGGGAATTTGGCGAGCCATAGCATCCCTTGGTCGAGTACGGAGGCCTTCGGTCGGGCCCCACCCAGAGATCCGGTAGCCCGGTAGAGTCGACGCAGCGCGGTGTCGCTGACCTCCCGGTCCTGTTCCACCGCGTCGGCGGTCGCCAGCAGTTCCGGGAGGCTGGCCAGCACGGGAACGCCCTCGTCGCCGGCGACGGGGATGCCGTCAACGAGGAAGCGGATGGCTCCCTGTCGGGTGAGATCGTTGACTCCGAACAGGTACTCGGATTCGCTGATTCTCGTTCTCTTCCGGCTGCGGGCCAGTACCTTTCGCCCCCAGCGATCCGGTGCCGAGTCGGAGAACGGTCCCAATCCCGGGAAGAAGAACGGGGCGAGCGATCTGGGCAGTGAGGGGAACAGGTCGAATGAACCCGGCGTGCGGGAGTACTGGGCGTCGTATCGGAACGACAGGTCGTCGCCGGTCGCGTAGAGCGTGCCGGCGGCCGTCTCCTCGCCGCTATCCAGCGTGACTGCGATGGTGGCTTCGACGGTCGCTTTTGCCATGGTCACCACCTCTTGCGTACGCGTTGGGGAAGCTGTTCGTCGGCCCTGAGTCTGCCGAGGTCGGTCAGATACGGGTCGCTCGCGGTGACGATGCCGTCGGCGAGCTGCAGGATCCGGGCGATGCTCAGCAGGGAGTCCGTCCGTACGGCCTTGCCCTGCTCGAGATTGGACACGGTGGTCGGACTGACGCCTGCGCGCTGGGCGACGTCGGCGATGGTCAGCGACAGCAGCTTGCGTTGCTGGGAGAATCGTTCGCCGATCGTGCGCAGGTCACGGCGCACCTTGGTGGGGACGTATTTCATGATGATTGCCTCCAGTAATCACCAGCATAATACAGATTAAGTGAGTTAAGCACCAGTTTACCGATGATTATCCCATGTGGGTGCCGCCGTGGCCACAGGGGGCGCGCCGGTAGGAGGCCGCGATTTGTTCCAACGATGTAAAGCTGATATATTCAACGTTGTAAAACACTGTGTCGTGTGAATCGCAAAGGACGAACAATGGCTGCCTACAACAATCCGATCGTGCTCCAGCGCGCCGATCCGTGGGTCATCAAGGTCGACGGCGAGTACTGGTTCACCGCATCCGACCCGAACTACGACTGCATCGCCATCCGGCATGCGGCGACGATCAACGGGCTGCAGAAGGCCCCCGAGACCGTCGTGTGGCGCAAGCACGAGTCCGGCGAATGCAGCAAGTACATCTGGGCCCCCGAGCTGCACCGCATCAACGGTGCGTGGTACATCTACTTCGCCGGCGCCGAGCACGAGTTCGAACCCAACGGCATGCCCACCCACCGCATGTTCGTGCTCGAGAACACCGACGAGGACCCCACCACCGACAACTGGGTCGAGAAGGGCCGCATCGCCACCCCGATGGACTCGTTCTCGCTCGACGCCACCACCGAGGTCATCGACGGCGTGCAGTACCTGGTGTGGGCGCAGAAGGACTACGACATCCCGGGCAACTCGAACCTGTACATCGCCCCGATGGCCAACCCCTGGACGCTGGCCGCCGATCCGGTCATGCTCACCAGGCCCGAATACGACTGGGAGTGCGTCGACTTCCTGGTCAACGAGGGGCCGGCCTTCCTCTTCCACGACGACAAGGTCTACATCACGTACTCGGCCTCCGGCACCGGCGTGCCCTATGCGGTGGGCCTGCTGACCGCCGAGCGCGGCGCCGACCTGCTCGACCCGAAGAGCTGGACCAAGAGCCCGGTGCCGGTGTTCCGCACCTGCGCCGAGAACGGCCAGTACGGCCCCGGCCACAATTCGTTCGTCAAGTCCGAGGATGACTCCGAGGATCTGATGGTCTACCATGCGCGCAACTACACCGAGATCGAGGGCGACCCGCTGTTCGATCCGAACCGCCACGCCCGTGTCGGCGTCGTGCGCTGGACCGAGTCCGGCCCCGACTTCGGCGTGCCGGAGCCGGACGTCGTGTGGTCCCCGACGACCACCGACGTGCTGCCCGCCGACGGCGGCCCGCTCGCCGGCACCCCGGTCGAGGCCTGAGCTGCGAAAACGGCGTTTTTCCAAGGCGTGTCATCAATTTGTACAACGATGGAAAAAGCTGTATAATAACAATTACAACGTTGCAAAGAGCATGGATGCTCGCCATCGCGTCACGGTGACGACAGCACAACGAACAGTGCCGGCCGCAACGTAACCATCCCGGCTCCGCCAGGACGACATAAGGAGAACACATCATGAAGACGAGGAAGACCCTTGCCGTCGGCGTCGCGCTGTCGATGCTCGCCACGCTCGGCCTGTCGGCCTGTGGCAGCGGCGATGACAACCGTACGAACTCCGAAGGCAAGCCGATCATCAAGATCTCGCTGATTAAGCGCAGCACTCAGATCGAAGCCAAGGAGATGAAGCTGACGCAGGATCTCGAGGCGGCCTGCGACTGCGAGATCGAGTGGGAGGAGATCCTCGACACCCAGTGGGCGCAGCAGGCCTCCACCGTCCTGGCCTCCGGCGACGTCGCCGACATCACCATCTGGGGCTACAACGCCGACAACTTCGCCCAGTACGACTGGTGGGAGGACCTGAGCGACGACATCGACTCCATGCCGAACGTCAAGGAGTACTTCGAGACCGTGCCGGAGGCTAAGATGTTCGGCTCCGACCTCGAAGGCCACGTCTGGCAGGTCCCGTCCGACTACGGCAACGCCTCCGGCGCCAAGTGGTCCAGCGGCCAGAACCTCATGATCAACAAGTCCTGGCTCGACAAGCTCGGCCTTCAGGTCCCCAAGACCTGGGACGACCTGACCAAGGTCCTCACCGCGTTCAAGGAACAGGATCCGAACGGCAACGGCGAGGCCGACGAGGTCCCGATGCTGATCAACCAGCTCGGCACCGCCGGCTTCGGCTGGTGGAGCCCGTTCCTGCTGCTCAACGGCACCGGCATCAACACCCAAGTCATCACCACCGCCGGCAGCCAGGGCATGTACGTCAAGGACGGCAAGGTCAACAACTGGATGCTGACCGACAACTTCCGCAAGGTCATCGAGTACTACCACTCCCTCATCGAGGCCGGTCTCATGCCCGCCGACGTGCTGACCCGTGACGGCTCCCTGAACACCGCCGACATCTCCTCCGACGGCGTGACCTCCAAGGTCGGCCTGATCTTCGGCTGGAACACCGGCAACTTCGGCGACCTGTCCGACGAATACGAGTCCATCGAGGTCCCGGCCGCCCCCGGCGTCTCCTACGAGGAGACCACCTGGGAGCCCGAGTTCCAGGACATCTACAACGGCGCCTCCGTCAAGGCCGGCCTCGACGACGAGCACAAGGCCGCCGCCCTCAAGATCATCGACGAGTTCCTCGACCCGGACATCTCCATGGAGTCCTACTACGGCGACCTCGACAAGTACATCGAGAACACCGGCGACGGCAAGTACAACGTCATCAAGTTCCAGGACGACCTGTCCACCTTCGGCCTGGCCGACCGCGGCCTGACCTGGGTCCGTGAGGATATGAGCGTCGCCGGCGATCAGGACAAGGTCCTGGCCGAGGAGGACGGTACCGTCTACAAGACTCAGCAGTCCCACATCGGCGAGAATGATCTCATCCCGATGTACACCCGCCTGAGCGCCGACGACAACACCACCGTGTCCAACAACAACTCGGCCATCTGGCAGTACGCCCTCCCGCTCATCTCCACCTGGATCCAGGACGGCGGCCTGACCGACGACACCTGGAACGAATACGTCGAGAACCTCAAGAGCTACGGCATCGAGGACAACATCGCCCTCTGGCAGAAGGCCTACGACGACACCGTCGCCGCCTCCTGATCCACCGCCCAAGCTCCCCCCCTCCTCCAATAACTGAATTCGGGCACGGCTACCCGCTCCTCCCCGAGGAATCGGGTACCCGTGCCCTTTCATATCCGTCAGCACCGATACAGGAAGGATGGCCATGGCCACCACCACCCAGGCCCGTCGCGCTGCGTCCCCGACACCGCAGGGACCCGCCGACGCCGGCATCCCCGACAACGACTACATCGCCCGCCACCGCCCGCTGCCGGTGCGCGTCAGCACGCACCTGCGCCGCTACGGCGCGCTGTGGCTGATGTCGCTGCCCGCCATGGCATTCGTCGCACTGTTCGCCTACGTGCCGATGTACGGCATCCAGCTCGCCTTCCGCGAATTCAACCCCCGCGCCGGACTCACCGGCGGCAAGTTCGTCGGCCTCAAGTACTTCAACAAGTTCTTCACATCGCCGCAGTTCTCCACGCTGATCCTCAACACCGTCAAGGTGTCGCTGGGAACGCTCGTGTTCGGCTTCATCGCGCCGATCATCCTCGCGCTGCTCATCAACCAGATCGCCGGCAAGAAGACCAAGACCTTCGTGCAGACGATCACCTACATGCCCCACTTCATCTCCACCGTCGTCATCGTCTCGATGATCAACATCTTCCTCGCCCCCAACACCGGCATGATCGGCCGCTTCCTCGGCGAGACCAGCGTCCTGGGCCACGCCGACATGTTCGCCCCGATCTACTGGATCACCGAAGTGTGGCAGCACTGCGGCTGGAACTCCATCATCTACCTGGCGGCGCTCGCCGGCGTGGACACGTCGCTGTACGAGGCGGCCAAGATGGACGGCGCCGGCCGTCTCCAGCTCATCCGATACGTCGACATCCCGACCATCCTGCCGACCTGCGGCATCCTGCTGATCCTGAACATGGGCTCGGTGCTGGGCGTCGGCTTCGAGAAGGTCTACCTGATGCAGAACTCGCTGAACCTGTCCGGCTCCGAGGTGCTCTCCACCTTCATCTACAAGATGGGCCTGGTCTCCAACCAGTACAGCTACTCCACGGCCATCGGCCTGTTCAACACCCTGATCAACTTCGCGTTCCTGATCCTGGCCAACACGGTGGCCAAGCGCGCGTCCAACACCAGCATCTTCTGATGCCGCGGAACCGAATCGTCAAGAAAGGAACGTCATCATGAGTGCATCCCCCTCCGCGATCGCTCCCAAGGCGTCGAGCGCCGACATCCCGTGGAACCCGAAGGTCCGCCAGCACAAGCAGCCGGTCGACTGGGTCGTCGACATCCTGATCGCCGTGATCATCATCGCCGTCGTGTTCGCCACAATCTATCCGCTGTGGTTCGTGGTCATCGCCAGCTTCTCGAACGCCGGACTGGTCGCCCAGGGCCAGGTGACGCTGCTGCCGAGGGGCATCAACTTCGACGGCTACGTCAAGGTGCTCCAGGAGCCGCGCATCTGGATTGGCTATCGCAACACGATCCTGTACTCGGTGGTCGGCACGCTCGTCAACATGCTGGTCACGCTGCCGGTCGGCTTCGCCCTGTCCCGCGCTGAATGGAAGCCGCGCCGCATCATCCTGTTCCTGTTCACCTTCACGATGTTCTTCTCCGGCGGCCTGATCCCGGGCTACCTGCTCATGAAGGACCTCGGCATCCTCAACACCATGTGGGTGTTCATCCTGCCGGGCGCCGTGAGCGTGTACAACGTGATCATCGTCCGCTCGTTCTTCGAATCGTCGATCCCCGAGGAACTGCACGACGCGGCGCAGATCGACGGCCTCGGCTACTTCGGCTACTTCCTGAAGATCGTGCTGCCGCTGAGCTCAGCCATCCTGGGCGTCATCGCGCTGTACTACTTCGTGGGCCACTGGAACGACTACTTCACCGGCCTGATCTACATCCGCGACCAGAACAAGCAGCCGCTGCAGGTGATCCTACAGAACATCCTGCTCGCCAACCAGGTCACCACCTCGGGCGGCGGATCCAGCAATGGCCAGTCGATGATCGAACGCCAGCAGCTCGCCGACTCCATCAAGTACGGCATCATCATCGTCTCGACGCTGCCGCTGCTCGTCATCTACCCCTTCGTGCAGAAGTACTTCACCAAGGGCGTGATGATCGGCGCGGTCAAGGGCTGACCCCGACCAGGGCCGCGGCACGGCAGCGCGCCATGCCGCGGCCCTCGCATATCCGAAACCATACGTCCCCTCGCCGGCCCGTCGCCCCGAGTAGTGCGGGTGTCGTGAGCCGGACGGACGCCATCCCACCGCAGCAAAGGAGCGCATATGAACGCGACCGAACCGACCATCATCGAGCCGGCAGCCGACGACCCGTACGGCTACCTGCTCGTCCACTTCATCGAGGACCCCGACGGCTACGCCGAACGCATCTACATGGATGTATCCGACGGCGACGACCCCCGCCGCTGGGTGCCGCTCAACGACGGCAAACCGGTGCTCACGTCGACCATCGGCACAACCGGCGTGCGCGACCCGCACATCATCCGCAACCCGCACACCGGCATGTGGTACATCATCGCCACCGACCTGCGCGTCTTCGGCGGCGAGGGTGGCAGCGAGAACGGCGGTAACTGGTACGAGTGGTCGCATCACGGCAGCACCGAGCTGATCGTGTGGCAGTCTGCCGATCTGATCCACTGGGACGGTCCGCGCACGCTCGACGTGGCCCGCCGCCCCGACGGCACCCGGCTCGAACTCGGCATGGCATGGGCCTGCGAATGCCTGTGGGTGCCCGACTACTACCCGGAGGGCCACGAGGGCGGTCGCGGCGCGTTCGTCATGTACTGGTCGAGCAAGGTGTTCGCCGGCGACGACCCGCGCCATGAGGACGAGACCGTCACCGACAGCGTGCTGTGGGGCGTGACGACCGACTTCACGCAGGACACGTACGAATACGGCGGCGTCTTCATCGACACCGGCGGCAACTCGATCGACACGACGATGATCCGCCGTCCGTTGTCCGGCGGCGGCGCGCGCACCTACCGCATCACCAAGGACAACTCGTTCGGCCGCGGCATCTGGATGGACGCCACCGACGCGGACCGCTGGTGGGAGCCGGGGACGCCGTGGACGTGCGTGCAGGAGGGCATCGGTGCTGGCTACGTGCCCGACGGCAACCCCGGCGGCGTGGAGGGGCCGGCCGTGTTCGCCGACCATCACAACGATGGAAGCGCGACCGACCGCTGGTACCTGTTCGTCGACGTGATTCCCTCCATCGGTTACCAGCCGATGACCACCACCGACCTCGACGCCGGATGGGAGCCGCTGCGCGACCTCGACTACTTCCTGACCGACCACACCAAGCACGGCGGTGTCGCCTCGCTTACGCGTGCCGACTACGACCGCCTGCGCGCAGCACTGGGCTGATCCGGCCGCTTCTCAATACGACAGGGGGCGACGTGCCGCTGCACGTCGCCCCCGCTTCGTATCCGCGAGATGCCTCCGCCGGGATGCTGCGGGACGCTGCGGACGCTACTGGGCGTCGCCGTTCGGCGCCGTCCAGCCGGACCCGTCGGCGGATCCGGCATCGTCGGTCCCGCCGGATCCACCGCCGGACGCATCGCCGCCGGCCGTGCCGCCGGACCCGTCGGTTACGCCGTCGCCGGTGCCGCCGTCATCGGAAGCATCGCCGCCGTCAGCGGACCCGCCGTCACCGCCGGCGCCCGATCCGCCGGTAACGCCGGTCTGGCTATCGTCCGTCGCATCATCCTGCGCGTCCTGCTCGGCCTGCTTGCGGGCCTCCTCCTGGGCCTTCTGCTGCTGCGCGTACGCCGCGCCCAGACCCCACGTGCCGTCGGGGCCGCCGATCGTGCCCTTGTCGGTGGCGGTGGGGAAGTCGATGACCTCGGTGCCGGCCAGCGCCTGCGTCATGAATTCGGTGAACAGGTGTGACGGGTAGCCGGTCGAGGAGACGCCGTAGCCGGCGAACTCGGGCACGACCTGCGGGCTGCCGTTCTCGTCCGGATTCCAGATCGCCCACACGTTGATCAGCTGCGGCACGTAGCCGACGAACGATGCGGCCGTCTCGTCGTTGGCCGTGCCGGACTTGCCGGCCACGGCGCGGCCGATCGCCGCCGCGGTGCCGGCCGCCGTGCCCGACGTGGTGGTGCCCTGCATCGCCTTCTGCACGAGCGCGCAGTCGTTCGCGTCGAACACCTTCTCGTTCTCGGTGACCGTCCGGTACATCTCCTTACCGGCGCCGTCGGTGACGGTGTCGACGATGTGCAGCGTGTTCTTCACGCCGTTCGCCGCGATCGTGGCGTGGCCCTGCGTCAGGTCCCATACGGTGCTCGCGTTGATGCCGAGCACGTTGTACGGCGACGTCTCGTCGATGTCCGCCTCGATGCCGGCCTCATGCGCGATCTGGGCGGTGCGCTGCGGCGTCAGATGCTCGTTGACGTCCATGAACACGGTGTTCACCGAATTGGCGGTCGCCTGATACAGGTTGATGGTGCCCCAATTGATCTCGAGCGCGTTGTTGACCTCGTTCTCCAGGCCGTCGAACCGCTGATGCGAGTTGCCGTTGAACGTCGTGTCGAAGCTCACGCCCTCCTGCGCGGCACCCAGCAGCGCGAACGGCTTCATCGTGGAGCCGGGCTGGAACTGCGCCTGGGTGGCGTTGTTGAGCTGCTGGGTCAGATAGTCCGAACCTGCGTACATGGCCTTGACGGACCCGTCGCGCGGATCGGCGGCCAGACCGCCCACCTGGATGCTGTCCGGCATGCCGTCGGGGCGCGTGTCACCGGTCGACTGGATCTCATCCTGCATCGTCTTGTCGAGTGTGGTGACGATCCGGTAGCCGCCGGTCTCCAGTTCGTCGGCGGTGAACGAGCCGGATGCGACCAGCTCGTTCTCGACCGTGGTGAGCAGGTAGCCGTTCATGCCCTCGTACATGTTGTTCACCGCGTAGTCGACGGTGGCGGGCAGGTCCTTCGACTCGTTCTGCTGCTCGGCGGTGATGTAGCCGTCCTCCTGCATGATGCGCAGGACGCGCGTCATGCGCTGCTGCGCCATATCCGGGTCGACGGCCGGATCCCAGTTACCGGGGGAGGGGATGATGCCGGCGATGGTCGCCGCCTCGGCGAGCGACAGGTCCTTCGCGTCCTTGCCGAAGTACGCCTGCGCCGCCGCCTGGATGCCGTACGATCCGCGGCCCAGGTAGATCGTGTTCATGTAGTTGCACAGGACCTGGTCCTTGTCCTGCGATTGGGCGATCTTCAACGCGAGCATCGCCTCGCGGATCTTGCCGACGTACGTGGTCGTCTCGCCCAGATAGTAGCGCTCGGCGTACTGCTGGGTGATGGTCGAACCGCCTTGGCGCGTGCCCTTGGTGATGTTGTTGACCAGCGCGCGGGCGATGCCCTTGAAGTCGATGCCCTTGTTCGTGTAGAACGTGCGGTCCTCGGACGCGACGATCGCCTTGCCCACGTAGTCGGGCAGGTCGCCGCATTCGATGATCTCACGGTTCTGCTCCGCGAACGAGCCGATCTTGGTGGTGCCGTCCGCATAGTATACGGTCGTCTTCTCGGCCAGCGCGATCTTCTCCGCCGGCGGGATGTCGGTGGTGATGTAGAAGTATGCGAACGCGCCGATGCCGGCGATCAGGCCAGCGGCGATGATGCCGAGGATCGACTTGAGCACGAGATGGCGGCTCTTGCGCCGCTGGGGTCCGCGACGCGAATGCCGCGACGGACCCGCATGGCGGCCGGTGGAACGTCTGGCCGCGGCGGTGCGGGAGCGGCGCGCCGCCGTGCCCGTGCCACCGCCGCGGGAGGCGCCATGCGAGGCGCTGCGGGTGGTGCGGCCGGCACGGGAACTGCTGTATGCCTGTGAACTCATGATGTCAACCGTACTGTCAGCGTCCGAAAAACCCGACAGCGTCCCCCGAATCATCACATTACCGGCCGGATGTCGTCTGCTACGAGGTCCGTTAGGCGGGTCGTAGGGCGTCCGGATTCAATCCTGTCCGATGAACAATCATGCGAGGCGAAGCTCTTGTCATCGTATGCGCCCGGATGCGTGCCCAACGTGGTTAGGGGCAGGCGTGTGCACGGCGCGGCCGAACGCGATTCGAAATTCGATGCGTCGCCACTGCGCCGATCGCCCTTGGGTTCCCGTTACGCGTTCGCTAGGGTGTGTTTACTCTTCGGGGTATGACTGATGGCTCTTCTGCTGTTTTCGTGGGTGATGGTTCGGTGCTGGACCGTTGGAAGAGTAAGAGAAGAGCGCTTCCCGGGTAAGATGTTCATCGACCAAGAAAAACAACACCAGAAAAGCGCCCGACGGACAGCATATTCAAACGACTCCTCAACGTCAACGGCCTCGTGGTCGAGGACGCGCGCATCGTCGACTCGCCGCTGCGCCCCGAACCCGTCCTCGAGGTCCGTGTGCGCCCGCGCGCGGGCGCGCTCCGATGCTCCCGCTGGATCGACTCGCGCGTGCATGAGTGGTGTCCGAACGCCGGGCGCGTATTGGACGGGTTGCGCATCGTCTCGTGGATGAGCGACGCGCTCGACAAGGTCAGGAAACGACTGTGGAACCAGGCCAGGCGCGACGGCGACGGGGAGGAGGCGAAGCGCCTGCGCGACGTCAGGTACGCCATGCTGAAGAACCCGGAGGACCTGACCGACCGGCAGTCCGAGGCGTTCGACCGTCTCGCGGACACGGACCCCAGGGGCCAGCTGTACCGTGCCTGGCGGCTCAAGGAACTCCTGCGCACCCTGCTCAGACACCCCATCGACCAGACGTGCGGCGAGTTGAACCACTGGATATTCTGGGCGTCCCACAGCCGCATCCCCGAGATCGTGGAGCTCTCGAAGAAGATCAGGAGACGCCGGCCCGACATCCTACGCACGATCGGGTCGGGCTATTCGAACGCGAGGCTCGAGGCCTTCAACAACAGGATCAAGGTCGCCATCCGCATGGCGTACGGGTTCCGCCACGTGAACAACCTCATCGCGCTGGTCATGCTCCGCTGCGGCGGGCTCGACATACGCCTACCACAACCAAGAACCTAACCCACGAAAACGGCAGAAACCTCGGTTTAAGTTGTCCCATTCCGCTTAGAGATTCCTTGCCGCGCCAACCCCACCGTTAGACCGGCGAACATGGTCATTCGACTCTGTTGCATTCTGCTGCGAAGTTGTCTATGATTACATGCGTATGGTAAAAAAACTATACGAATAATCAATGTTGATTATTGGCTCAAGGAATCACAATGAAATCGAGAATAGTTAAATGCGCATCCTCTCTACTGTGCGTTGTTCTTGTCGCTCTTTCCGGTGTTCAGGTTGCTGATGCGCAGGATTCCCTCTCTCAGCAAGACATAATTAGACAATATCTTCTAGAATATCAGCAACTCATGGACGAGATGCAAGACGATCAAATCTCTCGCTCTCAATCTGAGAGAGATATAGACAATAGGCAAGATGAACTCAGAAGGAGGATTGTTTCGCAATTAAACAATGAAGGTCTAGAGGCCTATGATGTCAACCAATCTTCTTTTAATGAAGCTGAATCTAGATTGAATACCGATTTGGAAGAAATAGGCCTGAAGCCAAGTTATTCATATATTGTCGTCATTTCTGGAAGCCCATCCTCTCGCGCTGGTCGGGCAGCGGGCGGTACTTTCACTTACAAAGGTCTCCGTATGAGAACGCTTACGGTAACGGCTTCAGACGATCCGGCAATGGTTAAATCAGATTCGGTCGAACTGCTCAAGAAAGGCACATACACAAAACAGTTTATCCAGAATCTGCTCAATACTGCCATCAGCGCATATGTTTCAGCAATCAGTAAGACTTTGGGGAGTATAATGTCGCTTATGGGTTTTGATGTTGCAAAACTCGGTAACAATCAAACCGGCGGCAGTCTGGAATACAATGCTTCGGCCAACTGGACAAGAGAATTCACCCAAGTATACGGACCTTATGATTACTGGTCGAATGGATCCTGTGTCGAGTATGTGAATCTGTTGTCATGGTTTGATGGTTCGTACTATGATAAGACAACTAATAAAATGGAGAATTACCCATCCAAGCGAAAAGCAGACACTTATCGTTCTAGCAGATACTCTGATCAGAATTGGAGAAAAGAACAGGCATATCAAAATTATATAAATAAAACTGTGTGGGACACAGTAGGGGATGTAAGGCTTTATCATAAAGGTTCGCTGATAATCACATTAAAAGAGAACTTCTGACTTGTAAGTGGCATGGGTTGCCATATGGTTCATATGGCAGTCCGCATTCCATGCCCTTTCGAAGGAGGGTCTCATGCGTTATCGCCACAAGTTGCTGATCGGCATCATCGTCGCAGTCGTCATGGCGGCGGTTGCCTACCTGCTGCCGTTCCCGACACGGTTCACGTTCCAAGAACCGGCGATGCAGATCACGATTCCCCAGTCCACCGATTCCGGCGACGCTATATCTGATGATCGAGCCGGTACGTCCGACAACGACGATTACGACCAGACGCCCGTCACGTTGGAGATCACGGGCTGGCTATTGCACCGCTTGCTCGGTAACGGACAGCTCCACGCCACAATCACGGTGCGAGGTGATGGCGGAACGGTATTGCGCACGATACGGTTAGAGGACACGTCGGGCTCGACCACGAACAGCTCCCGCGTCGTCGACGACCTGCTGATCACGTATTACTTTTCCCCTACGGGTGTCCGCATCGAATCGCCCGGCAGGTCGATCATGGAAGGATCGATCGGCACGCTCGTCTTCGATCCGAACGATAGGGCCCTTATGCTGCAAGTCGACGCCATAGAAGGCGGCGGTCCCATGGAGGTCTACGTTGCGCCGGCCTCCACCCTGCAACAGGCGAAGGAAGTCGAGAAAACCATCCGTCACCGCTACAACTTCTGCTTCCTCTCCGAGCTCTGCACGGATTGACTCCCGGAATCATGTGGTCGGAATCGATCCATCCCGATGCCGCGGCGACGCGCGGTGTCCGGGGATGATGTACACTAGGGGGAGCCTCCGCGTGGCGGTACGTCACCCAACTCCCCCAGGGCAGGAATGCAGCAAGGGTAAGTGGCCTCTGCCGGGTACGCGGAGGTTTTTCATTTTCTCCAGATTCTCCCCGATTCCTCCCGCGAGCCGATGTGTAGAGTCAGGCGTATGACCGACGAACAGCGCTCCCGCGATCCCCGGGATCCCATCATCCCGGCCGCCGACACGGTGACGTTCACCCCACTACACTCGCATCTGCCCGCCGAGAACCATGACGCAGTCCCCGGCACGACGATTCCATCCGGCCGGCCCGCATCGACCGTCATCACCGGCTCATCCGGCCCCGCCGCCGACACCGAATCCGCCGACATCGAACGCGGCCTCGCCGCACTCGACCCGCTCACCATCCGCCCACGCACATCAAGCCGCATCCTCTGCGTCATCCTCGGTCTGCTGTGGCTCGCCGCCGCAGCCGGCGTCTGGTGGCTGGGCGTACGCACCCAAACCG
>Cebus_capucinus_imitator_PRJNA485217_SSR049__coassemble_1392_pt1 | contig 19169 bp, 14 predicted proteins | sample Cebus_capucinus_imitator_PRJNA485217_SSR049__metabat2_high_PE_010 | metagenome-assembled genome bin Cebus_capucinus_imitator_PRJNA485217_SSR049
GATTCGTGCGCCCTGCCCGGCACGCGCGCGAAGTCGCCGCTCGGCCCGTCATCCGACGTCGACGCGTCCTCCGAGGCCGCCGGGGCCGCCGCAGCCGACGGCGGCATGATCGCGCTCGTCGTCAAGGACAGCGCCGACGGCGTCTGCGCGCAGATCCTCAAAGGCGCACAATTGGCGGCGATGACGGCGCACCGGATCGTCGGCGTCGTCGAAGCGGGCGTCGACCCACGCTGGACGCTGGACCTGCTCGCCCGACTGCCTGGCCGCATCGACGGCCTGATCCTCGCCAGCGACGAATTCGCCGTCCGCGACATCCGCGTACTGGCCGCCCGACTGCCGCTGACGGTCGTCAACCGGCCGGTGGAAGGCGTCGCCAGCATCATCCCCGACCCGGCGCTCGGCGTCGCCAAAGCGCTGACGATGCTGCGTCGACTCGGCCACGCAAGCGTCACCTACGTGGTCGGACCATCCTCATGGGCCGACCAGTCACGCTGGGAATGCGTGCAGCGCGTCGGCATGCTGCTCGGCATCCGGACCCGCCGCATCGGCCCGGTGCGGCCGGACGCGGACGGCGGGCATCAGGCGGCGCTCGCGTTGGAGAGTATGCCGCCGACCGCGGTCGTCACTTACAACGACCTGATCGCGGCCGGCCTGATCACGCGGTTCGCCGCCGACGGCGTGGACGTGCCGGGACGGGTGTCGGTCGTCGCGTTCGACAACACGTTGGCCATGTCGGCCGTCGTGCCCGCGGTCACGACGATCCGCCTGCAACGCGAGTTGATCGGCGAATGCGCGGTGCGCTCGCTGCTGGGCGAACCCGTGGAGCGTCGTCGTGCGGAGCAGGACGTGCGGCTGCTGCGCCGGCTCGACGAGGCCGGCGTGCGCGAACGGTACGACGATGACGTGACCGCGGTGCCCACGTCGCTGATCGTGCGCCGCAGCGTCGGTCCGTGCCGCGACCATCTATGATGTCGGGGCTGGGCGCGGGACCATCGGGGAACGGGACCGGTTCCGGAGAGCGACACGCCCGGAGTGGTCATACAGAACGGCCGATGCTGCCGATGCGGCGGCGTGTCGTGAGGGCAATCGCCGTTCTGCATGACCACTCCGGGCGTGTCGCGCTGAAAGGGGGATCGATGGTGGTCGGCTTCTGCTTTCCCATAGAGCGTGTTGGATATTTTTAGCGCTAAAATTTCTGGTGTCGTCCACGGCGGAAGGCCCGGACGCCAACCTACCCGACCCTCATGCAAGGAAGCATCATGACCGACAACACCACCGACATCGCCGCGACCATCGCGCGGATCATCCGCGTCAGCGACGACGGCACCGCACTCGAATGGACCGGCGACGGCGAAACCGTGCGCGTCGAAGCTTGGGGCGCCAACAGCCTGCGCGTACGCTCCCGACTCATGCAGCCCATCATCGATGCCGACTGGGCGCTGCTGGCGCCGCCCGCCGACGCACCCAAGCCGACCGTCAGCATTGACGAACATGGCGCGACCATCGCCAACGGACTCATCGCCGCCCGACTCGACGTGCTCGGCTGGCAGCACGAGCAGATGCGACTGACGTTCACCAACACCCGCACCGGCGCGATCCTGCTGCGCGAAGCCGACGACGGCGGCGCGCTGCGACTGCGCGCCCGCGCCCACCATCCGCACGACACCGGCGCCGAAGCGCCCGTCATGACCTTCGAGGCGTATGAGGGCGAACACCTGTACGGCATGGGCGAATACCAGCAGCCCGTCCTCGACCTCAAGGGCTCCACGCTCGAACTGGCCCACCGCAACTCGCAGGTCAGCGTGCCGTTCCTCCTGTCCAGCCGAGGCTACGGCTTCCTGTGGCACAACCCCGCCGTCGGCACCGTCACGTTCGGCGCCAACCGCACCGAATGGCGCTGCGGCGTCGCCGACCAGATCGACTACTGGATCACCGCCGGCGACACCCCCGCCCAGATCGAATCCCAATACGCCGACGCCACCGGCCACGCACCCGTCATGCCCGAATGGGGACTCGGCTTCTGGCAGTGCAAACTGCGCTACTGGAACCAGGAGCAGCTGCTCGACGTCGCCCGCGAATTCAAACGCCGCAACATCCCCATCGACCTGATCGTCATCGACTTCTTCCACTGGCCGCTCATGGGCGACTTCCGCTTCGACGAGGAATTCTGGCCCGACCCGGCCGCCATGAGCCGCGAACTGCACGACATGGGCATCAAGCTCATGGTGTCCGTATGGCCGCAGATCGACCTGCAGTCCGAAAACTACGACGAGATGCGCCGACGCAACCTGCTCGCCAAAACCCGCCAAGGCAAGGACGTGGGCATGTGGTGGCCGCGCGACAACCAGTTCCTCGACGCCACCAACCCCGAGACCCGCGCCTTCATCTGGGACCTCGCCAAACGCAACTACACCGACCTGGGCGTCGACGCGTTCTGGCTCGACGAAGCCGAACCCGAATGGGGCGGCGACTACGACTACGCGCACTACCTGTACCATCTCGGCCCCGTCGGCAAGGTCGGCAACATCTACCCGGCGCTCTACAACAAGACCTTCTACGACGGACAGATCGCCATCGGACGCGAAGACGACATCGTCAACCTCACACGCGCCGCATGGGCCGGCTCCCAACGCTACGGATCGCTCGTGTGGAGCGGCGACGTCCACTCCACGTTCGCCGACCTCAAAGCCCAGATCACCTGCGCGATCCACATGGGCGTCGCCGGCATCCCCTGGTTCACCACCGACATGGGCGGCTTCGCCGGCGGCGACCCGGCCAGCGAGGCGTTCCGCGAACTATACGTGCGCTGGTGCCAGTTCTCCTGCTTCAGCCCGGTCATGCGCAACCATGGCGACCGCCTGCCCACCGTGCGCGTCCCCGGTAAGCCCACGGTCGACCGCGTCGGCAACCCCATCGACCACATCCACACCGGCGCCGACAACGAGCCGTGGACGTACGGCGAGGACGTCGAACGCATCATGGTCAAGTACATCCGGCTGCGCGAGACGATGCGCCCCTACACGCGCGACCTGTTCCGACAGGCCCACGAGGACGGCCAGCCGCTCGTGCGCGGCCTCTTCCACGAATTCCCCGGCGAGGAGGCGGCGGCGACCATCGCCGACGAATACCTGTTCGGCCCCGACCTGCTCGTCGCACCCGTCACTGACGCCGGCGCCCGCACCCGCGACGTCTACCTGCCCGGCGGCCCCGACACCATCTGGACCAGCCTGCACGACGGCGCCGAGTACGCCGGCGGACAGACCGTCACCGTCGACGCGCCAATCGACGTCATCCCCGTGTTCGCGCGCAACGGCGCCGACCACGGACTCGCCGGCCTGATCTGACCATCCGACGGGCCGCCGTTCGCGACGGGCGTGCGCGCCGGTCGGCGGCCACCTGCGATAATCGACGCAGGAACGGCCGGCCGGCGACGGCGGAACACGGCCGGCAATCATCGGCAGCCGACAACGAAACGAGGTGGACATGGTCACGCTGGACGACGTCGCGGCGCTCGCGGGCGTATCGCGCATGACGGCATCGAACGCGCTGCGCGGCAAGACCGTCGTACGCCCGCAGACGGCGGCGCGCGTGCGTCGTGCCGCCGCCAAGCTCGGCTACCGGCCCAATGTCGCCGCCCAGCAGCTCAGCTCCGGGCGCACGCATGTGATCAGCGTGTCCGTGTCCGATTTCGACCTGACGCTGCCGGCCAAACTCGTGGCCGAACTGTCCGACCGGGCGCAGCGGCTCGGCTATCAGGTCGTCGTGCAGCAGACGCGCTTCTGCGCCGACTACGAGATGGCGATGCTGTCGAGCGCGTCGATGCAGATCTGCGACGGCGCGATCATCTGCTGGCCGCGCCGCGCCGACGCGCGCTTCGAGGAGTTCGCCGCCCGTTGCCCGCTCGTCATGCTCGACGCGTTCGGCATGGAAGGGCGCGTCGACTGCGTGTATACGCCCTGTGGAGAAGGAGCCGCGCAGGCCGTGCGCCATCTTATGGACCACGGCGCGCGTCGGATCGCTGTACTCGGCGCCGACCGCGCGCAGATGGGCGACGAACCCGGTTCGGCTGGCCTGCGTCTGCGCGGCGCGCTCGACGCACTGGCCGCGTACGGGGTGCGCGAGGATGAGGTGATGGCGGTCGGCGCCGGATGGAACCAGGAAGGCGGGTATGCCGCGATGCACGCGTTGCTCGACGAGCGCGGATGGCGGCCGGGATGCGACGCGTTGATGACGCTCGGATTCGACGCGCTGTTCTGCACGTGCGATCCGGTCGCGGTCGGCGCGCTCAAGGCGCTGACCGACGCCGGCGTGCGCGTGCCCGCCGATGTGATGGTCATCGGATTCGACGGCGTCGAATCGGGCGCGCTGACCACGCCCGGCCTGACGAGCGTGGAGACGTCGGCCGCCGACATGGCCGCCGCATGTCTCGACCTGCTGATGGGCCGCATCGACGCCGGCAAGGCCGGTGGTGCCGGTGGGGCCGGCGTCGTTGATGGGACGGACGACGCCGGACGGGCCGATGGCGCCGGACGGGCCGATCCGTCCGCCGTATCGGCGCCGGCGCCGCGCACGGTGACGGTCGCCCACCGCGTATTGGAACGCGGCAGCGCGGAGCGGTAGCCGCGCCGCGACGGTCCGTAGTGTATCGCGGACATCAGCGAGACGATCGGCAGGGGAGTTTATAATCACGGCCACGAACGTTTTTATCTAGGGGATTCTCCTCCCTCCTTTTCCATGTTGCCTACATGCAGGGTATCTCGCACAGATCCAAATCAGGTCGTTTCAATACATATCGCGTTGATTGCTGGAACATGAATATAGAGGAGCATTACGTTCTCCCGTCGTTGATTCCTGTCTTGCGGTACAGACTTTGTCGTCGATAGAAGGTGACTGTGTTCTTGTGTACGGCCGTCTTGTCATCTATAGATGACGTCGCTGTGCTTCATATTGCAGCTTTCCTTACGAAGTGTCACACTGGCATTGGGTAATTCAACACCGTATTTCTCAAAGATGAGTTACAAGGAGGTAATGATGAAAAGTGGACATAAGGCCGCCAAATCACTGGGAGTTGCTTTGCTGGCGCTCGGTTTGACTGCCGGTACGGCTGGCACTGCCATGGCCGTTGTCGCCTCGGCAGGAGGCGGAACATGGGATTATGGCATCGCAAACCTGCTTCCTGGCACGAACTGGTCGAACTACTACCACGGCAGCAGGGCGCATGGTTCGAGCGTGGAAGGCGATGCCGGGCTTGTACGTTCTCCCAACGTAGCTGCCGGACGTTGGTCGTATGCTTCGGCTTGGGATAGCAACCCATTCCGTATCGACCATGCGTATTGGCGGTATGCCTGATTCATAAGCGTACTTGTCGAGAACGGGTTTGTCTGGACCCGTGGTTCAGACAAACCCGTATTGTTGCATGGAGGCCGTGATGCGAGGTAGGGCCATTCAGCTTGCGGTGCTGGTGGCGGCGTTGGTCGCCGTTATCGGTTCGTTCGTGATACTCAGCAGCTTGGATATCATGGCGCCGTTGGGCGTGCAGGGCACGGTGCAGGTATCGGGGTCGACGCCGTCCGCGCCCAGTTCGTCCACTATTGCAGGAATTGAACGAATGGCCGGTGACACTGGCACCGACATCGTCAAACTGGTGGAGGACATCAGGGATCCGGGCGGCTCCCGCATGCTGTATGTGGCCGTCGGCGGTCAGTCGACGGATCCGGCCCGTTGGCTGGCTGACGGATATCCAGGGTTCACTCGTTCGATGACGACGACGGTGCTGTCCTTCGACCAACTCTCGGGACAGGACCCACGCGGTAACTACTACGTGTACGGAGGTCCGGACGCGACCCAGGCGTTTGCCGAACGGTTCCGTGCTGACGGATACGAGGTGGAGGTCAGAACCGATTACACGGTCTCGTACGCGCATTGGCTCATCAACCAGCCGTTGGGGGTGGGCTTTGAGGTGACGCTCCTGCTGTGCGCGATGTTGGCTGGCATGTTTGCGTTGATGAACGTCAAAGGGTATGCTGTGCAGCGTCTGCAGGGCAATTCCGGCTGGAGTGTCATGGCACGTGACATCCGCGCCAACATCTGCCAGACTCTGGCTGTGACTTGGGTCGTGCTGCTGGGGTTCGCGGGATTTCTGGCCCTGTACAATCATGCGTCGCACATGGGTACGGCACTGGCGTTGGCCTCCGCCGTATTCGCCGTGTTCCTCGCGGTGATCAGCGTGGCGTATCTCGTCGGGTTCGCGGTGGCGTCCCGTTCGCCGTTGCTGATGGCGCTCAAAGGACGCCTACCTGCGCGTCTGGCATCCGGGCTGATCTACTGTGTGCGTGTGCCCGCCGTGATTCTGTCCGTCTGGGCGGTCATCTACGCGGGGATGGCCGCAGGCCAGGCCCTGGACCAGGCTGAAGCCCAGCAGGCATGGCGAACGGCCGGGCGGGCCAGTGCCATCAGAATCAACCCCCGGCTCTCCCCGAGCGAACAGGACCGGTATTCGATTGCGACGGGCCAATGGCTGATCTCGCAGGAACAACAAGGCAGGATGATCCTCGCCCAGGAGGACACGCTGATGCAGCTTTCCATCGCTGCGGACCAGACGGAGGAGAACGGCGGATCATCAATTGCATCCGGGGACGTGCTGATGGTGAATTCGAATTATCTGCGCGCGCAGACGGTGCAGGACGCCTCGGGTCGACGGATCGCACAAGTGCCGGACTCTGGGGTGCTGGTGGTGATACCCGCATCGAAACAGGACCAACGCGGAAAGATCGAGGGCATCGTACGGGCATTCATCAGCTCGCAGAGCCAGATGCATGGCGTCGCGATGCCCCGGATCACCGTGCTGATGGGCAAGCCCGACCAGTCCCTGTTCGGCTACGGGCAGCAGAACATGCCGAACCAGAAGGCCCTGTTCCGTGACACGGTGCTCATCGGTGCGGATGCCGGTACCGGAGTGTTCTCGCCCGACGACTACACGGCATACGCCTCCGAGGGCAATGCCATGCTCGTCGACCCGGATCAGGCTCTCGTCTCGCTGCGGGAGGCCGGGCTGCAGCCATTCGTCTACGCCGTGAGCAGCGTCAGTGCGAAGGCGGCAGCGGATTTCGCTGAGCTTCAGGCGGATCTGCGCATCCACCTGATGAACGTGCTCGTCGCCATCGCCATCCTCATAGCCTCGGCCATCGCCGCCGCCCAGACGCATGTACGCGGCAACGCCCAGCACATCTTCGCCCGCTACGTGCACGGCTGGAGCTTCCCAGCCACCCACCGACTCGCAATCACCGCCGAAACCGTTCTGGCCCTCACTCCGATTCTCTTCTCGGCGTATCTGGTCGTTCAGAGCCGGCAGCGCACCGGATTCGCCATCGGCTCCCAGAGCATCGCCGACATCTACCAGCTGGGTGGATGGCAGCCCGTGTTCATCGCCGCGGTCACCATCGTGAACATGCTCATCTACCTGCTGGCGACCGCGCGCTACGTACGCGTTCTCGCCGCCAGCCATTCCAGAGAGGAATAACCATGCACGACCATCACTCCCTGCCCGGCGCCCCTATCATCGCGACCGGACTCGAGAAGGCCTTCGGGCGGCGGTCCCTGTGGCACGGCCTCACGTTCCGCGTCGAACCGGGACGGATGATTGCGCTGACCGGACCATCGGGCTCAGGTAAATCGACCCTGCTCAATTGCATCGGCCTGCTCGACCACGTCACCGCTGGAACCTTGGAATGTGGCCCGGACGATCTGACCGCCATGAACCCACGTCAGGCCAGGCTGTTCCGTAAACGCACCTTGGGTTACCTGTTCCAGGACTACGCGCTGATCGACAACGCCGACATCGCACAGAACCTCGATGTGGCGCTGCACGGCACAGCCAGCCGGCAGGACAGGCGAGATCGGATCGTGCAGGCACTGGATCGCGTCGGACTCAAGGGACGCGAGCACGACCCCATATTCCAGCTCTCCGGAGGAGAGCAGCAGCGCGTCGCATTGGCACGCCTCATCGTCAAACGGCCCGGCGTCATCCTCGCCGACGAACCCACCGGCGCCCTCGACCACGACAACGCCGACATGGTCATCCGCACCCTGCGCAGCATGGCCGAGAACGGCGGCGCCGTCATCATCGCCACTCACTCCGAGCAAGTTGTGGGTGCCTGTGACGACGCCATCCGACTCGGATGACGAGCCTCAGAAACTGCGCAAGTACTGCTTCCACCCAAACGGTTCGGGCCGAAAAAGCAGAAAAGCGGGTTAAGTAAAAGAAAGGTCTTCGTCAGTCTGCGTGGCGATGTTTTTACCCTAATATGGGCATTGGGGCAATACCTCACTACGTGGACTGACAACGATTCATCTATGAACGCATGTCGTTCGCAGGAACACGTGCATCTATGTTGCTGCAGCCAGATGTGGAATGATCTGTCAGGCATCGTTGCCCCCAGCATGAATCCGGATTGCCGGTAAAGGGCATCTAAAGATGACAAACGTTGGATGATCGGATAAAAGCCCTCATCTGTGCGATACTATACTTCACGGAAAGGAAGACTATGAAAGCAGTTGCCTCCATATTGATTGTTGTGTTGCTGGCGACCTTGGGATTCCCGCAGAGCAATGGGAGCGAGAACGGCATTCAGGAAGGTTCCGGCTATTCTGTTCGCATCTACCCGGGTTGCCCTCCGCTCTTACACTGGTTCTGCCATATCGAAAGCTGATTCGACTGGGATTGCGGCATGGAACTGCCATGTTCCATCTTCGGAAGAGATTCTTGAGTCGCCGCCCAAGGAACGTATGCGTTCCATGTGCAACTTCAATCCGTTGCTCGACGATGGCTTGTCGGGAAAGAGATTATCATCCGATACTTCGTTGACCTGATCAATGCGAATCGAGGAGACATCGCGATTGATGGAGATGTAGTATTCCCCGTTTGGTTTCGCATGGGCGGCGGTGTTGGTATACAGCTCCTGCAGCAACGATGCTACTTCCCTAGAGCAATCGAGACTTATGTTTTCCGAAATTCGCGAAGATATTCTTGTCTTTCCTGAAAACCCCAACTTCGCTAAGGATTCGTCACCCTGTTCGACGATGGCCGGGATTCGATCTGCATGGGTTGCACTTATGGCATTCATGAAGTCTGTATCATCACTGTTCATGATATTGATGGCAGTTCGGACTTCACCTAGCGTTGTGATGATTGTCGCACGAAATTCGGTGATTTCCGCTTCGGTGAACGTATTCTCATGTCTCAGGTGTTTATCGTCCAGCAGTATTGCCATGTAGGTGAGATTCCCGGTAACGGAATCGTGAATCTGACTGGCGGCGATATTCTCCTTCCTTGTCATCGCAAGGTACCTCTTCATCTGTTCGATTTTCAGTCTATCTTGTTCGGCACGATTGGACAGGTTGTTCCAAGAGACAGCCCGCCCAGCGAAAAAGGCCAAAAACATGAAGAGTAGCAGCATAATGTACTCGCTGGAGGGAATGCCGGATGCATCGAACCTCCACATGCGTACCGCGGCGACCGTCAACGGATACATCACCCCATACGGCGGCTTAACATAGAGACCCGCATAGGCCAACGATAGCCATGTTCCCCATAGGAAACTCGGGCCACTGTTATCCGGTATGAGACAACAAGCGATAAAGGAAAGCAAAACAATATTGCCACCCAGCATTGGGTGAAACATCATAAACACAAGAGCCGCTAGATGAAGGACGGCCAATAACCCGACTGCCGCGCTCCTTGGCGGGAAGGAGTATGCTTCTGCCAATGTAAGAATGACACTGATTGCAGGAAGAAGATACCGGATGTATTCGGAATGTCGCTTCAAGTAAGAGACGAATGCCCCATGATCGATTCTCATTTTTCCTTCATTTCCAGCCATCTGATCACTGCCTGCGTCCTATTCTTGGCGCCCATCTTCTCAGCTGCACGCTTGACGTATGTCTTTACGGTCGATTCTCCTATGCCGAGCCTCGTTCCGATTTCCTTTGAGGTATATCCTAATGCGCACAGGTTCATGACCTCCTCTTCTCTTCCGGTGGTGTTCTTGCAGCATTGTCTGGAGATTCCCATCCTTGACAGCCGCGCATGGGCTTCCTGGGAGGTTTCCGATGATTCGTATTTCACATGGGGTGATTGTCCGTTGGTCAGTAGATATAAGGCCCGGCAGATGTCGCTGAACTGTGCCTTGTCCATCAAGCACGCGGCTCCGTTTTCCAAAGCCTGTACGTGGTATTTCTCCAAGGAAAAAGCGGTTATGCCAATCAATACGACTCGCGGGGTCTTGGACCGGATAGTCCGGCATACTTCATAGCCCGTCATGTCTTCCAAGGACATGTCCACCAGCAATGCATCAGGCTGTGTTTTCTCATGCAGACATTTATCTATGGCCGCTTTCCCCTCTGTCGTTGTCCAGCATGTTTTGGCCAACGGTAGAAGTTTTCTGATCATGAGCTGCATCATGTCAAGTGTGAGTCTGTCATTATCGACAATGGCGATGTTGATCTGTTTCCCTAGGTACATTGCTCAATTATCCATCATACGGTCAAGTGATGGTGTCGGGAACGTTTGTTCCGAGGTTTGGCTGGGTAATCGGAGTGAAGTCACGCAACAAGAGGGTTTTGCGTGACCTCAGTCCGAGGATTGACCGGAATGCCGGAGTGAAGTCACGGAACTGGGGCGATTTACGTGACCTGAGTCCGAGGATACGGGGCTTCTGGTGGTGAGGTCACGCAGTGGGAGCATATTGGCGGAGATTCTGCTCCGTGAAGACGATCGAGGGAGACCCCGTTCGGCGCGCCGCCGATATGTAGCGCTACAATCCGATGAGGAGAGCGCTGTCTTCGTCCTCATCGGCGGTGCACGCTGATACCGCCGACGTGATGGTCATCGGATTCGACGGCGTCGAATCGGGCGCGCTGACCACGCCCGGCCTGACGAGCGTGGAGACGTCGGCCGCCGACATGGCCGCCGCATGTCTCGACCTGCTGATGGGCCGCATCGACGCCGGTGGGACCGGCGGCGGTGGGGCGGGTGATGCCGGGCGGGCCGACCCGTCCGCCATGTCGGCGCCGGCGCCACGCACGGTGACGGTCGCCCACCGCGTACTGGAACGCGGCAGCGCGGAACGATGACGGCATGCTGACGGGACGCTGATGGGACGCTGACGGAACGTGCGGCCCGGTCAGTGCCGGTCGACGACGATGGTCCCGGCGAGCTTGTCGGCGAAGGTCTGACGGTTGCGGTCCCACCACGGCCAGAGAAAGCCGATGAACGTGACGGCGTCGGCGAGATGGGCGATCTCACGCGCCGCCATGCGGGCCTTGGACACCGGGCGTCCGGTCCGTCGGTCGAGCACCTGCAGATGCATCATGCGATGCGCCCAGCCGCATCCGTCCTCCGTGCTGCCGGCGGCGACGATGATCGTGACGGCCACGGCCGCGATGAGCGTCCACGACCCGGCGGGGCCGTCCGGCGCCGACCGGCCGAACATCGGTGTCCCCAACAACTGGGACAGCAACGGATGCCGGGACGACGATCCCGAGCAGATACGCCACCGCCCGTCTCCACCACGATGCCAATGCCATGACGATTCCTTCGACGATTCCTGCCCGGCCGGACTTCCACCGGCCGATGTTGGCGCTGCTCCGGACGGCGTCGGCGCCGAACCGTGAGCACTCCCTCCATGGTACCCGCGTCGGCTCGTGCCGTCTGCGTGCCGGACTCGGTGCATGCGGCTACGACAGAGTCGAAGTTTGGACACGCTGCGGTCGCCTTGACAAGCCCACAAGAGGATGTTAACGTTAACGTCGTTGGATTTTACCGCTAAAAGTGGTGGTCCGGCACCCGATAGGGAGCAGAGCACGGCGGCTCTGATGGGGCCTGCCGCTTCGTGTAACTCAGTGAGGAGTGAACTATGAAGAACAACAACGGGGGGGGGGCTTCGGCTCCGCGCCTAGGCGTTTGAAGGCATTCGCCGCAGCCGTCCTCGCCGCGTCGACGCTGGTGAGCGTCGCGGCGTGCGGTGGTTCGGACACGGCCACGACCGAGGATGGTAAGCCGGTGCTCAACATCGCCGTCGCCAAGCATTCTCTGACCAAGAAGATGAGCGAAATGCAGTGGGTCAAGGATCTCGAGGCGGAATGCGACTGCTCGATCAAGTGGCAGGAGGTCAGCTCGGACTGGGATCAGAAGAAGCAGGCTTGGTTCGCGTCCGGCAACGTGCCCGACATGATTCTCAAGGGCGTCAACATGACCGACATCGCGACCTACGGCTCGCTGTTCGAGGACCTGTCCGATGACCTTGATGCGATGCCGAACGTCAAGGAGATGTTCGACACCGACCCGACCTCCAAGAAGATCGTCACCGAATCCGACGGCAAGATCCACATCCTGCCATCCATCAAGAAGGGCTGGCCGACCACCGTCAGCCACCTGTACATCAACCAGCAGTGGCTGGACGCCGTCGGCATGTCCATGCCGACTACGTGGGATGAGCTGTATGACGTGCTCGTCGCCTTCAAGGAACAGGATCCGAACGGCAATGGCGAGGCCGATGAGGTGCCGTTCGACTTCCATTCTCCGGGCACTGGCGGTTTCGGCGACTACCAGCCTCACCTGCTGCTGGGCAGCCTTGGACTGACGCTGTCGAACAACGCTGGCACCGGCTACTACGTCGACGACAACGAAGTGAAGAACTTCTTCACTGATGACCGTTTCAAGGAAGTCATCGAATTTCTCAACAAGTGCTGGGACGCGGGTCTAATCAACAAGGAGGCGTTCACTCACGACTACGCCACAGCCCAGTCCTTTGCCCGTGGTGATGGAGACACCGCCAAGGTGGGCGTGACTTGGGGATGGACCGCATCCGACCGCTTCGGTGCGCAGTTGGCCGACCAGTACGAGCCAGTCGGCCCGCTGAAGGCACATGCCGACCAGACCGAGCCTGTTGTCGCGGAGTATCGCAAGGATTCCATGGCCTATAACACAATCGCTCTCGCGATTTCCGCACAGACCAAGAACAAGGAAGCCGCACTCAAGGTGGCCAATGCCTTCTATGGTGAGGACATGTCGGTCGAATTGCTGTGGGGCGACCTAGGCGTCGACACCGAAAAGGTTTCCGAGGGGCACTACAAGGTTCTCGATCCGGCCGACTCGACCAAGGACTCCTCCACATGGAAGTGGACCGAGACGCTTGCCGATGACTCCCCATACTGGATCCGTCCCGATTCCGAGATCGAATATCCGTCCGATCTCATCGAAGTACAGGAAGATGAAGTTCCGATGCAATCCGCATTCGATGCAGTCGACACGGAGAATGATTTGATGCCTGCCTTCCTGCAGCTGAGCGCCGATGACCTCAAGACGATTCAGCTGAACAACACGACCATCCTCAACACCGCAATGAGTAAGTTCTCGACGTGGGTCACCAAGGGCGGCGTGGAGAACGAGTGGGACGACTACGTCGCTACGCTCAAGAAGGCCAACATCGACCAGAATATCGAGCTGTACCAGAAGGCGTACGACACCTACATGGCCGGCTGAGCCATGAGCGCCCGGTTCCGTGCTCCGGGACATCCGCTCCGATAGGGAACGAGCGGATCCCGGGGCATCGGCCGGACGCATCGGCCGGGCCGCCGACGGCGACGGGCTGGCCGCCCATGACCATGGGCGACGGATGACGGAACACGACACAAGGGGAACCACGATGAGCGAAGACGCTCGCGCCCTACGCGCCGAAGCCAAGGCGAGGCGCAAAGCGCAACAGGACAAGGATAAGAGGGCTGCCGAACTGCAGAAGCGGTACGGCCATCGCAAGCTCGGACTCGGACAAGCGTTCAGACGATACTGGCAGCTGTGGGCGATGGTGCTGCCCGCCGTGATCTTCGTGGCCATCTTCAACTACGGTCCGATGTACGGCATCCAGCTGGCGTTCCGCGAATTCGACTTCACCAAGGGCCTCACCGGTGGCCAATGGGTCGGCTTCAAATACTTCCGTCAGTTCTTCGACTCGCCGCTGTTCGGCAACCTCATGGTCAACACCATACGCATCTCGCTGTGGACACTGGTCATGGGTTTCGTGTTCCCGATCATTTTGGCGCTGCTGATCAATCAGATTCATTCGAGCAAGGTGAAGGGTTTCGTGCAGACCATCACCTACCTGCCGCACTTCATCTCCACCGTTGTCATCGTTTCGATGGTCAACCTGTTCCTCAAGCCCGACGTCGGCGTGCTCACTCGAGTGCTCGGCACAATCGGCGTGCACTCCGACAACTTCATGGGAGATCCGAACCTGTTCACCGCCATCTATTGGATCTCCGAGGTCTGGCAGCATGTTGGCTGGAACTCCATCATCTACCTGGCCGCGCTCTCCTCCGTCGACACCGCGCTCTACGAAGCCGCGAAGATTGACGGTGCCGGTCGACTGCAGCTCATCCGCTACGTCGACGTCCCGGCCATCCTGCCCACCTGCGGTGTGTTGCTCATCCTCAATATGGGCAACGTGCTCAACGTCGGCTTCGAAAAGGTGTTCCTCATGCAGAACACCCTCAATATCGACGCTTCCGAGGTCATCTCCACCTACACCTACAAAATCGGTTTGCTGCAAAGTCAGTTCAGCTATTCGACCGCCATCGGCCTGTTCAATATGCTCATCAACTTCGCGTTCCTGATCATTGCGAACCAGATTTCGAGGAAGGTGTCGAACTCGGGCATCTTCTAAGCCGGTTCGACCAAGGAAAGCGAGACTGAAATGAACGCAAACACAACTGCCGCGCAACCTGGCAAGATCAAGGGGCTGGATGGGGCCCACGGCAAGATCCGCGGCGCAGGCCGCCCCGCCAAGGCGCAGCGCATCACACAGCGTACCCCCGGCGACTGGGCCGTCGACGTCGTCATCTGGGCGCTTGTCGCCTTCGTAATCGTAGCCATCGTCTACCCGCTGTGGTTCGTGATCATCGCATCAGTATCCAACCAGACGCTCGTCAACAATGGGCAGGTCCTGTTTCTGCCCAAGGGATTCTCGTGGTACGGATACGAGCAGATCTTCCAAGACAGTCGTATCTGGACCGGATACATGAACACGATCGTGTATGCGGGACTGGGCACGTTGCTTAACCTGCTGATCACCCTGCCCGCCGCCTTCGCGCTAAGCCGTTCCGAGCTCAAAGGTCGCCGCCTGATCATGCTGTTCTTCACCATCACCATGTTCGTCAACGGCGGTCTGATTCCGACCTACCTCCTTTTCAAGCAGGTCGGACTGATCGACAGCTGGCTGGTGTTCATCATCCCGTCCGCAGTCAACGTATATAACCTCATCATCGCGCGTTCGTTCTTCGAGACCTCCATCCCCGAGGAACTGCACGATGCCGCGCAGATCGACGGACTGGGATACTTCAGCTACTTCATCAAGATCGTGCTTCCGCTGAGCTCGGCCATCGTGGCCGTCATCGGTCTGTACTATCTCGTGCAGCACTGGAATGACTTCTTCACCGGCCTGATCTACATCAACACCTACGAGAAGCAACCCCTGCAGATGGTGCTTCGCGACATCCTGCTCGCCAACAGCGCATTCGCCGGCGGCAGCGGATCGACCGCAGGCGCAGGTTACGGCCAAGAGCTCGCCGACCAGATCAAGTATGGCGTAATCATCGCGTCCACTCTGCCCTTGCTGGTCATTTACCCCTTCATCCAGAAGTATTTCAACAAGGGCGTGATGATCGGCGCAATCAAGGGTTGACCGCCGCACACCAAGATTTCGCGGATGCATGGTCCCGTTCTCCTTACCTGTCCTCTTCCGCGAAACGCACGCCGTCCGCTACCGCTCGCCTCTCCTCCCCTCCTTGGGCGGGCGATGGGGGACGGCGTCCCACATTCAAGGAGCAGTCATGTCCCTATTCGCCGAACGTTACGTCACCGCCGCGCGATTCGTACTCGTCGCCTTCATCACCGTCGTCGCATCCATCGCCCATACGCTGATGGGACTGGGCGTGGCCGGCCTGTTCCCATCCCTAGCCGCCACGGTCGGTGTGCTGCGCCGATGGGCGCTCGCCGAAGACCGCACGTGGACGATTACGGAGACGTGGAGGCTGTTCCACCGCCTTTGGAAGGCGGAGCTGGTCGGGGCGAACTCGCTTGGATGGCTGGAAGCCGGTCTCTGGGCAGTACTGCTGTTCGATTATTGGATCGTCAACTTCCATGTCACGTCCGTATTCGGCACGTTTCTGGCAGGATTCCTGTTTCTGCTGATGCTGTTCGTCTTGCTGGTCACCGTCGTGTCGTGGGTGCTGCACGCCCATTTCGACGAAGGTGTGACGTGGGTGTTCCGTATGTCGGTACAGATGGTCATCGCCCGCCCGCTTATGAGCTTGATCCTGGCTTGCGCCGAGCTGGCGGTGCTGGCCCTGTGCTGGCAGTGGCCGGGCCTGTTTATGACATTCGGTTGGTCATTCCCCGCCGCCGTCGCCGTGTGGGTCGTCTGGCAGTACGGGCGGTTGCCCGGATTCATGCCGGCGAAGCAGGCAACAGCGTAGCAGCGCGCCACGCCGCTGCATTGTGCACCATGCCGAGAGGTCGCGCGGCTACGATGGGTCAGGAACAGCGGAGTCGCGGCATCGTCGGGAATCGGGATCATCAGCCGCCAAGCAACGAAGCAAAGGAGCATCATGACCATCTACCACGTTTCGTCATCCAGGGCGATCGCATCGTCGCGCATCGTCGCCGACGGCAGCGAGGCGCACCCGTTCGCCGCGATCAACGACGCGGCCGCAGTCGCGCGAGCCGGAGACGAGATCGTCGTGCACGACGGCGTCTACCGCGAATCCGTCGATCCGCGCCACGGCGGCGAATCCGATGACAGGCGCATCGTCTACCGTGCGGCCGACGGTGAACATCCGATCATCAAAGGATCGGAACGTGTCGACTCGTGGGAACGGGTCGACGGCGACGTGTGGCGAGCTGTGCTGCCCAACGCGATGTTCGGTGATTTCAACCCGTACGCGCGCACCGTGTACGGTGACTGGGTGGTCGACGCAAGCTCGCACGCACGTGCCGTAGCGCGAGGTGACGACGCGATCGACCCGACCGTGGCCGGCACGTGGCCGGAACATCCCACCTGCCATCTGGGCGACGTGTATCTGGACGGGCGCAGCATGTTCGAGGCGTGCAGTCTCGAAGAGGTGTTCGCGCCGCGGCCGCGCACGGTCGGATTCGACCACGGCCTGTGGGCCAACGGGCCGATCGCGGATGCGGACTTCACCACGCACGTATGGTATGCGCGCGTCGATGGCGGTATGGCGGACGGTACGACCACGATCTGGGCGAACTTCCAGGGTGCCGATCCGAACGAGGCGCTCGTTGAGATCAACGTGCGCCGCACCTGCTTCTACCCGTCTCGCCCGCAGGTCAACTACATCACCGTGCGTGGCTTTGAAATGGCGCATGCGGCGACCCCGTGGGCGCCGCCCACCGGCGACCAGGTTGGCCTGATCGGCGCACACTGGTCGCGCGGGTGGATCATCGAAGACAACGACATTCACGATGCGAAATGCTCGGCCATATCGCTCGGCAAGGAGGAATCCACCGGCGACAGCGACTGCACGCGCACCGGCCGCAAATCCGGTTACCAGTATCAGATGGAAGCCGTGTTCAAAGCGCTGCGATACGGCTGGCGCAAGGGCGTGGTCGGCGGGCACGTGGTGCGCGGCAACACGATCCACGACTGCGGTCAGAACGGCATTGTCGGCCACATGGGCTGCGCGTTCAGCCTCATCGAACGCAACGAGATCTATCGGATTGCCATCAAACACGAGTTCTGGGGGCACGAGATCGGCGGTATTAAATTCCATGCGGCCGTCGACACGGTCATTCGCGGCAACCACGTGCACGACTGCACGCTGGGCATGTGGCTCGACTGGCAGACCCAGGGCACGCACATCGACGCCAACGTGTTCCGTGCCAATCAGCGCGACGTGATGATCGAAGTGAGTCACGGACCGTACACGGTCAGCAACAACGTGTTCGCCTCGCCGGTCGCGCTCGACATCTTCTCCGACGGCGGCGCATACGTGAACAATCTGATCGCCGGACGGCTGCGGCTCGGACGAATCATGGACCGTTCGACCCCGTACCATTTCCCACACACGACCGAGGTCGCCGGATCGGCGTTCGTCTACGGCGGCGACGACCGGTTCGTCAACAACGTGTTCGTCAAACCCGCCGGTACTCCCGACGACGCCGACGAGCAGGATGAGTGGGCGATCGAAGGCCACGGCACGCGCGTCTACACGATTCAGGCACGACGCGAGTTCGCGCATGGCGTGGGGGAGCATGGCGAACGTCCGTCCACGCTCGACGATTTCCGTGCGGCGGTGCTGGACGAGATCGGCGGCGACGAGGAGGCGATCCGCGACGTGCCACAGCCGGTGTGGGCGCGCGCCAACACGTATGTGGGTGGTGCGAGGCCGATGGTGCCGTCGGCCGGTGGAACCGGTGCTGATGCCGTGGCCGGTCGCGGTGCCGTGGCCGGGGGTGTCGATGATACCGCTGTCTGGATTGCGAATACGGACAGCGAGTGCGTGATCGAAGCCGCGGCGACGCTCACGTTCGGCGATGACGGGAACGGTGGCGTGACGATGACGCTGGATATCACCACCGCAGGTGTGACGCCGGAAGCGTCCCGTCCGATGGATGTCTCCGGATCGGCCGCATGCGCGGATGCTCCGATGATGCTGGGCATGGGTGCGATTGTGCGCACCGCCGATTTGGGTGAGCCGCGCATCGTCGAGGAGCGGTTTGAACAGGCGGACGGTTCGTCGTTCGTGTTCGATGCAGACATCGTCGGCACTCCTCGCGGCCCGCTGTCGTCGCGAGGCCCGCTCGCCTCGTTCGAGCCTGGCAGGCCCGCGCTCATCTGGTCCCGCTGACCTCTTCGGTTGCGTGACCTGAGTCCGGGGATTCGGGAGCTTTTGGTAGTGAGGTCATGCAACGGGTTTGGTTTGCGTGACCTGGGTCCGAGGATGTGGGAGTTTCTGGTGGTTTGGTCACGGAATCGAATCGGTTTGCGTGACCTGAGTACGAGGATGTCGGGTGTTCTGGTAGTCGGGTCACGCATGGGGAGAGGGCGGCGGTGCCGAACCGTGAAGCCTCCCTCTATGGTACCCACGCCGGCTCGTGT
>Cebus_capucinus_imitator_PRJNA485217_SSR049__coassemble_1410_pt1 | contig 18621 bp, 10 predicted proteins | sample Cebus_capucinus_imitator_PRJNA485217_SSR049__metabat2_high_PE_010 | metagenome-assembled genome bin Cebus_capucinus_imitator_PRJNA485217_SSR049
CTAGCGTTCTGAAGGGGTCCTTCCGGGCAGCAGTCCGGAAGGACCCCTTCGGTTTCCCGGGGTTGGATTCCTGCACAGGCAGGGCTGGATCGCTTGGTTGGGAGAGTCGGATAGGTTCCCCGCATCGGCGGGGATGATCCAGCATAAGCGTGGATTGCCAATGTGTTCCCCGTGCATACGGGGATGACGTGGCGACTACAAGTGAATGGTCGTCACGTCACACTTATGCGTTCGACATATCGAGTTCGCTGTGGTATCCTTGGAGTCGGGGCAGCCGGTGGCTACCCATGACGGGGACGTGGACGTTCCGGAAAGGTTGAACCATGCGCAAACTGACTCTTGACGATCTGAACGTAGCCGTAAAGCTGGGTGGTGCAAGCACCCTGTCCGAACGGACGGAGTTGATGCCGGCCGCCGGCATGGAAGGTATAGTGGCTCCGGCGAAATATGCCGGCTCGAGCGCGTCCGCCTACGTGTTTGAAGATCGATTCATCCCGAATGATCCGGCGGAGGGTCTTGAGATCTCGTCCGCCCAGTGCCGTCGCGTCGTGCTCATCGACTCGCGCACTTCGCAGAGCAACCGTGCCGAAGCGTACATCGCGCAGGCCAGCGAGGATGAAACATCCATCTACTCGAAGATGCCGCGCATCCGAGTCACCTATAACGCAACGGATGATGCCGGTAATCCGATGAAACGTATTGTTGACGATGTGACGCTGCCGCACCGTGCGTTCGACGCCCATATTCGTGTGGGAGAGATCGAAGGTAAGCGGGCGTCTCAGCATCCGGACTACATCGCCGCCCGCAATGCGACGACGGCGAACTTGATGCCGCTGTTCAAGCTGTCGCCCGTCACGGTGGCATTCGGCGCGTGGGATTCCACCCGTAGCAAGAACCAGTTGCGTCTGGCCTCGCCGTACAACGGCGAAATCATCGGAGTGCTGGCCAACCAAGCCGCCGACAATCCGGTGCATCGTGCCGGTGCACGCATTGACCCAATCGATGCAAGCATCAAATTCGATAAGACCGGCGCGAAGAAGATTGCCGAGGCCATCGCAGGTGACATCTCCTCCGGCACCAGGAAGACCTTTGAAGGCAAGGGCGCGGGGTCGACCATCGGACTCGGCGCCATTCCGCCGAGCGTGGATGATAAGCACCTCGACGGCATCGCAGTCAGCCGCATCATCCGCACCCACGTGCTGAGCTTCGCCACGCTGCGCTCCCTGCGCTTCGGCAAGGGGCGGGAAGGCGACGAAGCGATCCGTGCGCTCATCGCCGCGATGATTATCGACGCAATGACCGGCAGCAACGCTGAACTCAACCTGCGCGCCAACTGCATGCTGCGTGAATCCGCAGCCCCGGTGACCATTCTCGACAGGCGCTTCGGCAACTACGACGAGATCGAACCGCTAACGCTCGACGACACCACCACACTGCTCGAACAGGCGTATGCGCAGGCCCAGACGAAGGCCGGTCTCGACTGGCACGGGCAGATTCTGGAGGTCACCGGTAATCCGCTGGTCATCACGTCGGCATCCGCCGAAGACACCAATCAGTGACGGAGGCCTGTCATGCCCTTCACCATCCGTGCCGCGTTCCTGATGCATACGTATCAGGGCGCGGATGAAACGGGAAGACCCGAACCCTACCCGTCTCCAGAACGCCTCTACCGTGCGCTGGTCGCCGCAGCCTATGGATCGTGCGGATTCGAGTCAGGGGATTCCGACCGTCCTGATGTGCTCTCCGACGAGGCGATTCGCTGTTCCCTTGCATGGCTCGAATCCCATATGCCGGACGCGATTCGACTGCCGCTGCGCATCCGCCGCAACACGTCAGCGGCCACGCTGTACCGTGACCGCGGCATATGGGACAAGAAGAAGCACAAGTCCGTTGTCTCCGACAGGGGGACCTTGACGAGAACCGCCTATGATGCGACTGCGGACGGCGACCTGATCTGGCAATGGGAAGTCTCTCCGGACACGACGATCGTTGACACGCTGGACGCCCTGTGCTCTGAAGTGCCGTATCTGGGTGAAGCCTGCTGCCCGGTGCGTATCGAGGCGACGGTCGACGCAGTCGCCTATCCATTGTCGCGTTCGGTCATCCGGAGGGACCGCGATACGCTCGATTTCACCGTGATATCATCGGTTCTCAAATTCCGCACGCCCGCCCCCGGCCATCTCAAGGAGCTGCAGGACGGCCACGCGAAGGCGTATCCGCGTAAAGGGAAGCCGTCAAGCACGGAGTCCGAGCAGACCGTCCTGTCGAACACGCTCGATGTGTGCGTGCATACCGCCACCTATGCGTGTGATGACGACCAGCTGAAGCGACCGTTCACCGCGCCGTGGACCCGCTGCATGATCATCCCCGCCAAGGTCGTAGGCCGGCCGGCCAATGCCCGGGTGCGTTCCGAGGACGGAACTCCGATCGGATCGTCCTGGGAACCGGCCGAATCCGAACTGGTCGCATGGGCCGTCGCGATGCATCGCATGCTCGTCCGCCAGTGGGGCTATGGAGCGTCCCCGGTGCTCACCGGTCGCTACGATGCCGCCGTCGTCGCGACGGTCGGACGGCCTGCCAACAACGTCGCCATCCACATCCTGACGAAGGACGCGCCGGTGCGTGAGGACCTGCGTCCGCTGCTGCCGGCTTTCCTCGTGATGATGCCGACCGACATGCCGTTCGACGAATCCGACAAACTGGCGGCCCTGTGCGAAGGACTGCGCGGCAGCCGACTGTTCTACTCACGCGAGTCGGAGACGCTGCGCCTCGGCACAGCCGTCGAAACGGACGCCAGCAACCTGTGGAAGCCGGTATCGGACGGCTGCGAACGCTGGTGGACACCGTTCCCGATGTGCATACGTGAGGCGTTCCCCGTACGCCAGCATCGCGGTGGCGGCCGCCGCTGGGGCGCGCGCGAGGACATCGCACTGGCCCTCGGCCACATGCTGCGTGACAGTATCGACATGCCAGACGGCACCGGTGCCGGTACGACCGGCCGCATGACCGCGGGCGAACGGCAACGCTCCTACTGGGACATCATCGACCGTGTGACCGGCGGTGACCATCCCGACCAGGCGCAGCATATCCGCATCTGCGATGCCAAACCGGTGTACCGCACCGGCATGCACGACTATGTGCATAAAACCCCGGCCGGCCACATGCTGGCCGCATCGACCGCCCTGCTCGCGTTCCCCGCCGAATACGGCGCGGACACGACCGTCATGGCGATCGGACAAAGCCGCCATCTGGGCGGCGGACTGCTCATCCCCGTCGATATCGCCAACCAGCTGATCGACGGCACTACGGGAAGGCCGCTATGGACACGATGACCGACACCAGCAACCACACCATCGAAACGCTGTTCGACGCGTTCGTCGCCGCCATGCACGACGGCCGACATCCCTACGCATGGCAGCGACGACTCCTGCGCACCATCATCGACGCCGGACGCTGGCCCGACCGACTCAAAGCACCCACCGGCGCCGGTAAGACGATGGCCATGGACGTCCATGTCTTCGTCAACTCGCTTGCCGGACTGATTGCAGCCGACAACCACGGCGGCGACATCGACGACGAGGATATCAGCGTGGCGCTTGCAACTTTGGATACGGCGGCACGGGAGAAGCTGACCCGATTGCCGCGACGCCTCGTCATGACCGTCAACCGTCGTTCGCTCGTGGACGACCAGTACGAGGAAGCCCTCAAACTGGCCGACGCTGTCCGTTACGATGCGGCGATGGACGTCGATACGCCGCCCATCCTGCGTGCGATTCGACGGGGGCTGGTCGCGCGCGAAATGAACGTGGCGGACCTTGGCGAAGACGATCAGGTCGCCGACCGGCGCACGCTGCGCGTGACGCGTCTGCGCGGTGGTGAAGCCATTGACGCGCGCACCCGAGAATGGCGGTACCATCCGACCGAATGCCAGATCATGTGCGCCACGCCAGACATGTTCGGCAGTCGGCTCCTATTCCGCGGCTATGGCACTTTCGCCGCCGCCCGACCTATCGAAGCGGGTCTGCTGGCTTACGATACGGTGCTCGTCGCCGACGAAGCGCACCTCAACCGCCAGCTGGTCCTCACCGCCCGTTCGGTCGGCCGGCTCGACGGCGACAATCCCGTGTCCCGATGCGTGCCGACCCTGCAGGTCGTCGCCACCACCGCCACCCAGAATGATAAGGATGCCGACGGTACGTTGTGCGTCGGCGTCGAAAAAACCGACTTTGACATCGACACTACGCTGGAACGCCGTATGATGCGTCCCAAGCCAATCGACATCATCGACTGCAACGACGAGAAGCAGCTTATTGAACAGGCCGTCGAACGTTGTATCAAAGCCATCGACGGCACTATTAGCAACGGCGAGACGGACGAGCCGGGGGAGACGGTTCCCGGCGTCGTCGGCTGCATCGTCAACTCGGTCAAGACCGCGACCGCCATCCTGACCAAGCTGCGTGAAGAATACGGGAACCGCCACGGTATCAACGTCAAACGGCGCGGTGCGGGCCGTCCGTCGAAGAATGGTGATGCTGATGGCGGACAGGAGAAACTCAACCGCGCCATCCGCGGACTCGTCGGTCCCATGCGCCAATACGACAAGCACGAACTGACCCGCGGGCGCGTATTCGACGCATTGCGCGGCGACGCCGACGCCATCGCCGAAACAGGATTGCGCTGTGTCGTTGCCACCCAGACGCTCGAAGTGGGCGTCGACGCCGACTTCAGCACGCTGATCACCGAACTCGCACCCGGTAGCGCCCTCGCCCAACGGGCGGGACGCGTCAACCGTCGCGGCGCACGGGCATGCGGCTCCGTCACTGTGCTCTGCCGTCCCTTTACCGATAAGGCCTCCGGCATTTACCAAGCGGACGACCTCACTGCAGCCCGATCATGGCTGGAAGCCAGACGTGACGCTCCCGACGGTCTTGGTCTCGCCGCATGGGCGTGCGCGCAACACCCGCCACAGGCTGCCACCCCCACCCGCATGCTCTGGCAGCGACCGGAGATCTGGGACATCGAGTATCTCACCCACTCGGACGAAAACCTCGCCTCGGACATCACACTCGCCAACCAAGGCGCCATGGACATCGACTTATGGCTCCATGACGACCTGCAATCATTGGACGACCCCGATATCGGCCTCATCGTGCGCCACCTGCCCGTCAACGACCAGGACGTTATCGCACTGCTCAGCGCCGCGCCCCCGCTGGCCGACGAATCATTCCCACTCACCCATGAGGCGCTCAAGGACATCGCCAACAAGAAGACCGACGATTTCCGCATCTTCATCGCACATCCGGGCCGCCACTCGGAAGGATGGACCGTGACACGCTGGGATGGCGAGTCGTCACTGGTGCAGGCGACACGCCCCGGCGACACGCTGGTGGTAGACGTGACCGCGCCACTGTTCGACCCCGACATGCACATCGTCAGCACGTCGACGGGCAAGCGGGAACAGGACGTGTACAACGCCTGCCAGAACGAGGCGATGATCATCGACGCAAGCGCACGCGCGGACGGTGCCGACACGGAGCCGCTGCGCCGCGGCCTGCTCGCCATCCGCGACCGGCTGATAGGGCTCGACGCAGCACCGGATGCCACCGACGATACGGAGTCGCTGGACTCCTCGGAACCGACGGACACGATGAACAGTCGACGTTCGCGCACCCCCGATGTGTCGGATTTGGCATCGTTGCTGGACGACCCGGCTGAGCGCGCGGCGGTGAAGGCTGCATTGGATGCCGCCAATGAGAAGCTGTCGCAGCGACTGTGGACCTCCGAACCAACCGAATCCGGGCAAGGTGTGTACACGGTGTACCCGGCGGGCGGAACCATCGACGATCTTGCCGGCGAAACGATCTGGCTCGTGGCCCGGTCCGCGGCGAACGCGTTGGACGACGGGATCATGATGCAGGAACTGAGCCCGGCCGACCGGTGGAAGTCTGGCCGGCGGCGTGGCCTCGTCTACCTGAACAGGGGAGCGGACTGCCATCAGCGAAACGTGCGAAATCGAGTCGAACGGTTCCTCGCGATGCTGCCGCTGCCCACCGAACTGGCCGATGACGTGATGCTGGCCGCGGCACACCACGACGACGGCAAGAAGGACCCCCGTTTCCAGGAACTGCTCCACTACCGTCTGCGACGCCCCGAACGTTACACGGACGCGGATTATCTGGCGAAAAGCCGCTTCCGGTCAGCCGAGTTCGAAGCCAGGACCCGTCGTGAACTGAACCTGCAGGGCTGGCGTCACGAACAGCGGTCCGCCGCCGAATGCTGGGCCGCAGGCGACACGCTGGGCGCGCATGACCGCGAACTGGTCACCCGTCTCACCGGCACATCACACGGTCACGGTCGTGGCAGCTTCAGCGACAACGCCAGCACGCTGATTCCCGACATGCTGCTGCAACGTGACGACGAACAGCCGGTGGCCGACATCCGGCAGATACGCGCCGCCGCCGAACGCCTGTACGACGAAGGCGAATGGGAGCAGATCATCGAACACACGGACGCACGCTACGGCCATTGGGGCGTGGCATATCTCGAAGCGCTGCTGCGCGGCGCGGACGTCACCGTATCGAAGGAGGGACACTGATGGCAAGCGAACTGGTCATCAGCGGCAACCATGATGACGCACTCACCCATCTGCTGCTCATCGGCCTCGCGTCGATTCTTGAGGATGCCGATGAGACACTGGATTGCCGTATCCGCTGGAAGGGATTCGAGCAAGCGGTGATTAGCGTTGCCTGGGATTCATTCGACTGGTTGGACTGTGCGCGCATCGTCCACGACCATGCGGAACGGTGGAGCACGTCGACTTGGCTGAACGCCACCGGTGTATACGCGACGGACGGCGCCGACGACGGTGCCGCCAGCAAGGCAACGCTCAGCCCACGGCTCGGTAGATTCCCGACGCGCGCCGCATGGCAACGACTGCAAGACGACCGGCAGGCCGCCATCGACGGTCTGCAGACCGCACTCGACCATCGGTATGTGGGCGCCTTGGGCGAACCATCCTACTGGTGCGGTTCTCCGGATGACCAAGACCCTGATCGTGGGGCGACCCGATGGGAAATGGTGACTCGTAATAAAGGCAAAGAATTCATCGGCGGACGATTCCTGCCATTGGCGAAAGCTGTGGCCGCGCGTCGTGTCGAACAGGTCGCAGACGGTCTACGCGGCATGAGTGTGACGGACGAAGTCGGCAAGGACAAACCGAACAGCCGCACATCGACCGGTTTGCACCATCCATCCGCCACCGACAACGCCCGCGCCTGGTGTGCGCTGATCGGTGTCTCGATGTTCCCCATCGCTCGCTCTACGCAGGCCAGAAAGGAAAGCACAGCAGCATTCTTCCCGATGAAAGGCCAGAGGGAACCATGCGCGATCCTGCCGCTGTGGGCGAAGCCGTGGACCTTGGCGAAATATCGTGCCGTGGTCAGAAGCCGTGCATTGCTGACCGTCGGACTGGACGCTCGACTGCAACCGGACGCCGACGAACGCAAGACCGCCGACATCAACGCCGTCGCGGTGCAGCGCAGCCGCCGATGGCTGACCGCCCAAGGCGTGACCGCCTGCATGATCTTCCGGCAATATGTGTCGAACAACAAATCCGCTCCCGAACGCTGGCTGAAAAAAGGTGAGGGACTCCTCCTGAACGAACCGGGAGCCGACCATGGACGATGACCCGATTCCCATCAGCCTCGTCGCCAACTACATGTTCTGCCCGCGTCGCGCCTGGCTGGAAACCGTCGGCGAACACGTCGACAGCGCCCAGATGGAACGTGGCGCCTACGATCATCGACGTGTGGACCGCGTCGACACGGCCGGCGACGCCGACGACTATCAGGCGGTTAACATCCGTCACGAATCGTGGGGCGTCACCGGTCGGCTCGACGCGGCGAAACTCACCGACGACGGCGTCATCATCCGCGAATACAAAGCCACGCCAGTCAAACGCGAGATGATCGTCACTGAAGCGATGCGCACCCAACTTGCGTTGCAGGCAGCCTGCTTGGAAGACATGGGATACCGTGTGGCCGGCACAGAGATCTTCTTTACCACCCATCACCGCAACGTGCCAGTCGAACTCGGCGAAGACGACTACCTCAACGCACGCCGTGCGGTGGAGGAGACGCGGAATCTCATCGCCGCCGGCCATGCGCCGGAACCGTTGGAAGACAGCCCCCGATGCCTACGCTGCTCCCACGTCGGCATCTGTCTGCCCGAGGAGCGACGGTTGTGTGAAGTGAAACGCCGGGTGATGGTTTCCTCCCCGGACAACCAGGTCACGCACTTGGCCACGCCGGGGGCTAAAGCATTCAGCCGATCCGGACGCATGGTGGTGTTCAAGGACGGTGAAGAACTCGCATCGATTCCCCTGGACACCATCCAAGGACTGCAAGTGCACGGCAACACGGACCTGTCCAGCGGACTCATCCGGGAACTCATGTGGCGCGACATCCCCATTCTTTGGTGCAGCGGCAGCGGACGACTCTACGGATGGGCGACGCCATCATGGGGGCCGAACGGCGAACAGCGAGTGAACCAGCACGTCGCCTCGCATGAGGGACGGTTGGGGCTGGCTCGTGAATTCATCATCGCCAAAATACACAACCAATCCGTGCTCCTACGACGCTCGGACCGCACCAATCCCGCCGTGGAACAGCTGCTCGCCGTGGAAAAGACCGTAGCCAACGCCAACCGCTGGCAGGACATCCTCGGCCTCGAAGGCGAAGCCGCAGCCATCTACTTCAGCCAATTCGGCCGACTCATCAAAGAAGAACGACGCGACGACTGGCCTTGGACCACCCGCATGCGCCGTCCCGCCCCAGACGCCCTGAACGCCATGCTCGACTACACGTACACGCTGCTGCTCTCCGACTGCATCCGCGCAATCACCGCATGCGGACTCGACCCGCACGCAGGATTCCTCCACAGCAGCAAGCGCAACAAGCCGGCGCTCGCACTCGACCTGATGGAGGAATTCCGTGCGCCAGTAGCCGACTCGGTGGTGCAGACCGTGGTGAACAACGGCGAAGTCAAACCATCCGGCTTCGATTATGCGCTCGGATCGGCACGCATGAACGATACAACCAGACGCGCGCTGATCGGCGCCTACGAGCGGCGCATGGGAACGGAGCTGACGCATCCGATCTTCGGGTACAAGGCAACATGGCGGCGGATTGTGGAGATTCAGGCGCGCATGATCTTGGGCTACTTGGACGGTAGCCAATCCGAATACCGGGGTATCCGGGTGCGGTGACCGGCCGGGACAAACCGGGTGAAAGGACAATGAAACACGATGAGTGATGAACAACGTGGATACTTGATTGCCTACGACATAGCCGACGATACGCGGCGCGCCCGCATCGTCAAACTGCTACGACGATGCGGTGAACGATTGCAATACAGCGTGTTTCTGCTGCGCATCCGACCGGCGGCGGTGCTCCGGCTGAGGGCCGATCTCGAAACCGTCATCGACCGGAAGGAGGATGCGGTGCTGATCTGCGATCTGGGCCGCAGCGACACGGCGAAACGGTCGATGACGTTCATCGGACGACGCTCGTATTCGGATACGGTGATTCCGACCGTGATATGACACGTGATCTGAACTTGACCGTAACGTTTCCGGACCCTCCGGAAACTGTAACGACGCTTGATAATTCAAGAGTGGGCTTGCGAAGATAGGGTTCTAGCGGTGCGAGGCGTGAATCGGAGTGCGAAACGCCGATTACCTCTCGCACCCGTCATCGCAACGGTTCCACGCACTTTTCGGTGTCTGGTGTTGAACTTCCTCGGCGTGTGAAGGAACCTTTCGCACATTCCGCTGGTACGATAGCAACCAGAGCCTTCCAAGGCGCGGCTAGCGCTGGAGTAATATCCAGCGCTTTTCATTGAGGAGGAGTCTGAGCGTGTGCGGCGTGAGCTGGAGCAGTTCGAGCGCTGGAGTAATATCCAGCGCTTTTCATTGAGGATGAGGTGAACACAACAAAATGGCAAAAGACACAGGCACAGCGCTGGAGTAATATCCAGCGCTTTTCATTGAGGACTTCGTATTACGCCAGAAACCATTCGACAATTTCACATAGAGCGCTGGAGTAATATCCAGCGCTTTTCATTGAGGAACCGGAGCGCCGGTCGTTATCGGCGACAGCATTTTCGTAGCGCTGGAGTAATATCCAGCGCTTTTCATTGAGGAATGATGCTTACCCCCCCCCTCGGCTAGAGGTAGACTGTCAGCGCTGGAGTAATATCCAGCGCTTTTCATTGAGGAACGTGGACACCCCTCGGAAGAAGTCGAGATATCGTCAGCGCTGGAGTAATATCCAGCGCTTTTCATTGAGGAACGTGGGCGCGGTCACGACGTTGGAGGCTGGCGCTGCGAGCGCTGGAGTAATATCCAGCGCTTTTCATTGAGGAGGCGCTCCAGAGCATGCAGACGTTCAAAACTCAACACTAGCGCTGGAGTAATATCCAGCGCTTTTCATTGAGGACACACAATCTGTAGTGATTCAAGCTGGGCGCACGAAGCGCTGGAGTAATATCCAGCGCTTTTCATTGAGGATACAAGGGCGTTGATACCAACGCCTGACAGAGTTCGCGGAGCGCTGGAGTAATATCCAGCGCTTTTCATTGAGGAACGAGCTTCACATTCGAAGCCTCACGTGTCGCACGAGCCAGCGCTGGAGTAATATCCAGCGCTTTTCATTGAGGATCCATGACGATGAGGACGCCCACCACGGCGAGAGCGGCGATAGCGCTGGAGTAATATCCAGCGCTTTTCATTGAGGAAGGAGCGGATCGGCGTCCGTACCGTCGCCGGCGGCACGGAGCGCTGGAGTAATATCCAGCGCTTTTCATTGAGGATAGCCGGGTAATTAATTATCCGCAAGGCACGTGCTTAAAAGCGCTGGAGTAATATCCAGCGCTTTTCATTGAGGATGCTGATGCTCGTGTGCATCGCGATGGTCGTCATCTTCAAGCGCTGGAGTAATATCCAGCGCTTTTCATTGAGGATTGGAAAGGTGAGAGGGTTTCCCCCGGGGAGTGATCAGCGCTGGAGTAATATCCAGCGCTTTTCATTGAGGAACGCTCCAGGCGTACGCCATGCCCATCTGCGACGCCCTAGCGCTGGAGTAATATCCAGCGCTTTTCATTGAGGAGGTCTACCCGTTATCAGCTGGTCGCCGACACGGTTACTAGCGCTGGAGTAATATCCAGCGCTTTTCATTGAGGAACGGCGAACGTCGCCCGCTACCAGTGCGTCTGGTATGCGTGAGTGCTGGAGTAATATCCAGCGCTTTTCATTGAGGATGAGGGGCTTGGCGATCGATAATGGCGACTCCGCGAGCGCTGGAGTAATATCCAGCGCTTTTCATTGAGGATGGCTGTCGGTCTTACGGAACGAGTCGGCCAACAGTAGCGCTGGAGTAATATCCAGCGCTTTTCATTGAGGAAGAGCGTTCCCGACGTCACCGGCGCACTGAACCGCCATAGCGCTGGAGTAATATCCAGCGCTTTTCATTGAGGAGTGTCGCGGGCGATACGACCAAACACGTTCGCCTCGTGAGCGCTGGAGTAATATCCAGCGCTTTTCATTGAGGAGGTGCGCGTGCGTTGTCGAGCGTCTGCGCGGCGCCGACAGCGCTGGAGTAATATCCAGCGCTTTTCATTGAGGAGCGCTGATACACGGGACGGGGCAGGAGGTCACGAAGGCCCAGCGCTGGAGTAATATCCAGCGCTTTTCATTGAGGAGTTCCCCAGCATGGAGGCGTTCGAGTCGTTCCGCGACGACTAGCGCTGGAGTAATATCCAGCGCTTTTCATTGAGGAGTCCCATAAGCGTGAACCGTGACATCGATACGGTCCAGCGCTGGAGTAATATCCAGCGCTTTTCATTGAGGAGTCAGGGTGGATACGGCTTCAGGCATGTCGATTGGCGAAGCGCTGGAGTAATATCCAGCGCTTTTCATTGAGGAGCTGCGTTCGAGTTCCCGCAGTTCGCGTTCCGCGATGAGAGCGCTGGAGTAATATCCAGCGCTTTTCATTGAGGACTGCATCCTATCGTCGTCATACGTGTGCGGGTAGCAGCGCTGGAGTAATATCCAGCGCTTTTCATTGAGGATCGTGAGCCGCAGAACGTTGTCAAGGTTATCCCTCAAGCGCTGGAGTAATATCCAGCGCTTTTCATTGAGGACCGAGCCGTCGTCCTCACCCCCGGCGAACCCGCCCGACAGCGCTGGAGTAATATCCAGCGCTTTTCATTGAGGAACGCCGATGGAGCTGCTGGACGACCAGTTCGTGCTGCAAGCGCTGGAGTAATATCCAGCGCTTTTCATTGAGGACCGGCCATGCGAGGCTCCTCCCCTCATGCCCGGATTCAGAGCGCTGGAGTAATATCCAGCGCTTTTCATTGAGGATCCAGACTGCGGTCGCCGCCATCGGCGACGCGTTCCGAAAGCGCTGGAGTAATATCCAGCGCTTTTCATTGAGGATACTGGATTCTCGAATGCCGTAACACGATCGAGCCCAAACGCTGGAGTAATATCCAGCGCTTTTCATTGAGGATCGTCGGACGCGTACCTATCGTACACACTACTGGCCGTCAGCGCTGGAGTAATATCCAGCGCTTTTCATTGAGGAGGTCATCCGCGGCACCGTCCTCAAGACCCTCCAGCAGCGCTGGAGTAATATCCAGCGCTTTTCATTGAGGAACCTCGACCCCGACAAGGTCGTCGTCGTGTACAACAGCGCTGGAGTAATATCCAGCGCTTTTCATTGAGGGCCGGATCCCCGTATCCGCCGTAAGCGACCATGTCTAAGCGCTGAATTTCGATTCAACGCTTTTCATTGAGGGGCCTTGCGCGGCGATGACCTCCCTGAGCTTGGCGACGCGCTGAATTTCGATTCAGCGCTTTTCATTGAGGGGTGTGTGGTCCGGCTGATAAGCCGTTGCGTGTGAAGAGCGCTGAATTTCGGTGCAGCGCTCTTCATTGAGGGCGGGAGATCCGCGAAGTGCAGCTTTTCGAGATAAGCCAGCGCTGAATTTCGATTCAGCGCTTTTCATTGAGGAACGGTGAAGTTGACGTCCGCGTTCTGGGGGTCGGAGCGCTGGAGTAACATCCAGCGCTGCTTATTGCACGCTGAGTTTGCCGAGCGCCTGGATCAGCGATTCGACGTGGCCTTTGGCGCGCACGTTGTAGCGGGCGAGTTCGATGCGCCCGTCGGTTCCGATGACGAACGTGGATCGCAGTACGCCGATGTGTGTGCGGCCGTACAGTTTCTTCTCCCCGTATGCGCCATACAGTCGGTGCACGCGTAGGTCCGGGTCGGACAGCAGCGGAAACGTGAGGTGGTCGCGTTGCCGGAATCGTTCCAGCTTGTCGACCGGATCCTTCGACATGCCGAGCACGGTGCAGCCCATGCCGCTGAGCCGGGCGATGTTGTCGCGGAAGTCGCATGCCTGCGTGGTGCATCCGGGTGTCATCGCCGCCGGATAGCAGTACAGGATCACACGCCGTCCCTGCGCGATCACGTCCGTCAGGGTGATGTCCGCCGTCGTCCCGTCGGGCATGACGGCCGGCAGAGTGAAGTCGGGTGCGTCCTGTCCGATGTCGAGTCGTGCGGGCATCGTATCGCCGGTGGCGACACCGGCTGCCGCCGATGACGCCGTCGTAGCCGCAGTCATGATCGTGTTCGTCGTTTCATCCATGACTCCACGATAGCAACGGTACCAACAGCGTCACCGTCATCCGTCCCGCTGTCCGTCGGCGCGTCCCTGCCTGCCGTCCCCGTCATACCCGACGTATCATTGCGCATAGTATTGCGCCTGCGCCTGCCACAGTTGCCGGTACTTGCCGTCCGCATCGTCCAGCAGCTGCTCGTGCGTCCCCTGTTGGACGATGCTGCCGTGGTCGAAGACGACGATGTCGTCGCAGAATCGGCATGACGACAGTCGATGGCTGATGTACACGGCGGTCTTGTCGCCGGCGATGTGGTCGAATTTCGCGTAGACCTGCGCTTCGGCGATGGGGTCGAGCGCGGCGGTCGGCTCGTCGAGGATGATGAACGGCGCGTCCCGGTAGAGCGCGCGTGCGATGGCGATCTTCTGCGCTTCGCCGCCGGATATCTGCACGCCGCGCTCGTCGAGGTCGCGGTACAGGCTCGTGTCCATTCCGTTGGGCAGTGAGGCGAGCCGTTCGCCGAAGCCGGCCTTCTCCAGACAGTCGCGTACGCGCCGCTGATCGTAATGGGCGCTGGATGCGACGTTCTGCGCCAACGGCAGGGCGAACAGCTGGAAGTCCTGGAAGACGACGGCGAAGAGACGCATGTACTCGTCGTACCGGTACTTGCGGATATCGATGCCGTTGAGCAGGATGCGTCCCTCGGTCGGGTCGTACAGGCGGCACAGCAGCGTGATGAACGTGGTCTTGCCGCTGCCGTTCTCGCCGACGACGGCGAGCCGACTGCCGACGCGGAACCGCAGGTTGACGTGGCGCAGCGCCCACGTTCCATCCGGCGCATTCGGATAGCGGAACGACACGTCCTGGAATTCCACGTCGTATTGGCGATCGTTGCGTTTTTCCGTGGTAAGCGACCCTTGATACATGCGGTTGGGCGTGTCGAGGAACGTGAATTGACGGTCGAGGAATTCGACGTTGTTGACCATGTCGCCGAAGGACTGCATGAGCTGGGTGATGCCGAGGAACATCGTGGTGATCGCCCCCACGTACTGGGCGGCCGAACCGATGCCGAACGCACCGGACCACGCCTTGCAGGCGACGAACACGTATACGATGCCGGTCAGCATGGTGGTGGTGGCGGCCGATGCGGCCATCCACAATCCCATCGGGCCATACATGGCGCGCACGATCGGCCCTTCGGTGAACGGGTTGCGTTCCCAGCCGGGCAGGCCCACTTGTTCGATCTGACGGTAGATGCGCACGTCCATCGCGCGTCCGGGGTCGCGCGGCAGTTCGACGCCGAAGAATGCGAACAGCCGGTTGCCGAACCGTCCTTCCTCGTCGAAGCGCGACCAGTAGGATCCGGACCGGTTCGCGCACGCCGCCGACGCGACCGCCGCGGCGATCATGAGCGCGAGCATCACGACGGACATCCATGGTCCGGCGAGCGTGGCCGCCCAACCGTCGGCTTGCGGGATCGGCGAAGCGAACAGGCCTGCGGACAGGATGACGCCGCCGAGCAGCTGGAACAGCGCCGGCATCCCGTTCTCGAAGATCATCATCGTCTGCGGCAGTCCCTTGCCGGCGAAATTGTCGCTTTCCCGGATGCGTTCGACCGCGTCGGACGTGCGTTGGTCGTCGACGATCGGGAAATCCATCGTCATGAGCTTGTTGGTGACCGGTTGGTGGAACATCGCCTCGATCATGTCGTCCTCGGCGTTCTTCCAATGGCGGGCCGCGGCGGTGAGCAGCGTGCATGCCGCCGTCGCCACGACGAGCGCCACGGTCCGATCGGCCAGTCTGTCCGGGTCGCGGGCTCCGGCGAGTTCGTCGATGAGCCGTGCCGAACACAGGATCGTCACGTAGGGGAGTGCGGCGGCGAGCGCCGCGTGCAGTGCGGTCGCGGCGAGCCAGTGGGGCCGGATGCCGGCGATGATCCGTGTGGCGCGCAGGTTGTGTCGCCATGCGCGGGCGAGGTTGCGGGCGAGGTTGCGGATGCGGCCGGTGGGGGTGGTGCACGTGTCCGCTGGGCCGGCGGTGTCTTCCGTCATTGGGTCTTCCGTCATTGGGTTTTCCGTCGTCGTGGTGTCCGTCGTCGTGTGTTCGTTCATGGGGTTCTCCTAGGCGTCGTGCCGGTAGTAGCGGCTTTGCACGTCGAACAGCCGCGCGTATGCGCCGTGTGTGGCGAGCAGTGTGTCGTGCGTGCCTTCTTCGGTGATGCGCCCGTCGTCCATGAACAGGATGCGGTCGCAGAAGCGGGTGGATGCGAGCCGGTGTGAGATGAACACGGATGTGCGTCCGTCGGTCATGGCCCGGTAGTGGCGGTAGATGTCGTCTTCGGCGATGGGGTCGAGCGCGGCGGTGGGTTCGTCGAGCAGGAGGATGGGTGCGTTCCGGTAGAGGGCGCGGGCGAGCATGAGTCGTTGCGTCTGCCCGCCGGAGAGTTCGATGCCGTCCTCGTGGATGGATCGTCCCAGATGCGTGTCGGCGCCGTCGGGCAGGGCGTGGACGATATCGCCCAGTCCCGCCTGGTCGAGGCAGTCGTGCATGCGGCGCGTGTCGATGCCGTCGATGCGTTGCGCCACGTTCTGTGCGATGGTCGTATCGAGCACGCTGAAATCCTGGAATACGGTGGCGAATAGTTCGTAGTAGTCGCGTCGGCTGTATCGGTGGATGTCGATGCCGTCGAGCAGGACGCGTCCGCCGGTCGGGTCGAGCAGTCCGCAGGCGAGTTTGACGAGCGTGGTCTTGCCGGCGCCGTTGAGTCCGACGATGGCGATGTTCTCGCCGGGGCGGATGGTCAGGTCGATGTCGTGCACGCTGTCGTGGTCGGCGCCCGGATACCGGTATGACACGTGGTCGAATGCGATCGTGTACTCGTGCCCGGGGATGGCGTGCAGCGGTTCGCCGTCTTCCATGCCGGCGGGTTCGGGCCATTCGAGGAATTCGCGTATCGATGAGATCTCGAGGCTCTGCCGGTTGAGTTCGCCGAACCGGTCGAGGATGTCCGTCACCCATGTGGTGAATCCGCCGACTGCGGTCGTGTATAGCAGGAACCGCGAGGCCGGCAGTCCCTGGTCGAGCGCGAGATGCAGCAGATAGGCGTAGGCGATGCCGTTGCGTGCGAACGCGAGCGCCACGTCGATGACGTTGGCCCACATGTGGATGCGTTCGCGCCGGTGCAGGAACGATGCCGTCGCGCGTACGGCGCCGTCGCGCAGTTCGCCGATCCATCCGGTCAGGCCGAAGATGTGTATGTCCTTGGCGTATCGTCGTTCGTCGCCCAGCGTGTACAGGTAGCCGAGCCGTTTGCGTCGTGCCTGCAGTTCGCGTCGATGCCGGAATCCCCATTCGCTGATGCGCTTGCCCGGCAGGTATCCGGCGAGCGCCGTCGTGAGGATGAGTGCGATGAGTCGCGGGTCGAGGTCGGTGAGCACACTCAGGTAGGCGATGAATCCGATGACGTCGGTCAGGAGGATGGTCCACGTGTCCCATATTCGTTCGGTGGCGGTCCAGTTGCTGTTGCATGCCTGCGCGGACTGTTCCTCGGCGGCCCGGAAGTGCGTGTCGAGCGTGTTGACGTATGCGGTGGACGCGGATTTACCGTTGATGAGTCGCAGCAGTGCGATGCGCGTGCCGATGCGTCCGGTTTCGCTGCACACGTCGAGGTAGGCGTGTAGTGCGGCGAACGCGGTCAATGTCGCCGTGAAGATGCTGATGATGGCGAGCAGCAGGGTGGGGGAAGCGTGCGTTTCGATCCGGTTCAGTACGGTCGGTCCGATGTACAGTTCGGTGACGGACCGTCCGGCCGCGGCGAGCGCCATCGCCACGACGATGAACGGCGTGATGCGCGCGTTGCGCCATGCCAGCTTCACCATGAACGCGCTGTTGCGCCACATGCCGTAGCGTGGTCGTGTCGATCCGGTCGTTTTCGGGTGCTGCTGCTGATTGCCGTCGTCGGTGTCGTCCATATGGTTCCCCTTTCCTTATGGATCCCGTGATACGCCGTCTGCCGCCGTGTCGCCGTGCACTGGTGCCGACACGCCCGATCGGGGTGCCGACACGCGTTCGTTGGACGTCGCCTACTCCTGCGGCAGCAGGATTTCCGTCGTGAACGCCCCGTCCTCGCTGTTGCGGCTCAGATACCCTCCGGCCGCCTCGACGATCCGGTCGACGCTCAACAGGCCGAACCCGTGCCCCGCCCCGTGCTTGGTGGATGCGAACCGTCCGCGGACCTTGCCCAGTTTGGCGCTCGCGCTCGTGTTGGTGAACGAGATGTACAGCTGCGTGCCTTTCATGTCCATGTAGACGCGGATGAGGCGCTCGCCGTCGGGTAGGTCGCGGGTCGCTTCGATGGCGTTGTCGAACAGGTTGCCGATGACTGCGCACAGGTCGAGTTCGCCGATGCGCAGCCGTACGGGGATGCGCGCGTCGACCCGCACGTCGATGCTCTGCGACTGCGCCAGTGCCATCTTGCTGCTCAGGATCGCGTCGGCCATGGCGTTGCCGGATCGTATGGGGGAGTCGAGTGTGGTGAGTTGGTCGTCGAGTTCGTCGAGGTAGCGTCGCAGTGCATCCAGATCGCCTTGGGCGGCCAGTGTCTTCAGGGTCTGCAGGTGGTTGCGGTAGTCGTGGCGCCAGACTCGCATGCGCGTGTACATGGCGTCGACTTCATGATGGTGCGTGTCGAGCAGGCTGCGCTGATAGGCGGCGAGTTCCCGTTCCTCGCGCTTGTGGAGTCGGATTCGCGGGATTCGATGACGGTGTTCGCCGGATGGTGTCGTCATGGCCTTGTCAGGTCCTTTCGATGATGGCCCGGTTGAGCGGTTCGTAGGCGCTGCGTGTCAGCGGTAGGACCGTGCCGTCGGTCAGTTCGATGCGTGTGCGGGTGACGCGCCGTATCATGTCGAGGTTGACGATGAGCGCGCGTCCGGCGC
>Cebus_capucinus_imitator_PRJNA485217_SSR049__coassemble_1418_pt1 | contig 18183 bp, 16 predicted proteins | sample Cebus_capucinus_imitator_PRJNA485217_SSR049__metabat2_high_PE_010 | metagenome-assembled genome bin Cebus_capucinus_imitator_PRJNA485217_SSR049
AGTCACGGTCCCAGCCGGCTGGAGCGCCTCCTTGCGGGGGTGGGTCCGGTCGTATAATTCAGGGTTTTGCGGTGGTCATGGCCCAGGTGAGACGCCCGGTCCCTTTCCGAACCCGGAAGCTAAGGCCTGGCACGGTGATGGTACTGCACCCGGAAGGGTGTGGGAGAGTAACACACCGCCGCAAATTACGTATCGGAATCCCCGGTAGAGCGATGCTCCCGGGGATTCCTCATATCCGGACACGCATTCCCGGACGATGGATAGGCCGCACGGGAACACCCGCACGGCCCCTTGCGTACGGTACGATCAGCCAACCACCTACTAGGTCCAGAGGGGTGTCAGGCTGGAGCATATCCGAGAGTCTCGTAGGCTGTATCCGGAACTAACGTACTGGATGATGGGGAAACCAAGGGATAGTGAGTCGGAATCGGTTTTCCATACCGTGACATTCCCTCGATAGGTTGCCGTTTATGGCGTCGGCCTGTTTGCGGAGCTGGGCCAATCCTCTACCTCCGCTCATGGCGGGTATCTGATGCAGGAGTTTCCTACCACGTATATTGCTTGTACGGACCGTTATGTCGTTGACTCTGACGTCAACTTCGAGACGGCACTCTTCGGCTGGGTCCGCGTACTTAATCATGTTATTAGCGAACTCGTCAATGGCGGTGTGGATGAGGTCCAACGCTGCAGGATTATAAGTGGATGGCATATCATCTAGGAGTTGCGTATGCACGGTGAAACCAAGCTCACGCATCTCCTGCCTGACTTGACTGAGATGCATGTCGAGCATGTCGTGTTCGGTGTCGAAATCAAATACTGATTCATTCGTAGGCTTGGCAAGTTCATGGACTACCGGCGACGGTTGGGTGCCGAGTACATCGATTGTTGCCCGTATGCGCTCAAGCAAATTCTGTGAAATTTCGAGTAGTTCGGAGATTTCAGCGCGATATTGCTCAGGATGCGGGGGATGGTCCTCCCACATCTGCGCGTCATGTTGCATGCGCAGTATCTGGTAGGCAAGCCGGTTGGTTACCTGGTCGTGGAGGTCTGCAGCTATCGATTCGCGATGCTGCCGCTCTTTGTCGAGCTCCCGGCGCCGCCCTAGTTCCTGACAAATCCGACGCATATGCATGCGATCGATTCGGCATCGCATACCAACGCCGATGCATACGGCGACGGGGAATGCAACTACGGTAATCATACTCAGCAGCAGTGATGGGTTCGTACCGGATAATCCCAGCACGGTGTGGGAGATGACAGTTGTTATCGATTGGACCAGACCCGTAACGGTACCCGGTACCGTGTAACGAAATGAGACCAGCATCAGTGTGACCGCGAACGAAGGAAGTGATATCCACGACAATCCAGTCAAGGAAGGCATTGCATTGATACATGCCCACAGCAGCATCTGCGCTATTGCCGTAGGCATTGGGAAGCGTATGGCGACGACGGACAGAATCATGACCGTTATGCCAATCGCGCACGCACCCCATCCAATCATGCCCGAGATGCAATCGGCGGCCAGCAGCGTACTTGTGTACCCGCAGCCTGCCATGACCGAGACTACGCGTACGTACGTCCAGCCTTTGTCACGGGTACTATCCCACTCCTGTGCAAGACCGTCTCGTTCGGTGGTTTCGTGCATCATAGGAGCCCTTGCTTCTCGCACATGATGATGGCATGAATCCGGTTCCGAGCGCGCAGTTTGGCGACCGCACGTTTGACATACGTGCCGATGGTGAATCTGCTCAATGACAAGGATTGCGCTATCTCTTCGGTTTCCAGCCCCTCGGAGTACATGCGCATGATTTCGATCTCTCGGGAGGACAACTGCTCCTCCTTCCATTGACGTGGCTCCGGAACATGGGGCAAGTTATCGATGGAACCGGAATCCATGCCCGGAACTGCAGTGAAGTGTGCGGTTTCGTCGTCGATGCATGGCGTGGCCATTCCTATCGCGGCACGTCGTATGGCAGTGGACAGACCATGCAGGTCCGTTTTGGAGACCAATGCCTGGGCGCCGGCTTCCGCAGCCACTCGGGCGTAGCTGGCTAGCGAAAACGATGTCATGCATATCAGGCCAACCGTCAGCGAATGACGTCGGATGGATCTACACACCGCGGCACCACTGGTGTTCTCCATGGACATGTCGACCAGCATCACCAGCGGACGCGTTCCCGAATCAAGACAGCGGTCGACGGCATCGTCGCCCGACGTTGTCGACCATAGTACGCGCAACCACGGTAGATCGCGCAGTATCGCGGTTAACGCGGCCAACGTCAACTGGTCGTTGTCCACGATGCCCAACGTTACGGTTCTCCCATCCTGATGGTTCATGTCTTGATGATATAGCTGGTACCTGTCGGCTCACCATCGTGTCCCCCACCGAGTGACACCGGTGGATTGTCTGAATAAGTGGCGATACCGTGAAGGCGTTCCGGAAAATTTCCAGAACGATGAACCTGAATTCTCGGTCAGTGCAGACGGGTTTCAGGGGCATAACAGTTGGATACAAGAATGGAGCGTACACCATGTCCATTCGAAAAGGAAAGACATACAAGCTCCTGATGATTGGAGGGCGTCATGCATCGTCGCCTGTTCTTTGCTGTGGCCGCGTTGGTGTTTCTGCTCGCCTCACTGCTGTCGGCCATGTCCAGTGACCTGCACGACCGGGCGCTGCCTCAGGGAATCCATCCCACTGTCTCGATGATGCTGGACTTTCAATCATCTGACGTGGATGACGCCCAGATGTTGCAGGAGCTCGCCGACATCGGGGAACAACGAGGACTCGGCCTCGTCAAGGTCATGCCGGACCTCGATGGGGACACCTCGGCTCAGCTGTTCGTCGCGCTTGATTCCACGGCGAACGGGCAACTGCCCGAAGGGACTTCCATTCGACGCTTCGGGAACATGCCCGATTCCCGAGTGGTGGGACGGGCGCGTCTATCATCGGCGTCTGTGAACGGCCAGTATTATCTGGTACGTGGCGATCAATCTGACGATGCGTTGCGAGATTGGCTGGTCCGTAATGGAGCGGTGACGACGTGGGGGACGGATTCGCTGCGTGACGACATGCGTCTGCTGGTGTCTCAGCCGAGTTTCGTGATGTCGATGGCCGCGGCCCTTACCCTGATGGTGACGATGGTCCTGTATTGGATGGCATCCAAGGCTCGATCGCGGGCGTTGCGCGTGCTGGCGGGCGTTTCGGCGTGGCGTATACAGCAGGACGACATGATGGGTGTGTTGGTTCCGTCGTTGTGCGCGGCCTGCCTGATTGATGCCATTGCTGCCGTGGCGGTGGGCACCGTCAGGGGGTGGGTGTTCGTGCCGTATTTCCTGCACATGCTGCTGATGCTTGAGGGAATCGTGCTGGTCGGATTGTTCGTATCGATGCTAATCGTCGGCGCGCTCTCATGGCCCTCGGCCATGATGATCATGCGCCGGGCGTCCGGCAACATCGGTCTGCGGCGCTCGGCGTTGGCGATGAAGTCGGTGGTGCTCGTGGCGACGTTGGCGGTGACCGCCCCGTCGATGTCGGCGATGGCTGCCGCCGACTCGACGGCCCGCGAGCAGCAGGTGTGGGAGCGCCTGTCCGACCAAGTTTCGATGGCCCTGTCGTACAACGACGATGCTCAGCAGGATGCGGAGGTTGCGGATGTGCTGCGCGGATTGGAACGTGACGGGCAGTCCGCGCTTTCCTACACGTTTACCCCGGACATGACCGATGAGGCCGATGCTGAGCCGGTGGCGCTGGTCACTCGGCAATGGCTTGATTTGGTGCGGGCCGATCCGGATCATATGGGTCACGCCACTCGTATCACGATCGATCATCTTCCCGAGGAGGCGAAGGCCATCGTTGCTCAGATACCGGCATGGAGTTCGAATCAGCGGGCTGGTGAGGACATCCTCGAACAGGTCTCATACTATGCCGTCGATGGTGATACGATACCGGTGCTTAAAGGCGGCTCCGACACCATGCTCTTCCCCAAACGGCTTACGCTCATCGTGCTCGCCGGCTATTCGGGGCTCTCCGACTCAGGCTTTCTGGTACCGGCGGCCACCACCCGCAATATCGTGATGACAGGACTGCAGGATGTGAGGGCCAGACTGCAACAGGCCGGGCTGGCCAGACAGGTCACTGTGCGTTACGTCGCCGAAGAGCAGATTCTGCAAGCTCAGTTCTCTGCATACTTCGCTTGGCTGCAGGTCGCCGCATTCGTGATGCTCGTCGTCTCGTTCGCCTTGACCGTCATGGTGCATGCGATGGCGCGTTCCGCGCTGCGTGCCCGACATGATTATCCACTCATGCTGAATGGCGTCTCCGCGACGCGGCTGGTGGAATCCACGGTACTTGCGGAAAGTGGGGCCACAGCGGCCGTGGGAATCATTTTCGCCGTGATCGCGTTGCGTTCGACGGGCATCGCGGCAGCGGCGATGATTGGGGTGCTGGGGGTGCTGGCGACGCTCGTCTCCATGCTTTCGCACATCCTGTCCGTACGACGCATGTTCATTGCGACCAACACCCGCACCCTGTAACCGCTCGGAATCAAGGAAAGGACATCTCATGACCACCATAGAATGCGACGACTTGACGGTGCGCATCGCCGGCCGGACGATTCTGGAGCACACCGACCTGTGCTTATCCGAGGGAGCCATGATTGCGCTCACCGGTCCCAGCGGATGCGGGAAGACCACGTTGCTGCATACGCTCGGACTTCTGCAGGAGGCTACCGGCGGGCGGTTGACGATCGACCATGAGGACGTCACGCACGCAAAGGCCGGTAGGCGACGTCGGTTCTGGCGCGACACGGCCTCGTTCATCCTTCAGGACTACGGCATCATGGATGAGGAAAGCGTGGCGTTCAATGTATCCATGCAACTCGGTCCGTTCGGCCAACGCGCAGGGGGCAATCGCCGACGGATACGCGAAGCGCTCAAGACCACCGGACTGACGACAAGGGCCCAGGAGCCGGCCTCCCATCTCAGCGGCGGAGAAAAACAGCGACTCGGCATCGCGCGCGCCATCTATAAGAACGCCTCGGTGATCTTCGCCGATGAACCCACAGCTTCCCTCGATGCGCGCAACCGTCACATCGTCATCGACATGCTGCGCAGCCAAGCCCGTGAAGGGGCGATCGTAATCGTCGCCACGCACGACCCCGTTCTGGTCGCGGCGTGTGATCGGAACTATCAGGTAGGCAACCTCGATTGAGCGTTATCCACCGTGTCACCTGGCTAGAGGGCGACGCAGCAGTAAGGAACAATGATGAACCCCACGAGCATCAACGATTCTGTGGCATCTGATACGACGACGGACAGACCGTCGACCAAGCGGACGATACTGGTCGCGGCGATCGCATTCGCGGTGGCGGCCGCCGCCGCGGCCGCCACGATCATCAGCGGTATCATTCCCATGGGGCGGAGTCACGAAAGTCTGCCATGCAACGATCTCACGTCCTACCAATCGACGCAGCAGGCATACGACGGATATCGTACCGTCATCGACGAGCTTGAATCCGTCGGTGACGACGTCGAGGTCACTGTCAAACACGCCGATTGCCCCGCCCAATCACAGGATGTCGGCTATATCGAGGTCGTCTACGGTGACGATGCCGAACGGGACGGCATCATGACGATTCTCGAAGGCAACGACCTCGGCGCGTACATCGCACTCATTCGACGATAGATGCAATGCCGTGGTCGCCGGACGTGAACGGTGTGCATCATCGGGGACCGCGACGGACGCGGTATTCCGCCGGAACGTGCATCCGGAGCGCAAACGGGACTGACCACGACGGAGGGGCCGCACGGTCTCCCGCGCGGCCCCTCCGTCGCATATCCGGATACGGTCGGCAGACGTTGCACGCCCTACTTGGCGGTGATGTAGCCGAGCGCCTTGAGCATTTCGGCGCATTCGAGCGCACCGCCGGCGGCGCCGCGCAGCGTGTTGTGCGCGAGTCCCACGAACTTCCAGTCGAAGATCGAATCCTTGCGCAGCCGGCCGATGGACACGCCCATGCCGCCCTCATAGTCGACGTCGAGCGCGACCTGCGGACGGTCGTCCTCCTGCAGATACTGGATGAACCGCTGCGGCGCGTGCGGCAGGCCGAGCTCGGCGGCGCGCGACGTGTAGGTGACGAGGCGGTCGACCAGCTCCTCCTTGGTGGGGTTCTTCGCGAAATTGACGAACACGGTGGCGGTGTGGCCGTTGAGCACGGGCACGCGGATGCACTGGGAGGTGATCTTCAGACCGCCGTCGAACGGCATGATCTCGCCCTTGTCCGCGTCCACATGGCCGAACACCTTGAGCGGCTCCCTTTCGCTCTTCTCCTCCTCGCCGGAGATGAACGGGATGATGTTGCCGACCATCTCCGGCCAATCCTGGAAGTTCTTGCCGGCGCCGGAGATCGCCTGATACGTGCTCACCACGACCTCGCGCGGCTCGAACTCCCTCCACGCGGCCAGCGCCGGCGTGTACGCCTGGATCGAACAGTTCGGCTTGACGGCGATGAAGCCGCGCGTCGTGCCGAGACGCCTGCGCTGATGCTCGATCACGTCGAAATGCTGCGGGTTGATCTCCGGCACGACCATCGGCACGTCCGGCGTCCACCGGTGGGCGCTGTTGTTGGAGACGACCGGGGTCTCGGCCTTCGCATACTCCTCTTCGATCGCGCGGATCTCGTCCTTCGACATGTTGACCGCGGAGAACACGAAATCGACGCCGGCGGCGACCTCGGCCACGTCGGCGACGTTGTGCACGGGCATGTCCTTGACATAGTCGGGCATCGGCACGTCGAGCTTCCACCGGCCGCCGATCGCCTCCCCGTACGTCCTGCCGGCGCTGTGCGCGGAGGCGGCGAGCGTGGTCACCTCGAACCACGGATGGTTCTCAAGCAGCGTCACGAAGCGCTGGCCGACCATGCCGGTGGCGCCGAGGATGCCGACCTTCAGTCTGTCTGACATATCAACCTCTGGATTCATGTTGCGAATGGACTATCGGCGCGCCGCGGGCGGCCTCACTGATGCTCCCATCTTACGGATCGTCGCGCCCAATCCCGCGGCCGCTCCCGAATGATGGGCCGGTGGCGCGACGGCACGGTAGGCTGGTAGTCATGTCGACAGCATCAGCGGAAGCACGCAGGCAATTGGACCGTCTCGTCGCCCTCGGGTACCCGGACGTGGCGGACATCAGCGCGGACGCGTTCCGTGCGCTCGCCCGCCCGCTGATCGGCGCGCTGGAGCACAGCGAACTGGGCGCCGACATCCTGCTCGTGCCGACGCGCGAGCTCGTGTCGCCCGAATCGCTGATCGCACGCACGTCGATCGACCGGATGGCCGGCTTCACGACGATGCCGCCGCGCGACATCGCCAGCTTCCTGCCTCAGGACGGATTCGAGCCGCCGGAGGGCCCGTTCTATCTGGTCGTCGAACCGCACACCGGCACCTGCTACGTGAATCGCGAGCCGGATGTGGCGCGCAAGCTCATCGACTCCGACGAACGGCTGCCGCTCACTTTGGAGGAGGGGCTGGCGATCGCCACGCAGCATCCCGAATGGCTGCTGGAGAAGAACGGCTTCAACCTGCTGGGGTCGCGCAGCGCCGACGGGCGCGTGCCGAGCATCTGGATGAGCCAGAACGCGCCGCGGTTGGGCGCGGTCTGGCCGAACTCGCGCCACACGTGGCTGGGCAACGCGTACTGCGTGTCGCGTCGCGGCGTCAGCCTGTTCCGCTGACCGCCGCTGACCGTCGCCGACGGCCGGCAGGCATCGTCGATACGACGGCGGGTCAGCGCCGACGACGGCGTCGCGACCGTCGGACGATCGCGCGCACGACCGCCAGGAACGCGGCGGTCGTGCCGAGCACGACGCCGGCGAGCACCTGCGGACGACGCAGCTCGTCGCGCAGGCCGACCGCGCCGGTCACGCAATGGTCCTCGAAGAAGACGCGCACCTCGTTGCTGGAATAGCGGCCGACCAGATCGCCCCACGTGAGCAGTTTCGTGAAATACGCGCGCGGATTGTCCTCGCGGAACTCGAACAGGCGCACGCCGCGATAGCGCGACTTGGGACCGTAGCATTCGAAACCGCAGGTCGGCGCATACCCCAGGTCCATGCCATTGATATGACCGACGAACGAATTCTTGTGGTCGTGGCCGCAGAACAGCGCGAAATAACCGCCCGCGTCGAGCATCGCATCGACCTCGCCCACGTTCTCGTCGGCGCAGCCGATCGCCTCGCCCAGGTGCGAGCCGGGACGGCACACGTCATGGTTGAGCACGTAGCAGCGGCCCGCGTAGTTGCGCGCGCCTTCCACCGCGTGCGGCGTCCACGCCGGCACCTCGGTCAGGCAGTCGTAGAACTCCTGCGGCGGGATGTGCTGGAACGTGATCGCCGGCACCGGACGGCCGTCGCCGTTGCGCGCGGCCAGCTCGCGTTGCACGTCGCCCAACCATGCGACCGCCTGCTCGCTGGGCGTGCCGTAGCCGTCGGAATCCGCCAGGTCGAGCCCGCGCGAATTGGCGACGTAACGCGGATACTGCGCGTCGTTCTCGTCCGGCTTGCCCGCATAGTCGCCCGAATTGACCATCATGACGCTCATCGCGATGCGTCCCGACCCGTCCGACGATTCGACCGGCATCGCGAACGTGCCCGGCTCGAACGAATCCGCCGGGTTCATGCAGCCGGGATACTCGCGGTAGATGTCGTCCTGCTCGTCGGCGAGGATGCCGCACTGGAAATCATGGTTGCCGTACGTCGCGGCGAACGGGACGCCGGCGCCGATGACCGGGCCGAGGAACGCGCCGAACGTGTCGCGCACCTTGCGGCGGGTGTCGTCGAGCAGGTCGTCGAGCGTGACGACGTCGTCGACGGGCGCCGCATCCGGGTCGCGTCGGGCGGCGATGCGGCGTTTGACGCCGCGGATCTTCGCCTCGACCTCGGTGACGAGCCGCACCTTCGCGCCGGGATGCTCGCCGCGGCGGCGCAGGAACGTGTCGATGTATGCGGGATCGTAGCCGCGGATCTGGTCGCCGGTGAAGACGACGAGATCGGGGTCGGCGGCCTTGATCGCGGCGTCGATCATGCGGATCGTGTCGTCGCGCACGTCGGGGCCGTCCTGGATGTCGGCCATCTGCAGCACGCGGAAGGTGCCGTCGGGGCGGAATCGCAAAGTCATGGCTTCACCATAGAGGTCCGTTTGGGCGTGGCGCCACGATTCGTCCGTTTTCTTCGCCGGAGCGTCACGTTCGACGTGTTGCGGGGCCCTGGTGGACGGCCGTGGCGTCGTCGTGCCCGAATGACCGGCCGACGTAGGGCGCCGACATGCGGAGACATTAGACATCAGATGTCTGATGAGTGTATGATGAACGGACTTGCGACCGAGGATTTCAAGGAGGAACCATGCCCGGTCAGACATTCATCGTCGGCGTATATGCGTCCATGCCCCCGGATCGCGGCGGACAGGCCGACTACTATCGGCTGCTGGGCGACCAGTCGTGGATCGACGGCGCCGAACTGCCCTATCCCGGCGACCTGGCCGACGCCGACGCGCGCGCCTGGCTGGCGGGCCACCTGCCGGCCCACTGGCACGCCAACGCGGTGACGGCCATCCCCGGCACGATGCGCACGCTCGGCACCGACCCGTCGTTCGGTCTGGCGTCGCCGGACGCGGATGGGCGGGCGGCCGCCGTGGCCTTCGCCGCGCGGATCCGCGACGCGATCGCCGACCTCGCCGACCGCCGCGGGCATCAGGACGTCACCTGGGTGCACCTGCACACCGCACCCACCGGCCACCCCTCGCCGCAGGCCATGGCCGCCTCGCTGGAGGAGCTGGCCGGCATGGACTGGATGGGCGCCGTGCCGGTCATCGAACACTGCGACCGGTACATCGAGGGACGCCGTCCCGAAAAGGGCTTCCTGCCGATCGGCGACGAACTGGACATCGCCGCTGCGGCGGGCGTCGGCGTGACGGTGAACTGGGGGCGCAGCGCCGTGGAGGGGCACGATGCCGCCATTCCGCTCGCGCACGTCCGCAGCGCCGCGGAACGCGGCGTGCTGTCCGGCGTGATGTTCTCCGGAGCCGGCCCCGAAGCCAGCCAATACGGCTACCCGTGGATCGACGGCCATCTGCCGATGCGCGAGGACGAGCCGACGTCGCTGATGGGAGCCGACGAGGTCCGCGCCTGCGTGCGCGCCGCGCTCGGCGGCACGACGCCGCCCTCCTACTTCGGCGCCAAGATGTGCGTGCCGGCGTCGAGCGCGCTGGAGGAGCGTCTCGCCATGATCCGCCGCGTATACGATGCAGTCCGGTCGGCGGCGGACTGTGGGCCCGGCGAATCCGGCGAATCCGGCGAGGCCGGCGGGGTCGGCACGGCGGGCGACTGCTGCGGGGAGGTCGCACATGACGGCGAGTGAGCTGCGCGAGCCGGTGGAGACGGCGTCCGGGCCGCTGATCGTGGCGCTGGACGTGGGCGGCACCAAGGTCGCCGCCGGCGTCGTATCGCTGCCGGACGACGGGTCGATGCCGTCGGTGAGCGGCCGTCGTTCGGTGCCCACCCGCGCGCAGGAGGGCGGCGCGGCGCTGCTGGAACGCATGGTGGCGCTGGCCGGGACCGTGCTGGACGAGTGCGCCGGGCGGGGGCTTGCCGTGGCGGGCATCGGCATCGCCGCGGCCGGCGTGCCCGACTCGCGCACCGGGCGCATCATATCCGCCACCGACATCCTGCCCGGCTGGGCCGGTCAGGACGTGTACGGCGCATTCCGCGCCGCCTACGACCTGCCGGTGCACATGATCGGCGACGTGGGCGCGCACGGTCTGGGCGAGGCGGTGTACGGCGCCGGGCGAGACGGCGGCGTCGTGCTGTCGATCGGCGTGGGGACCGGCATCGGCGGCGCCATCGTCATCGGCGGACGGCTGTTCGCCGGCGCGCACGGCATGGCCGGCCACGCCGGTCACGTGGCCAGCGGCGCGGGGGAGGGGTTTCTCTGCTCGTGCGGCACCCGCAGCGGACACATCGAGCCGGTGGCGTCGGGCGGCGGTCTGGCGTCCCTGTACAACGCGACGCTGCCGGAGGGAGTGCGGCGTGCGGATGACGGGCGCGACGTGTGCCTGCGTGCCCGCCGCGGCGAGACGTACGCCGTCGACGTGCTGCGGCGCGGCGGCCGCGCGCTGGGCGCATGCGTGGCCGGCATGGCCAATCTCATCGACCCGGACGTGGTGGTGTGCTCCGGCTCCGTGGTCGATGCCGGCGAGCCGTGGTGGGAGGGGCTTCGCGAGGGGTACGCCGACGGCGCGCTGCCGCTCGTCGCCTCCGTGCCGCTGCAGCGCGGGTCCCTGGGCGGCGACGCCCCGCTGATTGGCGCGGCGCACGCGCTGAGGACGGACGGCGTCGTCCGTTGACATCGCCGCAGGATATGCGGCGGACGCAAGGAAAGGAGCATCATGCATCAGACGATCGAACGGCTGCGGGGAGGGCTCGTCGTCAGCTGTCAGGCGTACCCGGGGGAGCCGCTGCGGCATCCCGAGACGATGGCCCAGATGGCGATGGCCGCCGTGGAGGGCGGTGCCGTGGGCATCCGATGCCAGGGACTGGCCGACATCGCCGCCATCCGCGGGCAGGTCGACGTGCCGGTGATCGGCATCTGGAAGGACGGCCACGAGGGCGTGTTCATCACGCCGACGCTGCGCCACGCACGATGCTGCGCGGCGGCCGGCGCCGACATCGTGGCGCTGGATGCGACGCTGCGGCCGCGCCCGGACGGCAGGACCTACGCCGAGACGGTGCGCGCGCTGCACGACGAGGGCGTGCTGGTGATGGCCGACTGCGGCGGATTCGCCGACGCCGAGCAGGCCGTGGAGGCCGGGTCGGACATCATCTCCACGACGCTGGCCGGCTACACCGGCGAACGGGAGAAGACCGACGGCCCCGATTTCGACCTGCTGGAACGCATGATCGGGGCGTTTCCCGACGTGCCGGTGCTGTGCGAGGGCCGCATCCACACGCCCGACCAGCTGGCGCAGGTGATGGCCGCCGGCGCGTGGGCCGCGGTCGTCGGCACCGCGATCACGCATCCGACGACGATCACGCGCTGGTTCGCGCAGCGACTGCCGTAAGGCGGCGTCCGACGGGTGCGGCGCCTTGACGCGCGACGGTGCGCGCCGGAACGCCGCACCCGAATATCACGTCCGAACACACCGAATTGACATCAGACATCAGATGTCATACGATTAGCAGCGTCAATGATCCGCATCACAGGACGGCCCCCGAAGGAGGAGGCCGTCCGCGGGTCGTCAGGACGACCGATCTTGCTCAACGATGAGGAGAATCACATGATCAGAAGAACGGGAGGCGGCCTCTTCGGCCGCGGCGCGAAGGCCATGGCCGTAGTGCTGGCCAGCGCCTTCGCCCTGAGCGCGTGCGGCTCGGGCACCGCCGGGAGCGACCAGAAGACGCCCGCGGCGACCAAGAGCGACACCATCACCGCGACCGTGGCGTACGCGAGCCGCGACTTCGCGCCGGCGACCACGTCGGGCGCACTGCCGCTGGCCGGCAACTGGCACGTCGTCGAACCGCTGTACGCCCTCGACTACTCGACGTTCGAGGTCTTCGACTCGCTCGCCGACGGCGACCCCGAGCAGGTGTCCGACACCGAATACGTCGTGACCCTGCGCGACGGCGCGAAGTTCTCCGACGGCACCGACGTCACCCCGGCCGACGTCGTCAAGTCGTACGAGCGCACCACCGCCGAAGGCAGCCTGTACATCACCATGCTCGACTTCATCGACTCGGTCGAGGCCAAGGGCGACAACCAGGTGGTGTTCAAGCTCAAGTACGCGTTCCCGATGTTCAAGCAGCGTCTCGCGCTCATCCGCGTCACGCCCGCCTCGGCCTCCGACGACGACCTCAAGAAGATGCCGATCGGCTCCGGTCCGTGGAAGTACGTCGAGATCACCGACCAGCAGGTCAAGTTCGAGAAGAACGACCAGTACAACGGCGACTACCCGGCCCAGACCGAGAAGATGACCTGGAACGTCAAGGTCGACGACACCGCCCGCATCACCGAGATGCAGGCCGGCAAGACCGACGTGATGGAGATGGTCCCCGCCAACGCCTTCACGACGCTGGAGAACTCCGGCTCCGAAATGAAGACGACGCAGGGCTTCAACCAGGCGTTCATCATGTTCAACACCAAGAAGAAGCCGTTCGACGACAAGCGCGTGCGCCAGGCCGTGTTCTACGCGATCGACGTGGACAAGCTCATCAAGGACTCGATGCTCGGTCAGGCCGAGGCGGCCACCAGCTACCTGCCGGAGAGCTTCCCCTACTACCACAAGGCGAAGAACGTCTACACCAAGGACCTCGACAAGGCCAAGGCCCTGCTGGCCGAGGCCGGCGTCACCGACACGGTGAAGTTCACCCTGTACACCACCGACGCCACCTGGATCACCTCGCTCGCCCCGCAGATCAAGAACGATCTGGCCGAGATCGGCTTCGACGTCGACGTGCAGTCGCTCGCCTCCGCCGCCCTCTACCCGAACGTGGCCGACAAGGACGACTTCTCGATGATCCTCGCCCCCGGCGACCCGTCCGTCTTCGGCAACGACCCCGACCTGCTGATGAACTGGTTCTACGGCGACAACGCCTGGACCCAGAAGCGCACCCACTGGAAGGAGAGCGAGGCGTTCACCGAACTGCACCAGTACATGGACGCCGCCCTCGCCGCCACCAGCGACGACGAACGCCAGGAGCAGTGGAACAAGTGCTACGACCTGCTCTCCGAGGAGCTGCCGCTCTACCCGCTATTCCACCGCAAGACAACCACCGCGGTCAAGAAGGGCGTGTTCTCCACCTATGATCCGATCGGATCGACGGGCCTGAACTTCCTCAAGGCCAAGCTGGCCGAGTAGCGCCTCACCATCCACACCCCCAGGGCCGGCCCACGTCTCCCCGTCGTGACGGAGGCCGGCCCCTGCCATGCCGTCCGCAGCCCGCCGCACAGTCGCGTCCGGGCCTGGACGGAACCCTCATCACCCGTCAAAGAGAGGCTGCAATGTCCAATCTCCTGCGATTGCTCGGCAGACGACTCGTGTCGCTGCCGCTCATGGTCTTCGGAGTGACCTTCCTGGTCTTCTTCCTGATGTCCTTCTCACCCTACGATCCGGCCGTCGCGCTCAACGGCGTCGACGCCACCCCCGAACAGCAGCAGGCCACCCGCGTCGAAATGGGCTTCGACAAGCCGTGGTACGTGCAGTTCGGACGCTACCTGCTCGGCCTGCTGCACGGCGACCTCGGCGTCTACGGCGTCAACAAGGACTCCGTCGCCGAACGCATCGGCCAGGCGTTCCCCATCACGCTCCAACTGACGTTCATCAGCCTGGTCATCGGCGTGCTGCTGGCCGTGATCCTCGGCGTCCTCGCCGCGCTCTACCGCGACATGTGGGTCGACCAGCTCATCCGCGTCTGCTCCATCGTCTTCCTCGCCACCCCCTCGTTCTGGCTGGGCGTGCTCATGATCTACGTGCTGCAGATCAAACTGGCCTGGCTGCCGGGGGCGGGCGACCTCATCCCGTTCACCACCGACCCGGGCGCCTACATCGAACGCATGGCCATGCCCTGCATCGCCATGGCGCTGCCCCTGGCCGGCCAGATGACCCGCATCATCCGCACCTCGATGGTCGAGGAGCTCGACAAGGACTACGTGCGCACGGCCATCGGCGCCGGCATCCCCAAGCATGTGGTCATCGCCCGCAACGTGTTCCGCAACGCGCTCATCACCCCCGTCACCGTACTCGGCATGAAGATCGGCTACCTCATGGGCGGCGCCATCGTCATCGAGATCATCTTCTCCCTGCCCGGCATGGGCACCGCGCTGTTCGAAGGCATCAACAGCAACCAGCCCCAGCTGCTGCAGGGCGTGGTGCTGGTCGTGGCGCTCGCGTTCGTGATCATCAACATCGTGGTGGACCTCCTCTACGTGCTCATCAACCCGAGAATCAGGACGGTGTGACGATGCTCTTCGGTAAGAACAAGGTTGTGGACGCCGCCTCGCGCAAGGGCGTCAAGGTCCGCCGATGGGCCAGCATGTCCGTCGGGTCGCGCATCGCGCTGGTGTTCATGCTGGCGCTGGTGCTGTGCGCGGTGTTCGCGCCTCTCATCGCGCGGCACGATCCGTCCGACACGTCCTTCTCCCCCTACCAGCCGCCCAGCGGCGACTTCTGGTTCGGCACCGACAACAAGAGCCGTGACGTGTTCGCCCGCGTGATGTTCGGCGCCCGCTACTCGCTGGTCATCGGCCTGCTGTCCGTCTCCTTCGCGCTCGTCATGGGCGTGCTGCTCGGCGCGATCGCCGCGGTCAGCCGCTCGTGGATCTCCGAGGTCGTGATGCGCGTGCTCGACATCTTCATGTCGGTGCCGGGCATCGCGCTGGCGACCGTCTTCGTGGCCATCTTCGGCCAGTCGATGATCAGCGTGACCATCTCCATCGGCATCCTCTACGTGCCGCAGATCGCCCGCGTGGTGAGGGCGAACATCATCAGCGAATACGGCAAGGACTACGTGCGCGCCGTGATCGTCTCCGGCGCCCGCGCCCCGTGGATCCTGTGCAAGCACGTCGCGCGCAACATCGCCGCCCCGGTGATGGTGTTCACCACGCTGTCGGTGGCCGACGCGATCGTGTTCGAGGCGTCGCTGTCGTTCATCGGCATGGGCATCAACGAGGCGCAGACCGCCACGTGGGGCAACATCCTGTCCACCGCCAAGGACGGCGTGATCCTCGGCTACTGGTGGCAGGCGCTGTTCCCGGGCCTGGCGATCATGCTCACCGTGCTGAGCCTGAACATCCTGTCGGAAGGCATCACCGACGCGATGGTGGCCGCGCCGAACGCGCCCGTCGCCGAAGCGCCGGAGGGCGCCGACGCCCGCCGCGAGGAGGACCGCATCCTGGCCGACCCGGTCGCGGCGTACCGCGCCCAGCACGAGAGCCTGCTCGAGTCGCTGGCCAAGCTGCGCGACGCCGAGATGTCCCGCGGCGACCGTCTGACCCCGACGTCGACCGAGGCGCCGGTGCTCGAGGTCAAGGACCTGTGCATCAAGTTCCCCCGCTACGGCGACGTCAACGTCGTGGACCACCTGTCCTTCGCGGTCCGCCCCGGCGAGACGATGGGCCTGGTCGGCGAATCCGGCTGCGGCAAGTCCATCTCGTCGCTGGCGATCATGGGCCTGCTGGACCCCAAGGCGCAGATCTCCGGCGAGATCCTGCTCAACGGACGCAACCTGCTCGACCTGACCCCCAAGGAGCACAACGCCCTGCGTGGCCACGAGATCGCCATGATCTATCAGGACGCGCTGTCCTCGCTCAACCCGTCGATGCTCATCAAGGCGCAGATGAAGCAGCTGACCAGCCGCGGCGGCACCCGCAGCGCGGAGGAGCTGCTCGAACTGGTCGGTCTCGACCCGCAGCGCACGCTGGAATCCTATCCGCACGAACTGTCGGGCGGCCAGCGCCAGCGCGTGCTCATCGCCATGGCGCTGACCCGCGACCCCAAGCTCATCATCGCCGACGAGCCGACCACGGCGCTCGACGTGACCGTGCAGAAGCAGGTCATCGACCTGCTCAACGAACTGCGTGAGAAGCTCGGCTTCGCGATGGTGTTCGTCTCGCACGACCTGGCGCTCGTCGCCAAGGTGGCGCATTCGATCACCGTGATGTACGCCGGTCAGGTCGTCGAACAGGGCTCCACCATCGAAATCCTGACCGACCCGCGGCACGAGTACACGCGCGGCCTGCTGGGCGCCGTCACCTCGATCGAGGCGTCCGCGGCCCGCCTGCACCAGGTCCCCGGCACGGTGCCCAGCCCGTCGGACTTCCCCGACGGCGACCGCTTCGCACCACGCTCGTCCCATCCGGAACGCGGCCTGCACACCCGGCCGGTGATGAAGAAGGTCCCGAACACGTGGCATTTCGTCGCCGAACAGCCCGACGACCCCGATCCCGCCCCCAAGGGGCCGATCAGCGAGCCGGTCGGCGCCCCGCCGCTGGACACCGCCCACACGCCGAGCCCGAGCCAAGGAGGCACCCGATGAGCAGCACCGCCACCCGAACCGGCGCCGAAACGCCGATCATCGAACTGCGCGACGTGTCCGTGACGTTCACCACGCGTCAGGGAACGCTGTTCCACCCGCGGCGCATCACCGCCGTCAACCACGTCAACTACAAGGTGATGCCCGGCCAGACGCTCGGCATCGTCGGCGAATCCGGCTGCGGCAAATCCACCACCGCGAACGTGATGTGCGGACTGCAGCAGGCGACCGACGGCCACGTCTTCTTCAAAGGCGTGGACGTGACCAAACGCTCCGCGGACGAACGCAAACGCATCGGCCGCGTGGTATCCGTCGTGTTCCAGGACCCGGCCACGGCGCTCAACTCGCGCATGAAGGTCGAGGACCAGCTCATCGACCCGCTGGCCGTGCACGGCATCGGCAGCAAGGAGGAGCGCATCGCCCGCGCCCACGAGCTGATCCGCATGGTCGGCCTGCCGAAGTCGGCGCTGTCGGCCCTGCCCGGACAGCTGTCGGGCGGCCAGCGCCAGCGCGTGGCCATCGCCCGCGCGCTGTCGCTCAAACCGGACGTCATCATCGCCGACGAGCCCACCAGCGCGCTCGACGTGTCGGTGCGCGCCCAGATCCTCAACCTGCTCACCGACGTCAAACGCGAGCTGGGCCTGTCGATGGTGTTCATCAGCCACGACATCCAGACCGTGCGCTACGTCTCCGACCGCATCGCAGTGATGAACCACGGCGAGATCGTGGAGGAGGGCGACGCCCGCCAGGTGTTCGAGGACCCGCAGGACGACTACACCAAGCTGCTGCTCGGAGCCGCGCCGTCGCTGCTCCACCCGCGCGGCGAGGAGCTGCTCGCCCGCTGACGGTCGGGGCGCGGGTCCACCGCGCCCCGCACTCGTATCCATACCGATTCCATACCCATCATCCGCATCATCCCACCCATCCGCTCCCGAAGGAGGGACCCCATGACCACCCGATTCCACGGCGTCATCCCGCCGGTGGTGACCCCGCTCACCGCCGACCGCCAGCTGGACGTCACCAGCTTCGAACGCAGCATCAACCGCATGATCGACGCCGGCGTCGACGGCCTGTTCGTGCTCGGCTCATCCGGCGAAGTGGCGTTC
>Cebus_capucinus_imitator_PRJNA485217_SSR049__coassemble_1433_pt1 | contig 17556 bp, 17 predicted proteins | sample Cebus_capucinus_imitator_PRJNA485217_SSR049__metabat2_high_PE_010 | metagenome-assembled genome bin Cebus_capucinus_imitator_PRJNA485217_SSR049
CACGTTCTCGCGAATCGACATCGTGGGGAACGGGTTGGGGCGCTGGAAGACCATGCCCACATCGCGGCGCACGGCGACCGGATCCACGTCCTTGTCGTACAGGTTGCGGCCTTCGAGCAGCACCTCGCCGGTCACGTGCGCGCCGGGGATGATCTCGTGCATGCGGTCGAGGCTGCGCAGCACGGTCGACTTGCCGCAGCCGGACGGGCCGATGAACGCGGTGACCTTGTTGGCCTCGATGTTGAGGTTGACGTCCTCCACGGCGAGGAAGTCGCCGTAGTAGATGTTCAGATGGTTGACATCAATACGTTGTCCCATGGGGTTTTCCTTGGTTTGCTTGCGTATGCGGTTTGCTTGCGTATGCGGTTGGGGGCCGCTCGACGCGACGGGCCGGCCGGCCGCGCCGAGCGGCCAGCCGGTCAGCGTTCCGTCTTGACGGCGAACACCTTCGCCACGAGACGGCCCACGAGGTTGAGCACGAGCACGATGATGATGAGCGCGAGCGCCGCGGCCCACGCGCGTTCCATCGGGATGGTGGTCACGCAGGTGGCGTCGGAGCCGGCGGGGCAGTTGGCGCGCAGCTTCGAGTATTCCTGGTAGACGTACACGGGCAGGGTGGTCATCTTGCCGTCGAAGGGGTTGAGGTTCGTGGAGGCGGTGTAGCCGGCGGTCATGAGCAGCGGTGCGGTCTCGCCGATGACGCGTGCGATGGCGAGGATCACGCCGGAGACGATGCCGGGCAGTGCGGTGCGCAGCACGATCTTGGTGATGGTGCGCTGCTTGGTGACGCCCAGCGCGTAGGAGGCTTCGCGCAGGTCGTTCGGCACGATGCGCAGCATCTCCTCGCTGGTCTTGACGACGGTGGGGATCATGAGCAGGGAGAGCGCCACGGAGCCTTCGATGCCGTTGATGGTGCCGGGGCCGAAGAAGATGGTGAACATCGAGAACGCGAACAGGCCGGCGACGATCGAGGGGATGCCGCTCATGACGTCGACGAGCAGTTCGATGGAGCGTGCGAGGCGGCCGCCGCGCGAGTATTCGATGAGGTATACGGCGCACATGAGGCCGACGGGCACGGAGATGAGCATCGCGCCGAAGGTGATCTCCAGGGTGCCGATCATCGCGTGGAGCACGCCGCCGTAGCCGCCGGATCCGGTCATGGCGCCACCGACGACGCCGCGCATGTTGTGGGTCAGGAAGTCGACGTTGAATCGTTTGATGCCGTTGGCGACCGTGGTCCACAGTACGGAGACGAGCGGGATGCAGGCGATGAGGAACGCCAGCGAGATGAACACGCGCATCATCGCGTCCCGGCGTTTGCGGGATGCGATGAACGAGCGGGTGGGCTTGAACTTGTCGAAGTCGATGACGGGCGCGCCGTCCATCGCGGATTTCGGTTCGGCGGTCATTGCGCGCTCGCTTTCTCGGTGATCTTACGGGCGATGAAGTTCACGAGGAACGTGATGACGAACAGCACCAGGCCGGTGCCGATGAGCGTGGAGACGCCCAGTTCGTTGGCTTCGCCGTATTGGGCGGCGATGTTGGCGGCGATGGTCTGGTTCTGCGACGCCTGCAGCAGGCGGATGGAGTAGTTGAGTCCGGGCGACAGGATCATGAGCACGGCCATCGTCTCGCCGAGGGCGCGGCCCAGGCCGAGCATGGACGCGGAGATGATGCCGGACTTGCCGAACGGCAGGACGGCCAGTCGGATCATCTCCCATTTGGTGGCGCCCAGCGCGAGCGCCGCCTCCTCCTGGAGCCGGGGCGTCTGGAGGAAGATGTCGCGTGACACGGAGGTGATGATCGGCAGGATCATGACGGCGAGCACGACGGAGACGGTGGCGACGGTGCGCGACGGGTTGGCGGCCGGCCCGGCGAAGATCGGGATCCAGCCCAGATAGGTGGCCACCCAGTTCCAGAACGGGTAGATGGCGGGCACAAGGATCAGGCCGCCCCACAGGCCGTAGATGACCGAGGGGATGGCGGCGAGCAGGTCGACGACGTAGCTGAGCGCGGCGGCGAGCCGTTTGGGCGCGTAGTGGGAGATGAACAGGGCGATGCCCAGTGCGACGAAGAACGCGATGATCAGCGAGAGCGCCGAGACGAGCACGGTGCCGAAGACCAGCGGTCCGACGTACTGCCAGAATCCGTGGGCCTTGCCGCCGGTGAACGATTCGATGGTGGCGACGTTGGCGTCGCGCTCGCCGCCGATGAGCGGCCAGGCGCGGTACAGCAGGAAGAGGAACACCGCGGCGAGGACCACGAGGATGAGGATGCCGGCGGCGTTGGCGACGGCGCGGAAGACCTTGTCGGCGGTCTTGCCGGACCGTCCGTCCCCGGCGGCGCGCGCGGACCGTGCGGGGCGCGCGGCCGGCGTTGATGCTTGCGAACTCACAGCTTCTCCTTGTGCGTGTGGCGGCGCGTCCTATGGGTCCGGACGCGCCGAAGGCCCCCTTCGGTGAAGGGGGCCGTTGGCCGGATGCTTACTTGACGGCGATGGCGTCGATGGATTCGGCGACCTTGTCGGCGATGTTGGCGGGCAGCGGGGCCGATCCGGCGTTGGCGGAGGCGGTCTGCTGGCCGGCGTCGCTGGTCACGTAGGTGAGCCAGGACTTGACGAACGCGGCGGTGTCGGCGTCCTTGTAGGCGGGGCAGGCGATGTCGTAGGAGACCAGCACGATCGGGTACGCGCCTTCGGCCTGCGTGGTGTGGTTGATGGTGACGACGACGCGGTGCTCGCCCTTGACGGTCTCGTCGAGCTGGGAGTCTTCGATGACCTTGGAGCCGGCGTCGGCGGAGATCTCGGTGTACGAGTCGCCGACCTTGACGGCGACGGTGCCCAGGTCGCCCACCTGGGACAGGTCGGCGTAGCCGATGGTGCCGTCGGCCTGGCCGACGGTGTTGACCACGCCGGACGTGCCCTTGGCGCCCTGGCCGACCTCGTTCGGCCAGTTCTCGGACAGGTCGTAGGTCCAGTCGTCGGGGGCGACGTCCTTGAAGTAGCTGACGAAGTTCTGCGTGGTGCCGGACTTGTCGGAGCGGTGCACGACGGTGATGGGCGTGTCGGGCAGGTCGAGGTCCTTGTTCTGGTCGGCGATGGCCGGGTCGTTCCACGTGGTGATCTTGCCGTCGAAGATCTTCGCGATGGTCGAGGCGTCCATGTTGATGTGCTTGCCCGCGTCGGAGACGCCCTTGAGGTTGAAGATCACGGCGATCGGGGAGATGTAGACGGGCACGTCGAACGCGGTGCCGTCGGCGCACACGGAGGAGGACTTGTCGACCTCGTCGTCGGACAGGGCCTTGTCGGAGCCGGCCCACGCGGTGGCGCCGGTCAGGAAGGTGGTGACGCCCGCACCGGAGCCGGACGGGTCGTAGGAGATGTCGGCGTCGGGGTTGGTCTCCTGGAAGCCGTTGATCCACGCCTCGACGGCGGCCTGCTGGGAGGAGGCGCCCGCTCCGGAGAACTTGCCGGAGATCTCGGTGGTCGTCGTGCCCTGGTCGGCCGTGGTCTGGCCGTCGGAGGAGGCGGGGGCGTTGTCGCCGCAGGCGGCGAGCGCGCCCAGCATCGCGAGCGCCGACAGGGCGGCGATGGAACGGATCGCAACATTCTTACGCATGATCGTGTCTCTCTTTGCTGTCAATCTGTGCTGTCTGCATTTCGTTTGACAGTTCAAGCCTAGAGGAGGCGGAACGCTTCCGTGACCGGTTTGGGTGAACGCCGGGTGAACAGTTCGCGGCCGGCGTGGATTCGCGCCGTGGTCTGCCCGCCGGCCCGTCCCCCGTCAGCGGCCGGCATCGTCGATGCGGTAGCCCAGTCCGCGCACGGTGGTCAGGTAGACGGGCCGCGACGGGTCGGGTTCGATCTTGGCGCGCACGCGTTTGACGTGCACGTCGAGCGTCTTGGTGTCGCCCACGTAGTCGGCGCCCCACACGCGATCGATGAGCTGGTGGCGGGTCATGACGCGCCCCTTGTTCTGCATGAGGTATTCGAGCAGTTCGAACTCCTTGAGGGGGAAGAACACGCTGGTGCCGCGCACGTTCACCTCGTGCCGGCCCACGTGCATGACGATGTCGCCGCAGGTGAGCGGCACGTCCGTGTCCGTCCCGCCCTCGGCTTCGCCGGAGGGGCGGTTGCGTCGCAGGACGGCGCGGATGCGCGCCAGCAGTTCGCGGAACGAGTACGGTTTGGTCACGTAGTCGTCGGCGCCGATCTCCAGGCCGACGACCTTGTCGATTTCGGCGCTTTTGGCGGTGAGCATGATGACCGGCACGCGGCTCTGCTCGCGGATGCGCCGGCACAGCGCGGTGCCGTCGATGCCGGGCAGCATGAGGTCGAGCAGCACGAGGTCGATGCCGCCGCGCGTGAACGTCTCCAACCCTTCCTCGCCGGTGGCCGCAGCGGACACGTCGTAGCCTTCGCGCGTCAGCTGGTAGACCAGCGGCTCGCGGTACGACTCCTCGTCCTCGACGATGAGAATATGCGTCATGTCCCTCTCCTTCCGCGTTCCCGCCGGCGCGCGGATGCGTCCGCGGGATGATGCCGTCCGCCGTTCAGGCGGCGTCCAGTTCGATGGTGAACGTCGATCCGCTGCCCTCGTGCGACCATACCGAGACGGTGCCGCGGCATTCCTCGACGCAGTGGCGCACGATCGACAGGCCCAGTCCGCTGCCGCCCGTGTCGCGCGAACGCGCCTGGTCGACCCGGTAGAACCGTTCGAACACGCGGTCGAGCTTGTCGGCGGGGATGCCGATGCCTTGGTCGACGACGCGGATCGTCGCGCGTGCGTCCCGCCGGCCGAGCGCCACGACGACGGTCGTATGGTCGGGCGAGTAGCGGATGGCGTTCTCCACGAGGTTGCGCACCGCCATCGTCAGCGCGTCGGCGTCGGCGACGACCGTCACGTCGCGCGTCGGGGCGGCGGGCGCGTCGGACGAGTCGGCGGGCGCGTCGGCGGGCGCGTCGATGGGCGCGTCCTCGCCGTCGACGGTCAGACGGATGGCGATGCCGTGCGCGTCGGCCAGCACCCGGTTCGCGCCGATCGCGGCGCGCGCCACGGCGAGCGCCGACGTTGGCGCGAGCGTGGCCGCGTCCAGCGATTCGGCCTTCTGCAGGTCGATGAGCCGGTGTACGAGTTCCGTCAGCCGCTGCGACTCCTTGGCGACACGGCCGGCGAAGTAGCGCACCGCGTCCGGGTCGTCGGCGGCGTCGCCGATCGTCTCGGCGAGCAGGCCGATCGCACCCACCGGGGTCTTGAGTTCGTGCGACACGTTGGTGGCGAAGTCACGGCGCATCGCCTCGAAGCGACGCCGGTCGCTCACGTCCGTCAGGAACACGACGTACCGGTCGTCGTCGATCGGCGCGACGCGCACGCGCACCCGGCGCACGCCGTCGTCGGCGCGCTCCCCCGCCTTCATGCCGCGGCCGTCGCCGTACGCCGCGGCGACGCCGGACGGGCCGGCGATCGCGATCTCGCGTTCGCGTACGACGCGGTCCTCAAGGAAGCCGTCGATGATCGAGGCGAGTTCGTCGCAGGTGATGCGCCCGCCGGCCACCACGCCCAGCGCGGTCGCCGTATCACTGGCGTACAGGATGCGGCCGGAGTTCTCGCGTACGACCGCAGCCTCGGGCATCGCCTCGATCAGGCCGCGTTCCGCGTCACGCACCGATGCGCCGGCGCCGAACAGCGACGCTTCCGCATCGTCGGACGCACCGCCGCGCGATTCGGACCGGCCGCGCGATCCGGACCCGACGTGCACTCCCGCACGGCCGGCACGCTCCCCCGCGTCGACGCCCCGCGCGTAGGCGAGGAACGCCGTCGCGCCGACCGTCGCCGATGCGACGAGCGCCAGCAGGGCGATCAGCCACCAGTCCATACTCCGCCTCCCGTCATCGCCGTCGTCGATGGCCGTCCACAACCGACCGCAACCGACCGCGGCCGACCGCGACCGTCGTCAGCCGCGACCGGCCGGCACGCATGCCGCGTCCCAGACTACCGCCGGACATCCGTCGGCAATGCGGCGCTCGCCCAGCCGTCGCCGCGAGTTCGCCTTCCGTTCACCTTCGTCGTCGCCAGCCGACGGGACGCGCACCCGCATCCGCACCCGCGTCTACACCGGTCAGAGCCGGCGCAGGATGTCGACGGTCAGCCGGGCCGCCGTATCCGCGTATGCGGTGATGTCGAACTCGCGGAACACCTCGTAGTCGGTGTCGGCGTTGTCGGACAGCGCGCGGATCACGAGCGCGGGCACGCCGTTGCGGGCGGCGACGTGCGCGACCGCCGCGCCCTCCATCTCGACCGCGTCGGCGCCGGTCAGCGCGATCACCTCGGCGACCTTGGCCGGGTCGTCGACGAAGTAGTTGCCCGAGGCGATCGTGCCGGTCACATGCGTGATGCCCATGTCATTGAGGGCCGCGTCGGCGAGCGCCACGAGCCGCGGGTCGGAGTGGAACTCCTCGACGGGCGTTTCGGCCGTGCCGGGCGTCCACTGGCCGACGAGCCGCATGTCGGTGTCGAGGTAGCGCAGGGTGCCGCCGAGGACGACGTCGTTGATGTGGAGCGTCTTGTTGAGGTTGCCGGCGATGCCGGAGAAGACGATCGCGTCGGGCCGGTACGTGTCGATGAGGTGCTGGGTGGTGGCGGCCGCGTTGACGAGGCCCATGCCGCCGACGGTGGCGGCCACGTCGATGGCGGCGCCGGTGTGGGTGGTGATGGTGCCGCGGGTCACGTCGAGGCTGGCGGCGTGGTCGTGGGTGACGTGCTTGAGACTGGCGGCGATGTGCGCGACCTCGTCGTCCATGGCTCCGATGATGGCGATGGTGGTCATGTCGTTCCTTTCGTTGGGTGCGTTTCGTCGGGTCGTTCGTTATTTCCGGCGGCGGGTGGCGACGGCGGCGGCGAGGCGGCGCAGGAGCCGTTCGGTGTCGTCCCAGCCGATGCACCTGTCGGTGATGGATTTGCCGTAGATGAGGCTGTCGAGCGGGCCGGCGGGCTGGTTGCCGGGTTCGATGAAGCTTTCCATCATGATGCCGGTGATGCCGGTTTCGCCGTCGGCGATGCGCCGGGCGATGTCGCGTACGACGTCGGCCTGCCGCTGTTCGTCCTTGCCGGAGTTGCCGTGCGAGCAGTCGACGATGACGCCGTGTGCGGCGGCGGAGTCGGCGGGCATCATCGCACGCACGTCGGCCATGGCGGCGGCCACGGATGCGACGTCGTAGTTGGGGCCGTGGATGGAGCCGCGCAGCACGACGTGGCAGTCGGGGTTGCCGAGCGTTTCGACGGCGCAGGCGCGGCCCAGATGGTCGATGCCGAAGAACGTGTGCTGTTGGGCGGACGCGTAGCAGCCGTTGACGGCGGCCTTGACGGAGCCGTCGGTCGCGTTCTTGAAGCCGATCGGCATGGACATGCCCGAAGCGAGCTGGCGGTGGACCTGAGATTCGGTGTTGCGCGCGCCAATCGCGCCCCAGCTGACCGCGTCGGCGATGAACTGCGGCGACGTGGGCTCGAGGAATTCGGTGGCGGCGGCGAGGCCTTCGCCGAGCACGCCCAGAAGGGTGCGGCGCGCGAGCAGCAGTCCCTTGCGGATGTGGTGCGATCCGTCGATGTCGGGGTCGTTGATGAGGCCCTTCCAGCCGACGGTGGTACGCGGCTTCTCGAAGTAGACGCGCATGACGATGAGCAGTTCGCCTTCGACGTCAGCCATGACGCCGGCGAGCCGGTGCGCATAGTCGAGCGCGGCGGCCGGGTCGTGCACGGAGCAGGGGCCGACGATGACGAGCAGCCGGTCGTCCTGGCCGTACAGGCAGGCGCGGATCTCGTCGCGCGAGCCGGCGACGATGGCCTGGGCGGCGGCGTCGAGCGGCAGGTCGGCGAGCACCTGGGCGGGGGTGGGCAGCGGTTCGAGTTCGACGACGCGACGGTTGATGATGCGGTCGATGCCGACCTGGTCCTCCCAGCGCGGCACGTCGGTGGAGGTCAGCGGATTCCTGCCTTCGCGGATCGCCCTGCGGATGGCGCGCAGGTCCTCGGGCGTGTTCAGCGGCTGCTGGCCGGCGTGCAGCGGGTGCGCGGCGTCGGCGCTCGGCTGCTGATGCTGGTGCGACGGCATGGACGGCATGGGCTCTCCTTCGCTCGTTCGGTCTTCCCCAAGGATAGGCCATGCACTGTTCACGCGCCGAGCGTCGCGACCGGCACTACGAGGATGCCGTCCCGGCGACGGTAGGCGCGGCTGCCGCGGCCGGTGAGGAACATCATGAACTCGGGTTCGCGCACCTGCGCCTGCGGATTGCCGCAGATCTTCTCCCGGAACGCGATGAGCTTGGCGGCGTTCTCGTCCGTGGCCTTCAGATCGCTCAGCTTGATTTCGATCGCACCCCAGCGCCCGTCGGTCAGCTCCACGATGACGTCGACCTCCAGCCCCTTGTCGTCACGGTAGTACGACAGCCGGTTGCCCGCACCGGGCATGGCGGACAGGTAGACGCTCAGATCACGGATGCACAGTGTCTCGAACAGGTCGCCGAGCGTCTGCGTGTCACGCATCAGCACGCTCGGTGAGGCTCCCAGCGCCGCCGCCGGCAGCGACGGGTCGACGAAGTAGCGTTTCGGCTTGGTCCGCACCCGGCTTTTCGCCCGCAACGGCGGCTCCCAGCCCTCCACATCGGTCAGCAGGTACAGGTCCTTGAACATGTCGAGGTACGCGCGCACGGTCTGCTCGTCGGGACGGCGTTTCTCGTCGCCGTACGCCATGTCCTCCGCCAACGTGCGATATCGGGGCGACTGGGAGATGTTCACGGCGAGCGCCCTCATGAGCGCCCGCGCGGTCTGGGGGTTCCGGTTCAGTCTGGGGACGCTGACGTCGAGCACGCTTTCGATGTATTCGCCGGGGATGCCCAAGGCGAATTCGTCGTCCAGTCCGAGGTTTGCGGGCCAGCCGCCGCGGCAGCACCAGCGGGCGATCTCGTCGATGCCGGTGTCGCGGCGCGCGGGGGAGAACATGCCGTCGAACAGCGCCGACAGACTGACGTCGCCGGTCGATTGGCCGGATTCGGCGAGACTCATCGGCCACATGCGCAATCGTGCGATACGTCCGGTACCGCTGTGATGGATGGCGCCACGATCCTTGGGAATCGACGATCCGGTGAGAATCAGCTGTCCTTTGCGGTTCGCATGGTCGTCCACGTGACGGCGCGCCGCATCCCAGACCTGCGGGACGTCCTGCCATTCGTCCACCACATGCGGCTCATCGCCCATCAGGACAAGCGCCGGGTCGGTCTGCGCCGCGTCGAACATGACAGGATCGTCGAGCCGGTCCACGCTGCGCGCCTGCGAGAGGGCGGTCCAGGTCTTGCCGCACCATTTCGGTCCGACGATCTCCACCGCGCCGAACGACCGCAGCAGTGTCGCCAGACGTCCGTCGACGACGCGCGGCAGATAGTCATCCCTGCGCAGCGTCCCTTTGAGTTCCCCACTATGATGACCGTCACGCTCCGCCATAACTCCCCCTTTTCATTGGAATTGCAACGTTCTCACAACCCAATATAGATTTTACACCCTTCTCGATATTGGTTTTACACCATTTCCGTTCCCGGTTTTGCACCAACCATCATCATCGGGCATGAACAAGCCTCCCTCCGACAGGGGAATGGGATATCGGAGGGAGACCAGGATACGAGCAGCGCCTTATGCCATCAGGTGCAGGATGACGGACACAGCTCCTGCGCGTATGATTCGATCCGGCGTGTGCAGCGGCTGCTGGCCGGCGTGCAGCGGGTGCGCGGCGTCGGCGCTCGGCTGCTGATGCTGGTGCGACGGCATGGACGGCATGGGCTCTCCTTCGCTCGTTCGGTCTTCCCCAAGGATAGGCCATGCACTGTTCACGCCAGTCCGGCGATGCCGCTCACGCGCCGTCACGCGTTCGGCGTATCCGCCAACGGATCGCAATGCGACGGGTAAGCTGGACGGAGAGGCTGCTCATAGGTGAAAGGCGGTGGCGATGTCCACTATGACGTTGAATCTTCCTGGTGTGGATACCGCGCGCTATGTGGATGCCGCAAACGCCGCGCGGGCCGTCGGCATCGATTTCGACGCATATCTGCGCGGGGTGATTGAGGGATTCGCACGACGCGAGGATATCCGCGGCATGCGCGCCCAGGTGCTGTCGACGGACACGCTGTTGCGTACGGATGCGGATTTCGACGCGTTCGAGCGCGAGATCATGGGGGACGGGTCGTGATCGACATCGCCTATTCGGATCTGGCGAAGAACGACTTGAAACGGCTCAGGCGCCGTCATGCCGCGTACGCGGCGGAAGTGATGCGCATCGTCCGCGACGAGCTTCGCGTCGACGGGTGCGTTTCAGACGCTTACCACCCGCATATCCTGGACAATCCGGACGGCCATTATTCCGGATACATGGAGTTCCATGCGTTTGACGATGTACTGGTGCTGTATTACCCGCCGTTTCCGGACGGGTTCGTGAGAGTGCAGCGTGTGTGCACCCATGAGGAGCTGCGCACTGGACGGTTCGGCCGGGAGTGGCCTGCGGCGGTCGGCTGAATGCCGCAGGCCGATGGTCAGGCGGTTCGGCGACGGCGGACGGCCGCCGTCAGGGCTGTGCCGGCGGCGAGCGCCAGTGCCGCGGCGAGCGCCGGCGGCGCGACGGATGCGCCGGTATCGGCGGGCCGCCTGCCGGGGTCGCCGCCCGGCTTCCCGTCGGGCGTGACCGTCGGGATCACCGTGGCCTTCGATACGGTGACGGCCAGCGTCAGCCCGTCCTCGTTGAGCGCGGGCGCGACGAACGAGCCGCCGTCGAGCGTTACCGGCTCGCCCGCGTAGGTGACGGACGCGATTTCGTAGCCCTTGTCGGCGGCGATCGCGTAGCGCTGTTCGACGAGGCGGCCGATGGCGACGCTCGTCTCGCATGGCCCGGCATAGGCGACGCCGTCGATGGTGACGGTCGCATGGTCGGCGATCGACAGCACGACCGTATGGCTTGCCGGCACGGTCGTCGTCAGCGTCGTGTCGCCTGACGCGCTCCCATCCGACGTCATGCCGACCGTCTCGCCCGATGTGGCGTCGTCGGCGAAGGCGACGGACGGCGAGGCGCACTCGAGCGCGACGGTGCATGCCAGCGTGCAGAGGAGCGCGGCAACGGCCATCGGCATCGCCGCGACCACGCGCGCGAGGCCGTGGGTTCCGCAGGTTTCGCGGATTCTGTGCGAATCGATCCGGTGCATGGTCATCCTTTCATCTGCGTTCACCATGATGGCCGGCGACCGGCCGATGGTCGCCGATCGCATATCGGCCGGACCGGACGCCGATCGATCAGGCCCCGACCCGGCGGGCGCCGTCGATCGGACGCCGGTCGGGACCGGGCGGCGATCAGACGATCGGGCGGCCACGGCGGGCCGTGCCGCCCGTGGTGTCGGGTCAGTCGGCGGCGGTCCGCATCGTCGCGGTGAACGTGACCGTACCTCGGTAGGTACCGGCCTTGGCGGTGCGCCACGCCTCGTTGTCGATGCCGACGGTCAGTCGGCGGACTATGGCGTTGCTGTCGTCCAAGTAACCGTCGCGCAGCTCCGGCTCGGTCCAGGTGATGCCCTGCTCCGGATATTCGACGGCTTCGCCATGGACGGTGGTCTGGAGTGCGTACTCGATGGTTGCACCGTCCTTGCGGTCCGTGGCGGCCAGATCACCGGCACTGGCGGTGACGACGACCTTCTGCTGGTTGACGTTGCCCGTGACCTTGAGACCGCCGTCCAGCACCGTACTGGCCTGGCCGTACGCAATGGTCGTGTCGGTGGGGATGGTGAGCATGAACGTCGATCCGACGGTCGCGCTCAGCGTGGTGTCGCCCGACTGCGGGTTGTCGGTCGGGTCGGCGAGCGCCGGCCCGGCAAGCACGCAGGTTCCGGCGAGGGTGATGATCGCGGCCGTGGCGGCCGTCAGTCGCTTCTTCATGATGGGTCCTTTCGGGAGTTGGTTGGTTAATCTGGTCGCACCGCGTTGCGACTACGGCATCGGCTGGATCGCACCGGTGAAGGTCAGCACGGTCTTGTACGAGCCGGCCTGCACCTTGCTGCCTCCTTGGGCGTCGACGAGGGCATCGAAGATGAGATCCACCGTCTGTTCGCCGGTAACGCCCTCGTCGAAGGTCGCCACGATATCCGTCGCACCGATTGATTTGTCATCAACCTTGATGTGAGTCGTTGCCTTGACGTCGTCCCTATCCTCATGGGTCAGATTCAGTGAATCGTCGTCCCCGAAGCCGTCGCCATCCACGGTGACCTTCAGCTCATAGTTCGGCGCGATGTTGGCGGAGGTCACTCCCACCGCTGCAGTCGTCGGCCCGGTTTCCGTGAGTGTGACCGTGCTGGGGATGTTCAGTGTGAAGGTGGAGTCCACGCTGTAGGTGACATCCATGTTCTTGATGTCTTCGTCCGCGAGCGCCGTGCCGCCGAACGCGCATGCGCCGGTGAGGGCGAGGGCGGCGGCCGCCGTGGCCGCCAGTTGCTTCTTCATGATGGTTCCTTTCGTTGATGGTATGGTTCGGGTATCCCGAATGGTCAGGCGTCGTCGCCTTGTGCTCGGCCTCCTCTCACGCGATCACCTTGAGGGTGAGTTTGATGTCGGAGCCGTTGAGCTGGGTCTGGTCGTCCATGGAGAAGCACTCGTATTTGAGCACCGCGTCCTGGTATTCGCCTTCGGCGAGCGCCTGGGTGAGTTCGATCTCGTGCAGGCCGTTGCCGGGGGCGATCATCTTGGATTGCCATAGCTGCGTACCGTCGGCGAGCAGGAGCGTGATGCGGAAGTAGCAGGTGTTCTGCTCCGGGTTGTACAGGTTGACCGCTTGGGTGGTGGCGCCGGCTTTGAGGGTGATCGCGTCGAATCCGGGGATGTCGATCGTGTCGGTGTTCTTCTTGCCGGTGTATGTGCTCTGGTTGCCGGTCCACGCCTCGCCTTCGGTTTCGACGACGGGTTTATCGTCGTCGCCGAACCAGCGGTTCCAGTTGAGTCCGACGGCGACGCCGCCGGCGGCGACGATGATGACGAGCAGCAGGCCGACGATCCGCCGCCACAGGCTGCCATGGCCGCCGTCGCGATGCCCGCCGCCATGACGCGCGCCGCCCGCATGATCGGCCGGGACGGTCCGGTCGGACCCGTCGGACCGTCCGGCCGGACCGTCGCCGTCGGCGAGCGCCGCCAGCGCGTCGATGTCGTCGTGCTCGTTCACGTCATCCTCCTTCAATCACCCTCCCGGCACGCCGGCGTATGACCGCGCCCGCGAAGAGGAGACCGGCGTTCGCTGCGGAGGGGACGCCTCACCGGCCGCATCCGTCATCGGCGACGATCCGGCCGCGCACGATCCATGGCGTGTACGACGGCCGACGGCACCGGTCTTCCGTATCGAGCCTACGATGAGTCGCACTGCCGCACGCCGTCCCGGGCACCAGCGGTCATATCCGGGCATGAACGGCGTCGTCGGCACCGATTGCGACGCAAACGGACACACCGGCGTCGCAATCCGCAAGGAACCCACCATCCCCCTACCGATCGCGACGCGAACGGGCACGCCAGCGTCGCAATCCGCACACCACAGGCAGATCATGCACCGATTGCGACGCAAACGGACACACCGGCGTCGCAATCCGCAAGGAACCCGCCATCCCCCTACCGATCGCGACGCGGATCGGACGCGGCGGTCGGGGCGAGGATTCACGCAACGGCGGGCAGCATGATCGAGACTCGGAAGACGCGGTCGGCGGTCTCGACGCGCATCTCGCCGCCGAGCCGGTCCACGATCGAGCGCACCGACTCGAGGCCGACGCCCACGCCGTCGTGGCGCGACGAAAGCCATCGGCCGGCCGCGTCACGACGCGGCTCGCCGTCGAACGAATTATCGACCGTGACGAACAGCTCGCCGCCGTCATCCACCTGCGCGCGCACGGTCAGGAACGCATGACCGGTGTCCTCCGCGACGCCATGCGAGCCGTCATCGAACGGCCCGCCGGCATGCTCGCCGACGCGCCCGCCGCCCATCCCGCCGACGCCAGCACCGTTGCGACCGTCGTCATGAGCGCCGATGCGCATGCCGGGACGGGCGGCGCATTGGTCGCGCACGGCGGCGACGGCGTTCTCCAGCAGATTGCCGAACACGACGGTCAGGTCGGTCGCGTCGAACGGCAGGTCGGCCGGCACGTCGAGCCGCAGGTCGACGTCGGCGCCGCACGACCGCGCGGCCGCCGCATAGTACGAGACGACCGCGTCGACGACCACATGGTCGCACACCGTCAGCGGCTCCTCGTCCAGGTCGGCGACCAGCCCGTCAAGGTAGGCGCGCAGGCCGGGCAGGTCGTCGTTGCGCGCGTACGCGTGCAACGCGACCATGTGCTGGCGCAGGTCATGACGCGACCGGCGCGCCTGCGCCATCCGCTCGGTCAGCGAACGCACCTGCATGCGCCCCAATGCGAGCTGGCGGGCCGACTGCTCCGCCTCGACGCGACGCGACGCCTCGCCGTCGACCTTCGCGAGCAGCCAGTAAAGCAGCAGGATCAGCGCGCAGTACATCGTCACGGCGAGCACGCCCAGCTGGGCGGTCGCATCGTGCATGACATCCATCCGACGGCCGTGGTACATCATGAGCAGCACATACAGGCCGAACGGGACGACCCACAGGATGCGCCACGCCACCGCGCCGATCACGCCGCTGCGCAGGATGCGCGGCATGACCGCCCGTCCCGGCCGCCACAGCAGCGCCACCGCCACGGCCGCCAGCGCATATTCGGCGATAATGCCCGTGTACGACGAGTACGGGCCGAGCGCACGCCACTCGTCGTTGGCGACCATGTCGGCCAGCTGGCCGACGAACACGCATACGGCCATCATCGACGCGCACGACAGGGACGTGAACAGGGCGCGCGGCAGGTCCAGCTCCGTCACATGCCAGAACCACAGGCAGACGAACGCGGCGAACGCGAGCGACAGCGACGCGCCGACGACGTCGGCCACCGGCGCGAAGAAGTACAGCCACACCGACACCGCCAGATAGGCGGCGACGGCGAGCGCGCTCACCGCGACCGTGCGTCGGCGCGGCGCGCGCAGCAGATCCCACGCGACCGCGAAGCACAGGACGATCGCCGGCACCAACGTCGCATGCTCGGCCACGACGACGAGCAGCGTGCCCGGCGTCAGCGGCGCGATCGTCGACGGGTCGTAGAGGAACGCCGGCAGTGGCAGAGCGGCGGGCAACGCGACGTGTGACGCGGCGGACGCGAGGGGGGGGGTCATGGACGGCACGGCTGACGGCGGCATGGTCATGGACGGCTCCCGGAATCGTCGGCGGACCCGCCGACGGCGGGCAGTGCGGACCGGCCGCCGCGCATCGCGGTGAAGACGTGGTCGGCGTAGCGCGAGCGCGCCTGCGCGGCACGACGGCGGCTGACCGGCACGCGCACGCCGCCGCGCGACAGGACGAACGCATCCTCCTCCAGCCCGCTTACGCAGTCGAGGTTGACGATGTAGCCGCGCGCGCAGGCGAAGAACCGCGGGAAGGCGGCGAGCGCCGCCTCCAGCGCGGTCAGGCTCATGCGCACGTCGAACGCCGCGGCACTCGGGTCGAGCGCGTCGTACAGGGCGATCCGGTGCAGGTCGGCGCGGCAGTAGGCCAGCCGGTCAGCGTCGACGCGCAGGATCGGGGACGCCGCATCGTCGGCGGGGACCACGACCGTGGCCATCGCGGCGGGCGACATGCGTGCGCCCAGCACCCGCGCGTCGCGTACGCCGATGGGCAGGTCGACGACGCCGCGCACACCGGTCGGCGATGCGACGGCGACGGTTCCGGCGGTCCGGCCGGTCATGTCATGCCGGCCGTCCATGCCGGACGCGCCGCCGCGGACGGATCCGTCGGTTCCGGACGGTCCGGTCGGCACGGCGGCCCCGGCCGATGCGATCCGTCCGACGATCTTGTCGAGCACGACCGCCAGATCGGCGCGCGAGAACGGTTTGACCAGATAGCCGAGCGCGTCGACGCCATAGCCGGCGACCGCGAAATCGACGCTGACCGTGGTGAACACGACCGGCACGTCGTAGCCGTGGCGGCGCAGCCAACGGGCCGCGTCCAGGCCGGTCGTACGCGCGTCGTCGGGCGAGGCGAGCGTGTCGAAATAGCCGTCGAGGAACACCGCGTCGAACCGGTCGGCACGGCAGGCGGCGACGAACGCGGACGGCGAGTCGAGGCATACGCAGTCGCAGTCGACCGCGCGGTCGGCGCACAGGTCGGCCACGGCCGACGCGAGCCATTCAGCGTCGGCGGCGATGTCGTCGACGATGGCGCATCGCAGGGTATGACGCATGACGGGACCTCCTTCGGTCGTCACGGGTACGTCCGCCGACGCGCGCGGTCGGCGGGCGGGAACGGCGTCGGCCGTCAGGCGGCGCTTCCGGCGGCGCGGCGGGCGGTGACGGCGTCGGCAAGCGTGTGCAGCAGCTGGTCGGTGCGCTCCCACGGGACGCACGAGTCGGTCACCGACCTGCCGTACTCCAGCTGGTCGAGCGGCGCGGGCTTCTGACTGCCGGCCTTGAGGAAGCTTTCCATCATCACACCGAGGATACCCTGCTCGCCGCGCGCGATGCGTTCGGCGATCTCCTCGACGACCTCGGCCTCGCGCACCTCGTCCTTGCCGCAGTTGCCGTGCGCCGCGTCGATGACGAGCCCGTGCTCGCTGGGACCGGACGCCTTCGACCGACGCAGGTCCTCCAGCGCCTGCGCGACGGACGCCGCATCGTAGTTCGGACCGCGGTTGGAGCCGCGCAGCACCAGATGGCAGTCGGGATTGCCCTTCGTTTCGGCGGAGATGACGCGGCCATCGAGGTTGATCGACAGGAAATGATGCTCGAACGCGACCGTGTAGCACGAGTCGGCGGCCGGCTTGACCGAACCGTCGGTCGCGTTCTTGAAGCCGACCGGCATCGACAGACCGCTCGCCAGCTCGCGATGCACCTGCGATTCGGTGTTGCGCGCGCCGATCGCACCCCAGCTGACCAGATCGCAGATGTACTGCGGGGTGATCGGGTCGAGCCATTCGGTCGCCGTCGGCAGGCCCAGCTCCAGCACGTCGGTGAGGACCTTGCGCGCCAGCCACATGCCCTTGCGGATGTTGAAACGGCCGTCCAGATCCGGATCGTTGATCAGCCCCTTCCAGCCGATCGTCGTGCGCGGCTTCTCGAAATACACGCGCATGACGATCATCAGCCGGTCGCGCAGTTCCTCGTTGAGCGCGGCCAGACGGGTCGCGTACTCGTGCGCGGCCTTCGGATCGTGGATCGAACACGGGCCGACGATCACCAGCAGACGGTCGTCGCGGCCATGCAGGATGTCGCGGATCTCCTGACGCGAGCGCAGCACCAGGTCGCTCATCGCGTCGGTCAACGGCAGCTCCTTGAGGAAATACCGCGGCGCGGGGATCGGGTCGAGCTGACGGATGTTGACATCCACCGTCTCCGGAAACACGGCATGCTCGTCCAGTCGACGTGCATCCTCGGAACTGTCCGGACCTCGCAA
>Cebus_capucinus_imitator_PRJNA485217_SSR049__coassemble_1551_pt1 | contig 14059 bp, 16 predicted proteins | sample Cebus_capucinus_imitator_PRJNA485217_SSR049__metabat2_high_PE_010 | metagenome-assembled genome bin Cebus_capucinus_imitator_PRJNA485217_SSR049
CGGAACCGGCGACCCGGCCCCGACCATCGGGGCCTACTAAACATGGTAATGGGCGCCATCGCAATATCGCATTGATCGCCGTCACCGCGGCGTCGCTGGCCATGGGATGGCTGTACAGCGCGTATGCTCACATCGTCCTGCCGTGGGGGTGCGACGTCGCGTTGTCCATGTTCGGCTTCTTTACCATGGGCATTCTGGCGCGGCCCTACGCGCGGCAACTGCATCGTGCGTTGGCCGCCTGGACGGTGCCCGTGGCTCTCGTTATCCTGCTCGCCGCCGTGTGGGCGGACGGGAGCGTCTTCCATGCTGCGGTCAACCCGTACATGAACGACCTGGGCAACCCCGTATGCTTCATCCTCGGGGCCGTGGCTGGGGTGTGGATGATACTGGCGCTCTCCAGGCTTGTCTCGGACGCGCCCGTGTTGGACCGCGCCTTGGGCGGGGTGCTGTCCTATTGGGGGCGGAACACGTTGGTGTTCTACTGCGTGAACGCGCCGATCTATCCGGTCCTGATCCCGTGGCTGCTCTCCCTGGTCGGGCTCGATGCCACCTCGGGCGATGCGCTCATGCGTTTGGCCTGCTGCTTGGGTGCGGTCCTCGTCAACCTCGCCGTGTGCGTTCCCTGCGCCGGACTCATGAACCGATGTTTCCCCGCTGTCCTGGGCCGTGCCAAGCGTTGATGGCGGTGCTGGCAATACGCCGCTTGTGCTCTGTCGGACTGGTCGCGGGCGAGCGTTGGCTCATGGACGGACCGTCGCTGGCGAACGATGCTTCAGTGACGGTCGCACATTCAGAACGAGCTATGCGAAACGGGTCTGCAAGCATGTCCGATATGTCTGATATTGGAGATTTGGGAGGTGTCTGCTAGATTGAATGGGAAGAAAACCGTATGAGAGGAGGACCTGATGACCATGTTCGCGGCTGTGCCCATCACGCAAATGGGACAAGGCGTCGCATACATCACTTCTGGAGACGGCACGGCCATCCCCTTGGATGAAGACGAACTGAGCCGGGCCTTTGACGCCATCGTCAACGGTGGTGCCGATCTCATCACCACGGGTGAGGCGGCGCAGATGCTCGGGGTGTCGGCGAAGACCGTCGCGCGCATCCTTGATTCGGGGGAGATCCCGTTCGTCAGATACGGCGCGAAAGGCAACCGTATGGTGTCGCGTCGTGCCGTATCGCAATATCGGAACGAATCACAGTCGCGAGGCCGTGAATCATTGGACGACATGCGTTCCGCGGCCAGCGAAGGCGAACTGGACCGCATCGATCTCGCCGCTTACGTCTCCCGATTCAATTAAGCGGGCGTGCGTATGGTCGTTGCATTCCTTGATGCAAATATCTTTCCGCACACTTGGCTGACGGATGTGCTGCTCACCTTCGCGGACTTCAGCATGTTCGACCCTGAATATTCGGAAGACGTTCTTGAGGAAGCGCGGCGTGCTTTCGTCGAGGACCTCAAACAAGACCCACGGTGGGTCAATCGCTATCTTCAGGCGATACATAACATCCACCCGTACTATCTGGTCTCGTCCATCCCCGAATTGACCGATGAGGTCTCACTGCCGGACGCTGACGACAGGCATGTGGTCGCCGACGCGCATAACGGCGGAGCCGACGTCATCGTCACATTCAACCTTAAGGATTTTCCGGCAAACCAACTGGCTAAAAACGGACTTGGCGCGCGACATCCCGATGCTTTCCTGACATCACTCGCGGAAGCATATCCCGACCAGGCGGTTAAAGCCATGATGCACATCATCGCATCGAAGCAGCATCCGCCGCGCACCATGCAAGAAGAACTTGCGCGCCTCGAAACAGGTGGGTTACCGATCTTCGTTTCCGTCATCCGCGGCCTTGTCTCTGAATCCTCTAAAGCAATTTGAAAGATATGGATGATTCCGGCGTTCTCCAGACTCGTTTCGGACACGCCCACTCTGGACCATGCCCTCATCTCAAGACCAGACCAAGGTGCGCAAAATCTCGGGCGTTATCGTCCCACTAATCTGATTTCAGATTTCAGTATAGAGCTTTCATTGGGAGAAAACTTAGAGTCCGCAAGAAATCGGACGCTACCTCGAACCGTGCACACGCACGAGCGCCGTCAGCGGCGTCGTAGTCGGAGTGTGGATGGTTCTGGCGCTTTCCGGGCTCGTTTCGGACACGCCCGCGCTGGACCATGCCCTCGGCGGCGTGTTGTCCTATTGGGGTCGCAACACGTTGGTGTTCTACTGTGTGAACGCGCCGATCTATCCGGTCCTGATCCCGTGGCTGCTCTCCCTGGTCGGCCTCGACGCTATCTCGGGCGATGCGCTCATGCGCCTGGCCTGATGCTTGGGTGCGGTCCTCGTCAACCTCGCCGTCTGTGTTCCCACCCATTTCCCCTCATTATCGGACATGTCCGATAACATGTCCGATAACATGTCCGATAATGCGAAAGGACCCCATCGTGATCGTCACTGAGCTGCTGGAACGTCTGGAGCAGGGTGAGCATGTGTCTCAGGAATTCAAACGATGCAGCGCTCTACCGGAGTCGGACACGTTCGAAACGATATGCTCATTCGCCAATCGTCAAGGAGGCAGTATTTTCCTCGGCGTCGAAGACGACGGCACCATCGTAGGGGTCAACCCGAAACTGATACGCGATATCGAACGCAACATTGCAAACGTGACATCCAACCCGAACTCATTCAACACAGCCCCGGCATTCGAGACCGAGCGCATTAGGGTGTGTTTGCGCTAGGGTGTGTTTACTCTTTGGGGTATGATTGATGCATGTGTACGCCGGGGTATGCATCACGCTTGACCAGTTCATGAGGATCGCGCACCTGCTGCCGCGCCAGCGGGGCAACGTGGTCGTGGACAACTACACCATGGTCAACGCCCTGCTGTGGATGTGCCGCACGGGGGCGCCGTGGCGGGACCTGCCCGAATGCTTCGGCAAGTGGATCACCGTCTACCAGCGGTCCGACCGGTGGTCCAGGAACGGTGTGGTCGAGCGCCTGTTCGCCGCCCTGCAGGAGGAGCGGATCATCGCCGTGGAGGTCAGGGTCCTCGCGTTGGACTCCACGGGCGTGAAGGTCCACCAACACGCCGCCGCATCACCGAAAAAAGGGGGCTCCGGGCCATCGGGGTGTCCCGGGGAGGACGGAACACCGAAGTTCACGTGGTATCCGACAGTGCGGGCACGGTAGTCGAACTGCACCTGAGCCCGGGCAACGGGCACGACGCGGCCCATGGACGCGTCTCGATGGCCGCGCCCGGCGCGTTCGTGGGCGCGCGCCTGCCCGTGGACCGCGCGTACGAGGGCGACCCGACCCGCCTGCTCGCGGAGTCGTTCGGGCTGAGACCGGTCGTACCGCCCAAACGCAACCGCACGGACCCTTGGCGGTACGACAGGCTCGGCGAGACCTTCCTCGCCAACCTCATGCTCGTCCTCATCGCCATCCGCCTCAAGGACACCACCAGAACCAATTAGAGTAAACGCACCCTAACCCACGAAAACAGCAGGAGCCTCAATTTCGTTCAGACGCCTTGGAACCATCTATTGGTTGGTCAAGGCCCATCTCCTGAACCAGCTTCGGCATATCCGTCCATGGTGCGTATGCGTGTTCTTGATTCGGAGTCAACATATCGCGCCGTGTCAGGCGTTCCATGGTGTTATGTCTTGCGGCATTGCGCAGTGCATCATCAAGATGACCTTCAATGACGGAGAAGTTGATGTACTTATTACGTGCCCCTTCCGTTACCTGAGCATCGGCGGCTCGACGTTCCACATCCGGTGTCAGGCTGCAAGCATCAGGACATGTACCGAGATGGTCGAGCAGCCAGACCTCAAAACATGGGTTGGAGATGATGAGGTGGATGCCATGTTCCTTACACAATCGTTGCGCGGCGGCGTGGTCATGAAAGTCATCCACGTCCACAACCACAAAGATCTTTTTGTAGGAGTCAACCGACGAATCGCGTTTGTCATCCTGTTGGCGCTTTACGGCGATTCTCGCCAATTGACTTGGTGAGACCTCCTTGGGTGCAATCTCCACTGCCATATCCCGATCTTTCGTCAACCAACGAAAGTATTCGGGCTCGGTGACGGTGCCGCCGCACACGATGAGATACCGCGGTTTGCGTTCGCGTGTGCGACGGCGCGTATTGCGCCCATGAGAGGGAGTGTTCCTTGCTTTTCGGCTCATGCGACCGCTTCCTCCGTTGTAGGCGTATAAGTCGACGTTTCGATTTCGTCGATGATACGCGCGAAGGTCGTATGGAAATCAGGTTTCGGTACGCCGCCGTACACGCCGTTGAGGTAGTTTCTGCCGATGTTCTCCTCTGTGCGTACGTGCATGTCGGTGACTGGGTAGATTTCGGATTCCCCGTTCCTGAGTTTTTCCACCAGCCAGGTCTGATCCGCTCCGATGATGCGTGCGGAGCTGCCGCTCACGTTGATGAGTGATGTGTCATGGGTGGTGAAAATCAGCTGCGATCGTTTTGGGTTGGTCAACGGATCCACGAACAAGGACACCAGTTCCCTGACCAATGTTGGGTGCAGACTCGTGTCTATCTCATCCACAAGCGTTATAGTCGACTTGGTCAACTGGTGCAGTACCAGTGAGAAGAATGACAATGCCGCGATGGTGCCGCGAGATTCATCCCCCATGAGAAGGGTGGCGATTCCCTCGCCAAGGGTATGGTCGAACACCAGTTGGGTTCCCGAATTGGCGGCGAACAACTGTTCCAGTTTGCTCTCATCTGCTCCCAGTTGCTCCCGCAGCTGCTGCTTGAAAGCATCCTTGATGCCGTCATCGATACTGACCGGAGCGCTACGCACTGCATCGATTCCGAAGTCCGCATAGCGGATGAGTTGAGATAGATATCCTGCAAAAGCGGTCTTCCGGTTGAACTCGTTCACGATGCGTTCCTGCTCGTCCGCATAGCCGGAAGCATCGCAGAACGAGATGCCATAGGCCAGGAATTCGAAGGCGGGAGTGATGCTTTCGATACCGGCGGCCGCGGCCGTGGACAGGAGCAGCGCATTGGGGCGTAATTCCAACGTTTTACGCACTTGGGCACGGGGACCGCGGAATGAAGGGCCGAAGTCCATCTTGGAGCCTTCACGAGTGAACAATCGCGAGGCATGTGAAGACCTCCTGCCCTCCGGCAGCAGGCGATACACAACCAGCTCCTCTTCGATGATCGTCTCATCATTGAAACGGAACCAGTAGCGGTAGCGCTGGTCATCCGAGGCAATGAATTCGCACAGAAACATCGAAGGTTCGTTCCGTCCCCTGACGGGGTCGATGAAAGGATTGCGTGGTATGGCGCTTGATGTGTGACCTTGACCGTAACTGTTGCGCACCATCTCGCACATGGTCCACAATGCACGCAGGAAGTTGGATTTGCCGGAAGCATTGGCGCCGTAGACCGCGCAAATGGTGGATAGCTCTCCGAATGTGCCGTCATTGAAGCGCCTTTCGCGAGTCATGGAGAAGGATTGCTCTTGTTTGAAACTCCGGTAATTCGCAAAACTGAAATCGATAAGCATGCCAACCTCTCCGTCTTGCATAGGCTATTCCTTTGACAGTAAAAGTACCACAAAGTGTCACATATTTGCAAAAACTGCATATTTGGGGTATTTCTTGAGATAAAATGATATCGATTACCGCTATGCCCAAACAGTAAGGAACGGCGCGCGCGGGTTGATCGCGTGATCTGAGTCCGAGCGGCCGGAGCATGCTCGGAGCAAGGTCGCGCAACATCGGCTGATTCCGTGACCTCAATCCGAGAATGATAACGTCCGAGGTTTTGCGTACTTTGACCGGGTTTTGGTGTGATGGGCGTGCGCGTGTCGTGGGCCGTCGATCAGCGGACCGCTCGTCAGCAGATGCCGCCGCCCCGTCTCGGAGGTCCGTCGCCGCTAGGCGTTGTCGCGGACGAGAGATGACATAGTGGTTGATGCCGTTGGTCCGCTGATCGGCCATCATCTCATCCAAGGTCAGCCACTTGCAGCGTTTCCCTTGGGTGAGGAACTCGGGGGCATCCCATCCATCCGGCATCTCTGTTACCGTCGCGCGGTATAGCTTGTACTCGTAGTAGCGGAGCTCATTGCCATGCTCCGTGGAAGGTTTCGCCTCGCTGCCTTCAGCCACCAGATCAAGCGAGCAGGTGGCCTCGGGGAGACCGAAGTTATGCTGCAGGTACTCCGCCGATCGAGCTTCATTCGTTTCGGGAGAGGCCGTCGCATGGTTGGGGAAGAAATCGCAGGCCCAGCCCTCGTCGTAGTAGGTCAGATATTGATTGTTTTGGTTTCGAATCGCTATGATCGAGCTGCGTACTTCGGTTCTATCCATATGCTTAATATCCTCGTATAAAGAATCCGCATCGTAACGATGCCTTACCGCTATACAGGTGCTCCAACCCCCATATGCGATGAAGATGCCGCTGAACACCAACAGCAGTGTCTGACCGATTGGTCCCAGTCCCGAAGTCAGCGCAGCGGGAATGCAGAACACACCTTCGATGAGACTGACGACGCCATTGAACACAGGGCCGAACCCGATATGCTCCTTATGCTGATACAGCACGGCGCGCAGCTGCGCTTCGTCTGTCCTCAGAACCATGGTGCCTCATACTACACGGATACTGTGAATAGGGTACTCAGCGCACTGTGCATGCCGATCTCTGCGGGCCGTAGTGCAGGTACCAGAGGAACAGGGGGAGCGCGTAGCAGGCGTAGGCCTCGAACTGGGCGTACAGGTACGCCAGGAGCAGCCCCTCTCGTGCCGATGGGACGCCCGTTTCCCATTCCTCGAGACAGTCGCGATACCTCATGCGTAACGTCTCCTGATTGTGATGGCCCGTCACGGGTCGCATCCGCCGCATAGCATCCGTATCCCACGTGCGCTCGACCGTATGCCACCGCTGCTCCCTCGTGTACCTCGCCATGATGGTTCCTTCCCGGATCGCAGTCCAAGAAAACGGCGCCACCTCGTCCCGGGGCGCCTGTTCTTGCGGAAACGGAACTTTTCTTTCCGTAAGTGGGAACGTCAATCCGAGACGGGGCGGTCCTTCGTGGTGAGATCAGCCGACCGGGCAACTATCCCGAGGTTTTCCCGCCGCCACCCATCCTTCAGTGATGCTATCCATCAACGTCAGCACTTGGGAAGTGGGACGATCATCCGGGAAGTCAATGCCATCTCGGGCGAAACGTTGTTCTGCTTTTCTGGCTCGTTCGGAAGCGTCATGGAGTCCGTTCCCCAGATCTTCCCATTTGTTATTCGCACCTTTTCGATAACTGGACCACAATGCATGTAGTTTAGTGTCAGTATCCTTTGCATGGCATCCGACGCGCATATAGTCGTCGAAGTGCCAGATCAGCCACGTATCGAAACATGGGTTTGACAGTGCGATTCGTATACCGCGCTGCTCGGCCCATGATATGGCTTCTCGGACCTCTTTGGTGTGTTCGTCCCAGTCGAATACGGCCCAAACCTGATCGTATTGGTTTGCTTCAATACCACGTTTCGGGTCGCCGTCAATATAGGCGTAGGCGTTTTTCACTATCGCCATGGGGGAGACCGCGTCGTGCACCGCTTTGACTGAGATGCCGCTGCTACGGAGTCTTTGAGCGATGTATTTGAAGTATCCGACTTCAGTCTGCCCCTCGCATACGAGCATGATGCGTGGAGCAGAGGACCTGCGACGCTGTGGTGCTCTTCTGGCCATATCATCACTCGCTTTCGATAGTTAATTCGCCCAGAATCGGAGTGGACCCGTAACGTCCCTGAAGGTATCTTTTCTCGATGTCCTCGGTGTCGCGAGGGGAGAAATCGGTGAGCGGATACAGTTGCGTGGCTCCGTCATACCCTTTCTCCGTGAACCAGATTTCATCACGGTCCAGGACATACCCGGTTCCGCCCCAGTTACCGAGTAATGCCGTGTCGTGGGAGGAGAACAGCAGCTGGGCACCATGAGAATTGGTGTTTTCCTGTTGATACAGGGAGATGATTTCTCGGAGCAACAGCGGATGCAGACCGGTGATTTCATCGAACATCAGCAAGGAGCCGTCCCTTAGGGATGTATAAAGACCTGCGGCGTACTTCCATAGCTGCTTCGTCCCCAAGGACTCATAGAACCATGGAATCTCTTTTTCTACGACTGTATCGTCGAGGACGACGCGATGAGACAATGTAGGTCTGCGTTCCCTACGCGCGATGCTTTCAAAAGTCGTATGGACATACTGCATGTACTGGGCCAGTTCCCCAGTCTCACTGTTTTCCTCTGTGCTTGATTGAGACGCCGCAATCGGAACCTGTCTCGGTGATTGAATCCGAATCCCGGTGACGCCCAGATCGGCGGCCTCGAAGAGATGAAGAATCCATGCCCGAAACTGGGAATCCTCATCGAAGAGGTCCAGCACATCGGCATCCTGATAGGATGGGACAAACCAGCGGAACGCATCCAACAGTGGTTGGAAATTCTCTTTGGCTGCTTTTGATAGAAACAGCATGTTGTCCCTGGTGGCGCTGATGATGGCTTTTTTCTGCCCCGGAAGATTTTCAGAGATCTTGATTATCGGACGATCCGGAGACTCACTCCGATGCCGGGAGAACAGTCTTCTCTGAGATCTGCGTTTAGGGCCTTTGACGTATTCAATCAGCTCTTCGCTCTTCACGCACCCGTGGGCGATGGCGAACGAATACTGGTATTCGCGTTCGGTTGTGGAGAACTTTACAGAAAAAGCGGACTCCTTGTCCAAGGATGTCCGATCCAGTGCAAAAGCCTGGTTCTCCATGGGCTCGTCCACTTTGTAATCCGCCGACTCGCGCACAAGAACACGAATGTATGCCAAGGCATCGAGTACATTGGACTTGCCTGAGGCGTTAGCGCCGAAGAGCACAGTCACGGGGATGAAGCTCCCACAGGCACGATTCCCTATGATGTTGAGTCGGGAATTCATACCGGCGTTCAGCCCGGAGCAATCAAGTTCCTGCTCGTCCCGTATAGAGCGGAAGTTGCGAATCGTTAATGAGTGCAACATGTCAGTTCCTTTCCATATGAATCCGCGATAAATTAATTATATGCATGTTTTCTGCACGGAATGTCTTTACTTTCGAATCATTCGCTTTGCTAAAGGGTGTTTACGCTAGTTGGTGTTGTGTGATAATCGGTGTATGCGCACGCCGGGGTATGACATCACGCCGGACCAGTTCATGCTCGGAGCAAGGTCACGCAACATCGGCTGATTCCGTGACTTCAGTCCGAGAATCGACAATGTTTTCGGACCGAAGTCACGCGAAGGAACGGGCGGCCACTGGCACAGCGTGCAAACGGCCCCGCCGTAGACCACTGTGGTCGGGGGGGGGGCTCAGTGGCCGGTCTGGAGTCGTCAGGGCGCCGGCCTCCGCCGGCAGACCACCGGCTTGGGTGCCGGTGGCCGGTCCAGCGCCATCAGGCCATGCCGGCTTCGGCGGGCGTGAGATTGCCGAACGCGCGATGCGCATGCCCAGCAGACCTACATTCGACCCGGACGACTTGAGGAAATCGACAAGACGACGGTCATGCAGCACATACGGCCGACCGTCATGAAGATCCTCCAGCGTGACCTGATCCTTGGCGGCGGCCACGCCGCGCACCCAGAACAGCGACGTGACCTGCGTGCGGACGACATCGGCATAACGGTCCAGCTCGTCCGGGGAGAAGCTGATGCCGCCGGCGGAGTGCGGGGGATGACGAACGACGTATTCGAGCGGGGTCATCGGGCGGTCCTCGCCGTCGACCATGCCCAACGGCTCGCTATGCTCATCGACGATGATCCGCGGATCGTCCTTGTCGGGGTCGCCTTCCGGACGCCAGTCGAACACCACCCATTCGGCGGCGGCGAGCGCATATGCGGCGCTGTTGGCATCGACGCTGCTGTCGGGATCGAGGCACCCGGTGAACTCGTCGAACGCGGTGAAGGCCTCGCTCAATGCCGTTTCGCCGAACGCCTGCGTGTAGTACTCGATGATGTCGTAGCATCGGACCGGCCATGCCTCATCCTGATTGGGGAGCGCCGCCTCCTGAGGTGACGGATGCCACCATTGGAGCGGGGTCTTGAGATACTGTGGATGTTCCGGATTCGGCTCATCGGAGGGGCGTGCGGATGCTTCGGTCGGGGAATCGGCCATGGCGATGGTCCGTTCTGTCGGCTTTCTGTCGACGCCCGTCGAAGGATGTCGTCGATGGTGATTGACGACCCTGTCGACCCGCCCAGTCTATCAGGGATGAGCCGCGCATGGGGTGCGTGGTTGCGAACTGCTGAGGTACTTAGCGCACTGTGCATGCCGACCTCTGCGGGCCGTAGTGCAGGTACCAGAGGAACAGGGGGAGCGCGTAGCAGGCGTAGGCCTCGAACTGGGCGTACAGGTACGCCAGGAGCAGCAGCCAGCAGTAGAGGAACTTGGCGGAATCGCGGCGGAATCCGCCGCGGAGGCTGCCGGTGGGGTCATCGCAGCGCGCTCCGGCGGACTTGTCGCGGAATCCGTCACGTGCGTCACGCCCGTCACCGATCCGGCCGTCGATCGCGTCGGTGGGACGGCGGCCGTCGAATATGCGTCGCATCAGGCGATGCAGCACCAGCATGCACGCGGCGACGAACAGCACCAGCCCGAATTCGCTGACGAACGACATGTACGCGCTCATCGTGAACACGTTGCCCGCCCGGTTCGACACCGGCGCATACGGGTCGGCGAGCTGCGCGATCTCGCCCGTCATCATGCCGCCATGCGCCAGATACCAAGTCGACGCATCCACGTAGCCGCGCATCATCGCCTCGCCCACATTGCCCGCGCCGAAGCCGAACAGCAGATGCCACGGGTCGTGCAGCGCGGCGACCATCGGCGCGAGCGAACGGAACAGTCGTGCGCTCATCGACACGTCGCCGGCCAGCAGGCCGTGCGACAATAGCGCGCGTAGACGCGGCTGGGCGGCCATCAGCGCCACGGCGGCGCCGCCGACGGCAAGGCAGCCTGCCAGCGTGACAACCAGCGTGCGCGGCCGGTCGCGCAGCAATCGTGCCGACCGATGCCACGGCACGGTCATCACCAGACACACGACCGCGGCGACGATGCAATCCAAGACGATGCGCACGCCGCATCCCATCACGACCGAACCGACCGCGAACATGCCGATGGTCCACGGCAGACGACGGTCGCGCGACAGCCAATACAACGGCAGCAGCACGCCGAACACATGCATGCCGATGTAACTCGGCTCGGCGAACAGAAACTGCGGACGGAACACGAAATACTGACGCAGGTACAGGTTCATCAGTGGGGCGCGCAATATCGCGATATCCAGATGGTCGGGCTGAATCAGCCAGGTGACCGCACCGAACGCGAACGCCGCCCCATATGCGGCCACGACCACCGTAATCGACGCGCGCCATGGCAGCCGCTTGACCGACCAGGCGAGCGCGAACGCGACGAACGTCGCCGATGCGCACGCCAACGCCAGCAGCGATTGCGTCGCATGCGACGGATGCACGCCGACCGTCAGCCATCCGAATCCGCTGACCAGCATGCAGGCGAACGGCAGCCCCACCAGCGCCGGATGACGGCGGAGCAGCGTGAGCGACCGCCGCCCATTGCACACGGCATACGCAAGAAACAGCAATGGTGCGATCGGCGACCAATACGCCATGCGTACGCCGAACACCGTCCCGTCGACCGGCAGCGTCGCCAGCGCCGCATACCACAGCCAGTCCGACCGATCCCGCATGACGGCGGATGCGCGTCGCAGGAGGCCGGCCGACGGCGTGCGGACGGTCGGTGTGATGGTGGATGTGATGGCGGATGTGGTGGCGGATGCGATGGCGCGACGGTGCATGATGGACCCTTCCTCGGATTCTTCCCTGTATGCGGAGCTGGTGGAGTCGGGTGGGACGGGGCTTCGATCGGGCCCTCCCCGCACGTCCGGTTATACCGGCCGGCATGGATGCAGCCGCAGGGCACGTCGACGATATGCGCGCTGTCGGGCGCATCGAGCAGATGCTCGAGCAAGGGTGCCCGAGGGCTGGCGGATCGGCGTCGTACGATCCGCTTCGCCCACGTTGCGATGCTGACGTGGTGTAGGTCGGGTGTGGTATGAATGAAGAAAAGTGGTAAGATAGCTTTACCAATTTTTCAGATTTTGGTAAAATTGGTTGGCCAATTCTGTTAGGGGGCGTTGTGGGGAATCCGATTATCGCGGAGAAGATCCGGGACTTCCGGATTGATGATTTCCGTCCGATAGTGAGGCGGGAACTGGACTTGGGAAGCCCGCTTGCCCCGAAAGTGGGAAATCTGGTCAAGGTGATCGTCGGCATGCGCCGCAGCGGCAAAAGCTACCGCCTGTTTCAGGAGATGGATGCGCTGGCGGAGTCCGGAGTCGGATGGAACCGAATCTGCTACGTCAATTTCGAGGACGACCGTCTGGGAGCGGTCACGCCGGCCACGGGCGACGATGTCATCGAGACGTTCATCGCCATGCACCCGGAATGTCTTGATGAGGGTCTGTACCTGTTCTTCGATGAATTGCAGGAGATGCAGGACTGGGGCCGTTGGCTGCGTCGCATCGTAGACACCACGAAGGCCACAATCTACGTGACCGGTTCCTCGTCGACGATGCTATCGAAGGAGATTTCCACCGAATTCAGGGGAAGAGCCTTGGACTTCGAGTTGCTGCCGTTCTCCTTCCGCGAATTCATCGTCGCGAACGACGTGATTTCTGAAGATGCACTGCGTCGGAATCCGGCTGTGGGGTATTCCGCCAAGGAGCGGGTGTTGCTGTCGCATGCGATGGATAGGTATCTGGAATATGGCGGTTTCCCCGCAATCCATGGACTGCCCTCGCCGCAGAGGATCGCCTTGCTGCAATCCTATGTGCAACGTGTGGTATCCCGTGACGTGGTGGAACGGCATGACATCGCCCGGCCGCGGGTCGCGTCCATGCTGGCGCGGCGCGTGCTTGGCTGCAACGGCAAGGCCCTGTCCATTCGGCGAATCGAGAACGAGTTGCGTTCGGCCGGTCTGGCGACCAGTCGGGAGCTACTCGGTAATCTGCTGGAGTATTTCGAAGACGCCCATCTCGTGTTCCTGATGAGGGAATTCTCCGTGTCGTTGAAGGAACACACCACATCGACTCCCAAAGTGTATGCGGTCGATCCCGGATTGGCTGCCGCATCCGGCATGGCAAGCGTGCGGGATGACGGGCAGCGTCTGGAAAACGCCGTATACCTGGAATTGCGGCGGAGGACGATCGGATACCGGCGCGACGGCATATCCTCATGTCATACCAAGACACATGGCTATGAGATAGATTTCGTCGTCGGAGACGCTCTGATGCAGGAGCAATATGAGCTGTACCAGGTGACGGCGCGAATGGACGATGACAGGACCATCGAACGGGAGACTCGTGCCCTATGGGAGTTGATGGCGGAACAGAACCTCACCGAAGGCACCATCATCGTCGGAACCGGCGAAGACCGGGAATACCATGACGGGGATCGCATCATACGCCAGATACCCGCATGGCGTTGGTTCCTGGAGTACGGAGGCGCGCGCTGAATCCTGTGCGCGTACGTTGGCGTAACAGGAGGGAAAGGAGGCTTTTACGCATCCCCTTCCAAGGTAGCACCACCCGCGTCATGGCGACGTTCGGACTGCTGTACCTGCGGTTCCTCGGCCTGCACGCCGAAAGCACGCCGTTCGCCAAGCATGGCCGATACCTGCGCGACGCCCTCGTACTGGCCAACACCTCGGAACGCGGCATCCGGACCGACGAACCGCTGCGACGCTTCACCCACGCCCTCTTCGACGAGACGATCGACCTGCCCCCGTTGACGAAGGACGGCCCCACCAGCGACGTGCTGCCCGACCTATGCGTCCCCGACATCCCCGGCGTCCCCGACCTCGTCATCGACGACTCGTACCGGTAGATGATCGCACTGGCTGGCATGTCGGACGGGGGCGCGTCGGACGGTCACGCCGGACGGTCCCGCCGGCGAAGCGCAGGCATGTGGGTAGAGTGGACCGCATGA
>Cebus_capucinus_imitator_PRJNA485217_SSR049__coassemble_1589_pt1 | contig 13395 bp, 10 predicted proteins | sample Cebus_capucinus_imitator_PRJNA485217_SSR049__metabat2_high_PE_010 | metagenome-assembled genome bin Cebus_capucinus_imitator_PRJNA485217_SSR049
GCGGCCGCGGCATGGGCGGCGAGCACCTCGGCGCGCGTGCGTTCGATCTCCTCGTCGGAAACGCTTGTCATCGGTGGACCTCCAGCATCGTCACTAACCTACGCAACCGTAACCTACGATAACGTAACAATGTGATTTGTCAAGATGGTGTCGTTTCGGCCTCGCACGCGTCTCCGGTCGGCATCCGCGGGCGCCGACTGCGTATGATGGTGCGCATGGCTGATTTCACACAAGTACTGGCGACCCGTTCCGATTTCAACGAGGAGGACCGCGAGTGGCTCCACCACCTCGTGGCCGACTGGCAGGTGATCGCCGACCTGAGCTTCGCCGACCTGCTGCTGATCGTGCAGGACGGCAACGGCGACTACGTGGTGGCCGAGCAGTGCCGCCCGTCCACGGTGGCGACGCTGCGCACCGACGACGTCGTGGGCAACAAGGCGCCCGCCGACATGCGCACCGAACTCGACGCGGCGATGGAGTCCTCGGTCGTGTTCCGCTCCACGGTGCTGCGCAACGTGGGCCGCTCCACGGTGTGCAACGTGTACGCGCCCGTGCGCCGTAACGGCAAGACCCTGGGCCTGGTGGTGCGCGAGACCAACATGGCCACCCGCGAGTCGAACGGCCGCAACGAATCCGAGAGCATCAACGCCGGCAAGCAGCTGTACGAGATGATCCCGCGCGGGCAGTTCCCGTACATGGACGGCGTGATGAGCCAGCGTCACAACGCGCGTGTGGCCGACGGATTCATCGTGCTCGACGTCGATGGCATCGTGCGCTACGCATCGCCGAACGCGATCAGCTGCTTCCGCCGTCTGGGCTCGCTGGAGCCGATGCAGGGCCTGCTGTTGAGCGAAGTCGGCACCGAACTGCTGCACGAGAACGACCCGCTGCCCGAGTCGCTGCCGCTCGTGCTGGCCGGCAAGGCCGCCATCGACTCCGAGCTGAGCGCGAACCGTTCCGTCGTCTCGATGCGCTCCCTGCCGCTGTTCAGCCCCGAATCGCGCACCGGCGCGATCGTGCTGTGCCGCGACGTGACCGAGCTGAGCCGGCGCGAACAGGAGCTGCAGACCAAGAACGCGACGATCTCCGAAATCCACCACCGCGTCAAGAACAACCTGCAGGCCGTCTCCGCACTGCTGCGCCTCCAGGCGCGCAAGACCAAGTCCGTGGAGGTCAAGAAGGAGCTGGAGGAGGCGCAGCGCCGCGTGCAGACCATCGCGATGGTGCACGAGGGACTGAGCCAGACCGCCGACGAGATCGTCGACTTCGACAAGGTCATCTCCAACCTGCTCAAGATGAGCGTCGACCTGGCTACGATGCGCGACCAGCACATCGCCATCGAGTATGTCGGCAAGTTCGGTATGATGCCCGCCCAGGATGCGACCCCGCTGTCGCTCGTGCTCACCGAGCTCATCACCAACGCCGTCGAGCATGGCTTCGAAGGACGCGCCGAAGGCCACATCACGATCTCCGTGGGACGCTCCGGCGCGAACCTCAACGTGGTGGTCGAGGACGATGGCTCCGGCCTCGACCATGAGGAGAGCCACGGCATGGCCCGCTCGTCCGGCTCGGGGCTGGGCACGCAGATCATCAACACCTTCGTGACCAACGACTTCGGCGGCAGCGTCAAGTGGGAGCAGCGCCGCGAGGGAGGCACCCGCGTGATCCTCGACATGAAGCTGCGCGCAGCCAAGGGGGAGTGATCCGGTGGCCGCGCCGGCGGCCGTCGAGCGGCCGGCACGAGCCTCACCTACGACGAAGGGCGCCCCACCACCGGGTGGGACGCCCTTCCGTACCTATAAGGTATAGCCGACGGTCAGATGCCCTGCAGCGCCTGCGAACGGCGGGCTCGCATGGCGCGGCGCTTGAGCGCGCGGCGCTCGTCCTCGCTGAGACCGCCCCACACGCCGTAGTCCTGATTCGTGTCCAGCGCGCACTTGAGACAGGCGTCGATCACCTTGCAGGTGCGGCACACCGCCTTCGCCTCCTCGATCTGCTGGTACGCCGCCCCGGTGTTGCCGACCGGGAAGAACAGCTCCGGATCCTTGTCGCGGCACGCGGCCTTGGCGCGCCAATCATATGCACTGCTCATTGTTTTGCCTTCCTCGTATCCCGACAGGACGCTGCTTGCGAATCCACTACACAGGTAACCACGAAACCGTCGACTTTTCAAGAGGTGACGGTCACGGTTTTCCGGCGAGGCACTGCACGGGCATCGCCCTGCCGTGCGTCAGCAGCACCGCGCGGCCCGGCACGTCGGGGTCGCATACGCCGAAGCGGGACAGCAGGTCGGCGGGGATGCCGAGCATCAGATCGGCGTGCCGGTCGCCGGAAGGGAACACGATGCGCGTCGCGCAGTCGTCGGGCACGCGCACATGCCGCATGGACAGTACGGCGAACACGACGGTGGTGACGGGATCGCGCATCGCCTGCCGCAGTCGCTGCGCCAGCGGGTCGGCGCACAGCGGGTCGAGCAGCGCGTCGGCGTCGTCGACGAGCCATACCCGGTGGACGTCGCCGGCGCTCGTGCCCGCCGCTCCGGCCGGGGACGGCGGCGGGGGAGGCGGAAGCGGGCCGAACGGAAGGCGTGGGCGTTCCGGTGCCGGCTCCGGTCCCGTTCGTTCGCGCACCAGAAACCCGCTTCCGTCGGCCGTGACGACGCTCAACTGCACGCCCGGCATGGCGGACAGGCGTCGTTCGAGCACGCCCAGCAGCGTGCTGCGGCCGCGGCCGTGACCGCCGACGACGGCGACATCGCCCTCGTCGAGCCGCAGTCGTGCCGTGCTCAGGGTGATGCCGTCGTCGGCGATCGCGAACGGGATCGGACCGGGCCATGCGGGGCGCGCGTCCCCGGACGTTCCGTCGGATGCGTCGTCGGACTGCACGGCGCTGCGGGGCAGCGGTGCGCTGAACAGCGGTTCGGCCGGGCCGGTCGCGCAGAACCGTGCGGCCAGCGCGATCTGTCCGACCAGCGCGTCGACGTCATGTACGGCCGCGGTGCGGATCGCGCGCACCGACTCGCCGTCGGCGACGTACGCCGCGCCCGGCATCGACGGTGCGATCGCCGCGGCATGGGGCACGCCGACGAGCTCGCGTGACTGCATGGCGTCACGGACGCGAAGGCATATACCGATGCTCAGATTGGCGTGCATCTGCGCGTTGACCTGCCCCGACGGGTTCTGCGTGCAGGCGATCAGATGCATGCCGAGCGAGCGACCGACGGCCGCGATGCGCGTCAGCCGGTCGACGTAGTCGGGCAGCTGGGCGCGCAGGGCATGGAATTCGTCGACGACGATGACGAGTCTGGGCGGCGGCTCGTCCAAGCGCGACAGGTCGCCCACGCCATGCGATGCGGCCAGCGTCTCACGCCGCCGCAGCTCCTCCTCCAACGCGGCGAGGGCGCGCACGGCATGGGCCAGATCGAGGTCGCCGACCGTGCCGCGCGCATGCGGCAGGCGCGACAGCCGGTTGAAGGTGGAGCCGCCCTTGAAATCGAGGAACACGAAATTGAGCCGTGACGGCGGATTCATACAGGCCAGGGCGAGACACCAGGTCTCCAGCAGCACCGACTTGCCCGACCCGGTCGTGCCGGCGACGAGCGCATGCGGCCCCTGACGTGTCAGGTCGAGACGGTACGGCTCCGCATCGACGCCGATGCCGAGTACGGCGGCCCAGTCGCCGCCGCCGAGCCAGCGACGTACGACATGCCTCCAGACGAGCGGTTCGACGGCAGGGGACGGCAATGCCAGTTCCTCCCAGCGCGGGCAGTGTCCGGGAAAGACGGCCGGCACGCCGTCGGGAGCCGCCATCGGGGAGGGAAGGGCGGCGGATGCGTCCGTATCCGTTCCCGGAACGTCGGCCGTCCGCCCGTCGACGGCATCACCCCCATCCCGGAGCGGGACGGAACGGTCGGCGGCGAGTATGAGGGAGGCGACGCATCCGACGGCCGACGGCACGATCATCAGGGCGAAGAGCCAGCGTCCCTGGACGAGCATGACGGCCATCATCACGAGCTGGGCGGCGAGGGGTGCGCCGGCCACGACGGCGCGCAGCCATGCCGTACCGTGCCGCGCGCCCCGTCGAGGGGGATGCTCGGCATGTTCCGTTCCTCGTCTACGTAATCGGTGGCCCATACGCCCAGTGTGGGGCGCACGGGCCACCGGAGCAAGCCGCATCGGGGTATGTGGTCGAAGGCTCACCGGCCGGCGTGTCGCACCATGCCGCATCGCATCGCGACGTTCATCGCAGGACCGTCAGCCCTCCGCGAGCGTGCCCACCTCGCCGGCCGCATGCGTGCCCTTGGCGAGCTGGGAGAACAGTTCGGCGTTCTTGGCGTCGTCGAGGAGCACCGATGAGCCCACGCCGTCGACGTAATAATCGGGGTCGGACCAGTAGACGCTGCCGGACACGCCGTTCTCGCCGGTGGCGTCGCGGAAGGCCAGCGCCATGCTCGCCAGCGTCATCGGCGACGCGTCCTCGTCGACGGTGACGGCGGACAGCGACGCCTCGGCGAGCGAACGGACGGCGGCGAAGTCGGTGAGCGTCCTGGCGCTCAGGGCCTTGCGCATCACGGCGGAGATGACCTGACGCTGGCGTGCGGCGCGGCCGAAGTCGCCCTGTGCGTCGGCGTAGCGCATGCGGGAGAAGGCGAGCGCCGTGGTCCCGTCGGCGTCGTGGCAGCCGGAGGACCATTCGAGTCCGGAATACGGGTCGCTGATGTCCTGGTCGTAGCACAGTTCGATGCCGCCGAGCGCGTCGACGACGCTGACGAGTCCGTTGAACTGGATTTCGGCGACGTGGTCGATCTTCAGGCCGGTGATCTGCTCGACCTCGCCGACGAGCGCCTGCTGGCCGTAGAACTGGGCGACGCCGTTGATCTTCATGTATTGGCCGTCGATTTCGGTGAGCGTGTCGCGCGGGATGGAGATGAGCGAGGCGGGGCCGGAGCGGGGCTTGGTGAGCACCAGCAGCGTGTCGGTGCGGAATCCGGTGACGGTCTCGTCGTCGGCGCCGTTGGCTCCTTCGGTGCCGTCGCGTTTGTCGGAGCCGACGAGCAGCCATGACGTGCCCGGCGTGCCGGCCGTGTCGGTGAGCCATGGGCTGCGTTCCAGATGCGCGTCGACCCAGTTCCATGCGCCGAACGTTGCGAAGGCGATGATGAGCGCCAGTGTGAGCAGCGTGGCGGCGAGCACGCGCATCGGACGCACCTGCCGCCGTCGTGTCGCGGACGGGCGGATGCGGTTTCCGGGAGCGCTGCGGGCGACGCTGCGGCCGGTCGTGTCCGCGGCACCGCCCGGCATGTCGGTGCGAAGCCGCGCCGACGGACGGGTCGACATCGGGCGCGGCGCGGCCGATGCGGTTGATGTGCGGGCTGCGCGTGCGGTTCCCGCGGCCCGTGCCGTGCGCGGCGACGGCGCATAGCTGGGCGGTGGGGTCGCGCCGGCTGCGGACGGCACGCGGGAGGACGCCGGTGTCGTGGCGGAGCGGCGGTCGACCGGCGATGCCGGGGATGCGGGGGAGAAGGACGGGGGCGTCGCGACGCCGGTCGGCGATGCCGTACCGCCGTCGTATCGTCCTCCGGTCGGCGGCGCGGCGCGGCGGGCCGGCCGACGGGGCGCGATCGACGGCGGCAGGGCGTCCCGCGCATCGCCGGCATCCGATGCGACGCCCGCGGCGGATGCCGGCGACGCGGTGGGACGCCTGCCCCCTGCGGGCGGCACGAAGCTGGGAGGAGCGGTGTTCCGGGAATCGCCGCTGCCGTCGGCCATATGCATGAGTGGTCCTCCATTGCCGTCTGTTGTCCAATGACACTGTCGCACAGGATGCGGCGCAACCCCCTACGGCCGACATGTTCCTGCGCAGGAACGGCACATTACGATGCCTAGGCCCCCGGACACGGAGGAGACTTGACAAATTTCGCATCGCATGTGTGTAATTTACCTGTTGATGATAACCGAATCGGCAAGGAGGAGACGCATGTGGGGTGTCGTCGATGATTCCGCCGAGGGGCCGTTCGCGGTGCTGTGGGGGCTGTTCAGTCGGGACGACGATCTGTCATGGCAGCACCGGGCGTTGTGCTCACAGACCGATCCCGAAGCGTTCTTTCCCGAGAAGGGCGGGTCCACCAGGGACGCCAAGCGCGTGTGCGCCGCGTGCGAGGTGCGCGAGCAGTGCCTGCGATGGGCCATCGACCATGACGAGCGCTTCGGCATCTGGGGCGGCATGAGCGAACGGGAACGACGGCGCTACAAACGAGAGCATCGGGAACAGGCCTGAGCCCGTACCCGCCGTATGCGTACACTGGAGAACATGAATTCCACAGGCAGCAGCGAAATCCAACGGACGGTCGCCGCAGCGCTGGCGCGCCGCCCCTACTCGCACCGTCAGGACGTCGACCCCGCAATCGCGGCGATCATCACCGTCGAGGAGGACAGGCGGTTCCTGCCCGACACGCTTCAGGCGGTGCTCGAACAGACCGTGCTGCCCTGCACGATCGTGATCGCCGACTGCTCCGGAGAGACGCATGAAGCCGCCACAGCCCGTTTCGAGGTGATCCCCTCTCCCGCGGGCCCCCTGCGCGCCATGCCGCAGACCAAAGGCGTCGACGTGCGCATCGTACCGGTGGAGGGGGCCGCATCGTTCTTCGACGCGGCGCGGCGCGGCGCGGCAGCCGCCATGCTTCCCGACACGGTGGGCGCATGGTGGCTGCTGCACGACGACTCGCGCCCCCTCGGCGAGGACACGCTCGCCCATCTGGCGGAATCCTGGCGCAACAACCCCACGGCCTCGCTGCTGGGCTGCAAGCAGCTCGACTGGGATGGCGGCCGTCTGCACGACGTGGGCCTGTACGCCGGCCATCACCGCGTCGAATCCCTCGTCGTCGACGGCGAAGACGATCAGGAACAGTACGACTCGCGCCAGGACGTGTTCGCGGTCTCCCTGGCCGGCGCGCTCATGCCCCTCAAGACACTCGATGCCACCGGCGGCACCGACCGCTGGTTCACCACCTTCGGCGAATCCGCCGACCTGTGCCGCCGCATCTGCCTGAGCGGCGGCCGCGTCGTCGTCGTGCCGCAGGCCGGCATCGGCCACCGACGCGCCCGCTTCGAAGGACTGCGCACCCGCACGGGCCGCGAAGTCGACGAGGACGACCGCCTCAACCCGGCGTTCGCCATCAGACGCACCGCCGAACGCTACCGCTACACCGACACGCGCATGCTCCTGTGGCCATTGCTCTGGCTGTACTCGCTGGTGTGTTCGCTCGCACAGGCCCTGACCCAGCTGACCTCCAAACGACCCTACGAGGCCGGCGTCGCCCTCTGCCTGCCCTGGACGGCGCTCGCCGCCATGCCCGGTGCGGCGAAGGCGCGCCGCCGCGTCGCCGAACAGACGGTCGTGCCGCTGTCACGGCTATCCGCCCTGATGACATCACGCCGGCAGATAGCCGCATGGAAGGAACGCACCCGCGCGCTGGAGGACCAGCGCCGCGTCGTACTGCTCGGCCCGCTCGCCAAAGCCCATCTCCACCGGCGTCTGATGCGCCGATGGGGACTGGCCCTCGCCGCCGCGGCGATCGCGATGGCCGCCGTGCTGGCGGCCTACCACGACCTGCTCCCCGGCGTGATGACCGGCGGATCGCTCTACTCCGACGCGCTTGTGCCCACCGATGCGACCCTGCGTCAACTGGCTGACGCCGCCACCACGCCGTGGGTGTTCGGCTCCGGCACCGGTGCGCCCGCGCCTCCGGCGCCATGGCTGCTGGTCTGGCTGGCCGCCTCCGTGGTGACGCTGGGACATCCCGCGGCGGCGCTGTCACTCGTGTTCCTCGCAGCGGCCCCGGCCGCCGTGCTGGCGTTCTGGGCGCTGGCCGGCGTGTTCACCCGATCGGACGCGGTGCGCGCCGCCGGCGGACTGCTGTGGGCGGCGACGGGCGCGGCGATGGGATTGTTCTCGTCGGCGAACCTGCCGATGCTCACCGTGATGGTCTTCCTGCCGGCCGCGTTCGCGTTCGTGTTCCGCGCGGTGGGCATGTACCGGGCCGAGGACCAGGTGCCAGTCCACCGTTCGGTGCAGTGCGCGGCGCTGGCGTCGCTGTGCTTCGTGCCGGTAGTCGCCGCCGAGCCGCAGCTGCTCCTGCCGCTCATGGCCGTGTTCCTCCTGTTCCTCCTGTTCGTGCGCCGGCACCGGGTCATGCTGCTGCTCATGCCGGTCCCGGCGGCGTTCGCGGTGGCCCCCACGCTGGCCAACGCGGTGCGGTACGCCGGCGAGGGCGCATGGCGCCAGCTGTTCGCCGACATGATGCTGCCCACGCACGCCCTCAACGGCGACGTGCGTTCCGGCACCCTGATCGATGCGCTCGCCTTCGCGTTCGGCGTCGACGGTTGGTCGTGGACGGCGGCGGCGCTGGCCGCCTCCGGATGCCTGACGGCCGCGCTCGCCGTGCTGTCCCTGTTGCTGCCGTTCGCGTTGCGCGTCTCGCGCATGATGTGGATGACGGTGCTCGCCGGCGCCATGCTGGCGGTATGCTGCCCGCGCATCGCCGTGGACGTCGACATGGACGGCCCGATGGCCGCGTCCGTGCTGCCGGGCGTGGCGTTCATGCTGCTCGGCATGCTGTCATGCGCATGCATCGTGGCGGGTGGCGCGGTGCGACGATTCGAGCCGCTGCGCCGCCCGGGGGACGCTCCTGCGCCCGACGCGAAGCCGGGCCGCGTCGTCGCCGCACGCACCGGCCGGATCGCACTGTCGCTGCTGCTGGCCGCATCGGCGCTCGCCTGCACGCAGGCCGGTGTGCTCCGCTCCGATGCCGGCGGCGTTCGTGTCGGCGGCTCCGGATTGCCGATGGTCGCCGCGGACTATCTGGCGCAGGGCGCCGACCACCGCGTGCTGGCCCTGCATGCCGACGGTGAGAACGCGGTCGGCTACACGGTGATGCGCACCCGACGCGGCGATCTAGTCGACGAATCGCCGGCCCTGCGCATCCGGGAGGCGGTGCTCGGCGCGGGCGACGCCGATGAGGTCATCGCCGACGCGGCGGCCCGACTGCTGGCCGGCGCCGACGCGGACGCGGTCGCGTCCATCAGCGCGCTGGGCTTCGGCGGCGTGTTCGTCGCCGTCGATGACGACGACGCGGCCGACGGCCCCGCCCAACGGCTCATGACCAACGTGGCCGCCTCGCAGGGCGTGCGAGCGGTCGTCGCCGCCGACAACGGCACCTACTACCGTCTGACCATCAACAGCGTCGACGCGCAGAACATCGACATCTCCTGGCAGCGCCGCACGCAGTCGAGCCCGTGGCGCACCGTCTGGATCGCGACGCTGGCCGTGCTGCTGGCCCTGTACTGTCTGGTCGCGCTGCCGCATCGCGCTTACCGCTACCACGGGGAGGAATCATGAGCGCCCGTCGCAAGAAGCCGATGAAGACCGCGACCCGCATCACGCTGGCCGTGCTGACGATGGTGCCGATCGTGGCGTTGGCCGGCGGACTGGGCGCGGTGGACCCGATGCCGGACACGCTCGACACGCTGGGTGCCGTTGGTGCCCGCTCCGATTTCGCGCGCAGCGTCGGACAGCTGTCGACGGCATGGTACTGCCCGTCGCGCATGACGCTGGCCGATACCGGTTCGTACGGCGATGCCGCGTTCCAGGCGACCGTCGGCGACATCGCGGCGACGGTGCGCTATGCGGCGTTCGGCTCCGTGTATCAGGCTGAAGCGACCGGATTGGACGGTGCCGACGTGCAGACCACGCTGGACGGCGCCGACTCCGGCGTCGGCGCGCTGCTCGCCGCGCGTGATCAGGAGGCCGATCCGAGCATGCTGCGGGTCCGCCTGCTGGAGTCGTCGGACGGCACCGGCGCCACGGCGTCGGTCATGTCGCATGCGACCGAAGGCGACCTGCGGGGCGTGTCGGCGGCATCATGCGTCGCCCCCGCGCTCGACCAGTCGTTCCTCCTGCCCTCGACCGGCACGGGCGCCACGCAGCAGCTGGTCGTCGCCAACCCATCCGACAAGGCGACCACCGTGCGCCTGCGTGCATGGGGGTCCACGTCGGGCGACCAGCTCAAGGCGTCGACCGGCGAACGCTACACGGTGCCGGCGCACGGCGAGACGACCATCGACCTGTCCGCCGCGCTGAGCGACCAGGAGGGCCTGTACGTGACGGTGTCCAGCACGCTCACGCCGGTCGCCGCCGTGGCGCGCGTCGTGCTCGCCGACGGACTGACGCCCAAGGGCTCTGATTACGTGACGCCGGTCGCCGTCTCCGGAAGGTCCCTGACCCTGCCGGGCGTCGGCGAGGGCGATGCGGTGCGCGTGTTCGTGCGCGCGTCGGTGCAGGGTGACGTCACCTTCTCGTGGATGACCGAGGACGGGGCCGTGCAGGCGTCCATGCAGCACGTCGAGGCCGACCGCGTGCATGTGGTCGATCTGGGCGAGGCGCCGGACGGTGCGACGGCGCTCGTCGTGGAGGGCGCCGACACGCTCGACGGCATCGACGCGGCCGCATCCGTGACGCGCGGCGACGGGCAATCCGATTTCGCGATGGTCGGCGCCGCGGCCGTGTCGGCATCGTCGGCCATCGCCATGCCGGACGGCGCGACCGCGACGCTGTCGATTGTCGCGCCGTCCGGCGACGCGACGGGCAGGCTGACCGCGTACGATGCCGACGGCGTGCCGGTCGCCACCCGTGACGTCGCCGTGCGGGGCGGTACGGCGACGTCCGTGCGGCTGGCCGACCTGGCCGACGGTGCGGCCGCGGTGCGTCTCGACGTGACCGACGGCGGCCTTGCATGGGGCGCGCGCCTGACCGTCCCGTCGGTGGCCGATGCGGATGTGGCGCAGGCCGCCTATCTGCCGGCGTCGGTACTGGCGGCGGCGACCACGACGGTGTTCGCCGCGCAGGATCCGACGGTCGTGCGCTGAGGACGGCGGCTCACAGCCCCCAGTCGGGGTCGATCTCCTCGGGACGGCGTCCGAACAGGTCGGCCAGACGCGCCACCACTTCGTCGCGGATCACCAGCTGCATGTCCATGCGGCTGCGCGCCACGGCCTGGATCGGCATGCGGTAGAGCACGATGCGCGCCGGCACGCCATGCGAGGCGGGGAAGCACTGCGAGTTGAGCTCCGGATGGTCCTCCCACGGCGCCGGCTGCGAAGGCGGCACATCCTCGACGGCGAACTGGACCGACTGCACGAATTGCGGCCATGCGCCGTTGAGCCGCCTGATCTGCGCGGCGACCATGTCGTCGAACATGCCGCTTCTGGTGCGGTAATGCGGCAGGCGGGTGCCGAACATGGGGGTGCGGGTGCCCCGGCCGTGCCGGTTGCGGTATACGGGTCTGTTCCACGGTGCTTCGTTCATGCCTACCACGATAGGTCATGGCGGCGCCCGGGCCATATCATGGCGCCGCGCCTCCGGTGCGCTAGGATACTCATGGAAGCAATACTCATGGAATCATCCGTTGAGCGAAAGGCGGTCCATGATGCAGGAGCCACGCCGATGGACAGACGTCGACCTCGACGGCGTCGTCGCCGCGATGAAGGCGGTCGCGTTCGATCTGGACAACACGCTCGCCTCGTCCAAGCAGCCGATGTCGCCGGCCATGGCGCAGCGCTTCGCCGCGCTGACGCATCTGACGGACGTCGCGGTCATCACCGGAGGACGGTTCTCGCTGGTGCGCAGCCAGATTCTGGACGTGGTGAACGAGCGAATCGACCCGTCGCGCCTGCATCTGATGCCTACCAGCGGCACCCGTTACTATCGCTGGGATGCGGACCGGCGCGCGTGGGCATCGGTCTATTCGCACGATTTGAGCGCCGACGACCGCATCGCGGCGGTCGCATCGCTCGAACTGCGCGCCCGGGAGCTGGGCATGTGGGAGGAACAGGCCGTGGGGGAGCGCATCGAGGACCGCGGCAGCCAGCTCACGTTCTCGGCGCTCGGCCAGCTGGCCACGCCGGAGGAGAAGGCCCGCTGGGACCCCGACGATACGAAGAAGCGCCGGCTCGCCGCCGCCGTGGCCCGCGACCTGCCCCACCTGAAGGTCCGTCCCGGCGGATATACGAGCGTGGACGTGTCCCTGCCCGGACTGGACAAGTCGTATGCGGTGCGTGAACTGTGCCTGTCGCTGCGTATCACGCCGTCCGATCTCGTGTTCGTCGGGGATCGCATGACGCCGGGAGGCAATGACTATCCGGCCGCGCAGGCCGGCGCGGTGGCCCTTGCCGTGACCGACCCGTCCGACACGCTCCGGCTCGTCGACGCGATGCTGGAACGGCTGTGAACGGTCACGAGGGCCCGCCGGGCGAACTGTTGCGGGACGTTGTCGGTCTGGTCTGGCCTCGCGGCTGCGCCGGCTGCGACCGGCCCGACGAGGTGCTGTGTGCGCGGTGCCGTGCGCTCATGTCGTCGACGATCGAGCGCCCCCTCGCCGGCAGCCGGGGCGTATCATCGGTGTCGTGCGGCGTCTACCGCGGTCCGGTGCGTCATGCGATCCTGTCGTGGAAGGACCACGATGACGTGGAATGCGACGGCCCCTTCGCGCTCCTGCTGGCCGATCTGGCGCTCCGCTGCGGTGCGGCGCGCGCCGACGTCCCGCTGACGCTGGTCCCGGCGCCCTCGTCGACGGCGTCGATGCGCCGACGCGGGCGGGCGCACATGCATGACCTGACGTTGCGCACCGTGCGTGAACTGCGCCGACGCGGGGTCGACGCCCGATGCATGCCGCTGTTGCGCAACGGTGCAGTCGGCGGCAAGAGCGTCGAGACGTCCGGCGCATCCCAGCGGGGGGAGCGCATCCGCGGACGCATCCATACGGTGCCGGCGCGGATGCCCCGTGCCGCCGGACCGGTCTTTCTGACGGACGACATCGTCACGACCGGTTCGACGCTGCGCCAGTGCGCCGCCGCGCTCGAGTCGGTCGGCGTCGGCGTGGCCGGCGCGTTGACGCTCGCCTCGGTGCCTGAACGCGGATCGGCGGATGAGATGGGATGTCCGGAGCTCTGATGCGGGGCTGGACACCGGCCGTGGGGAATCGGGATCAGTCGGAGCCGGGATGGTGCTTGGGCATACGCACCTCGAAGTCGACGCCTCGGCTGTCGTCGACGACGCGCACGGTGCCGCCGTGCAGCTGGGCCGCCCAGCGGGCGATCGCCAGTCCCAGTCCGGTGCCGCCGGATTCGGTGCCCGGTCCCGGCCGTCCCTTGACGAATCGCTGGAAGATGCCTGCCCGCTCGGCGTCTGGGATATACGAGCCGAAGTTGATCACGTTGGCGACGACGAGCCCCTCATCGGTGTCCTCGTGCGCCTCGATGAGCACGGTCGTGCCGTCGGCGGAATGTTTGAGCGCGTTGGCGATGACGTTGGTGAACAGCTGGCGCAGCCGGTCCTGGTCGC
>Cebus_capucinus_imitator_PRJNA485217_SSR049__coassemble_1761_pt1 | contig 10373 bp, 11 predicted proteins | sample Cebus_capucinus_imitator_PRJNA485217_SSR049__metabat2_high_PE_010 | metagenome-assembled genome bin Cebus_capucinus_imitator_PRJNA485217_SSR049
TCGACAAGCTCGACGACCTGGACGACGTGCAGAACATCTACTCCAACTGGACCGCCTCCGACGAGGTCATGGCCCAGCTGGACGAGGAGTAGTCATCCAGTGATCATCCTTGGCGTTGACCCCGGGCTCACCCGCTGCGGGGTCGGCGTGATCGAAGCCGGCGCCCACCGCCGGCTTTCGTTTATTCACGTCGACGTGGTCCGCTCCGCTCCCGACCAGTCGCAGGACCTGCGCCTGCTGGCCATCTACGAGGGACTGAGTGAGAAGATCGAACGCTTCGCCCCCGACGCGGTGTCCATCGAACGTGTGTTCGCCCAGGACAATCGCAACACCGTGCTCGGCACCGCGCAGGCGGCCGGCATGGCGATGCTCGCCGCAGCCCAGCGAGGCATCCCCGTGGCCTTGCACACGCCGACCGAATCCAAGCTCGCCATCACCGGCAACGGCAAGGCCGAGAAGGCGCAGGTCGAACGCATGGTCGCCCGCATCCTGGGCCTCAACGAGCCGCCCAAGCCGGCCGACGCCGCCGATGCGCTCGCCGTGGCGATCTGCCACGCGCTGCGCCCCCAGGGCGCGTTGCAGGGCGGCGAGCGCGAGCAGCATCTGACGCCCGCCCAACGGCAGTGGGCGATGGCCGCGCAGCGTTCCCGCAGGGGAGGCGGCGGCCGTAACGCGGACCGCGGCATGTAGCGGTCCGCATGTCCGGTGCGCCCGGCGACGCGCGGGTCGCGCAGGACGGTCGCATCCGCTACACTATGTCGAACAGATGTTCGAATATGGATTTTCGGTTGAGGGGAGGTCGGCATGATCGGCATGCTTCAGGGGCGCGTCGTGGAGGTCGGCGCGGACGTCGCGCTCATCGAGGTCGGGGGAGTCGGGTACGAGACCCGCATGCCCTCGGCCGATCTGGCGTCGCTGCACGCCGGACAGGAGACGCGCGTGTACACGTCATTGAGCGTCTCGCAGGACGCGATCACCCTGTTCGGATTCTCGACGCCGGCGTCCAAGCGCATGTTCCTGCAGCTGCAGAAGGTCTCCGGCATCGGCCCCAAGGTCGCCCTGTCGTTGCTGTCCACGCTGCCGGCCGACCGGCTGGCGCGCGCGGTCGCCGACGGCGACGCGACGGCGCTGGCCAAGGCGCCGGGCCTCGGCAAGAAGGGCGCGCAGAAGATCATCCTCGAACTCAAGGGGTCCATCGACCTCGCCTCGATCGAAGGCGCGGCGTCGCCGTCCGTAACCGCCAGAGGCGGAGCGGCGGACGGCGACCCGGCCCTCACCCAAGTGGTCGAGGGCCTCGTCTCGCTCGGCTGGCGGCAGAACGACGCAAGGCAGGCCGTGGACGCCGTCTGCGCCGACCATGAGGTGCCCCTGCCGCTCGACCCCGACGACGTGCCGCGCGTACTGCGGCTCGCCCTGACCTCCCTCGACCGCGGAAGGTGACGCACCCATGACGATGGAATACGACGCCCAGACCAACACCGGAGCCAACGAGGAATCGCTGCGCATGGTATCGGCCTCGCCCGTCGGCAACGAGCCGGTCAGCGACGAGGAGCTGCGCCCGCACGCCCTGGACGGCTTCATCGGCCAGCCGCTGCTCAAGGCCCAGCTGCAGCTGTTCCTCGACGCCGCCCGCAAACGCGAGGTGCCGCCCGACCATATCCTGCTCGCCGGCCCTCCCGGACTGGGCAAGACCACGTTGGCGATGATCGTCGCCAACGAGCTCGGCGTGCCGATCCGCGTCACGTCCGGCCCCGCCATCCAGCACGCCGGCGACCTCGCGTCGATCCTCAGCTCGCTGGACACCGGCGAGGTGCTGTTCATCGACGAGATCCACCGCCTGCCGCGCGCCGCCGAGGAGCTGCTCTACATCGCGATGGAGGATTTCCGCGTCGACGTGATGGTCGGCAAGGGCCCCGGCGCCACATCCATCCCGCTGACGCTGCCACGGTTCACCGCCATCGGCGCCACCACCCGCGAGGGCATGCTGCCCTCGCCGTTGCGCGCCCGATTCGGCTTCACCGCCCACCTCGACTTCTACCCGCACAGTGAGCTCGAGAAGCTCATCGAACGCTCCTCGGACGTGCTTGGCGTGCGATTGGGCGAGGGGGCCGCCTACGAGATGGCCGTGCGCTCACGCGGCACGCCACGCATCGCCAACCGTCTGCTGCGGCGCGTACGCGACTGGGCGGTCGTGCACGACCTCGACGATGTCGGCCCCGACGACGTCAAGGAGGCCCTGGAGCTCTACCAGATCGACGCGGAGGGCCTCGACCGGCTCGACATCGCCGTGCTCGACGCGATCGTACGCCAGTTCAACGGCGGTCCGGTCGGATTGAACACCCTCTCGGCGATGGTGGGCGAGGAGTCCGAGACCGTCGAGACGGTGTGCGAGCCGTACCTCGTACGCGAGGGATTCCTGCTGCGCACACCCAAGGGGCGCATCGCCACCGGCAAGGCGTGGGCCCATCTGGGGCTGGAACCGCAGGGTGATGTCAGCAAGCTGGCCTAGACTCGGAGACTTGGACGGCGCCGGCGGTCGCGAGATTCCCGGCGCCCCGCAGCAGTGCGGGACCGGCGCCGAGCGCCGGCCCATGAACCGAAACCACGAGGAGTAGCGCTTTGCCCGGTAATATCATCATGATCGTCCTTCTGGTCGCCATGATCGCCATGATGTGGTGGCAGTCCAAGAAGGCCAAGCAACAGCAGCAGGAGAAGCAGGACTTCCGCGCGAATCTGCAGCCGGGCACCGAGGTCATCACCATCGGCGGCGTGATCGGCAAGGTCGTGTCCGTCGACGTCCAGTACGAGGAGATCGTCCTCGACTCCGAAGGCTCCCCGATCCGCTTCTCCTTCAACGCGATCAGCCGCGAGTACGTGCGTCCCGCCTACGTGAGCGACGACGAGGTCGACGAGAACGGCAACCCGCTGTCGGCCGACGACGAGGCACAGACCCCGGTCGACCAGGACGTCGAAGCCATCGAGTCGGCCGAGACCGCGGTCGAGGCGGACCCCGCCAAGTAGTCCATCATCTTCTTTCCGACAGCTCGGTATGCACCCGCATATCGGGCTGTCATGATTCCCGCTGCCGTTCATCCGTCCATCCGGTGACGCCCGGCAGCGGCGGCAACAGACCGTCAACGACCATCATCCCATTCCGGAGGCACCCGATCCCATGACGCAGTCCGACATCACCATCGCCAGCCTGAAGGCCATCGGCGAGGAGGACGCCCGATACGTCGTATCCCTCATCCGCTCCGTTCCCGGCTTCCCCAAGGACGGCATCATCTTCCGCGACTTCATGCCGGTCCTGGCCGACCCCAGGGGGCTGGACCTCCTGTTCGACGCGCTGGAGCGCACGCTGCCGGTCCCCGCCGACGGATTCGACATGGTCGCCGGCCTCGAATCGCGCGGCTTCCTGTTCGGCCCCGCCCTGGCCGCCCGGCTCGGCAAGGGGTTCATCCCCGTCCGCAAGGCGGGCAAGCTGCCGCCCGAGACGCTCGGCGAGTCCTATGATCTGGAGTACGGCACCGCCCGCATCGAGATCGAGGCGGACATGGTCCGTCCCGGCCAGCGCGTGCTGATCGTCGACGACCTGATCGCCACCGGCGGCACCGCGCGCGCCGGCGCCGACCTGATCCGGCGCGCCGGGGGAGATGTCGTCGGCTACAGCTTCGTCATGGAGCTCGATGGTCTCGACGGCATCGCCCGGCTCGGCGACGTCCCCGTCACCACGCTGGTCACCATGCCCGCCTGACCGGCAGGAAGACACTAGGAAGAAGTCATGGATCTGTACGAATACCAGGCCAAGGAGCTGCTCGAGGAGCAGGGCATCCCCACGCCGAAGTCCTACTACGCCCAGAATTCGCATGAAGTGGCTGAAGCCGCCGACCGTCTGGGCTATCCGTGCGTCATCAAGGCGCAGGTCAAGACCGGCCACCGCGGCCAGTGCGGCGGCGTGAAGCTGGCCCATGACCGCGACGAGGCCATACTCGTCGCCGAGAGCATCCTGCCCATGACGATCCGCGGACACAAGGTCAACGGCGTGATCGTCGCCGAGGCGAAGCACATCCTGCACGAATACTACGTGTCCATCTCCGTGGACCGCTCGTCGCGCGACTACGACGTGCTCGCCACCGCCAACGGCGGCACCGAGGTCGAGACCGTCGCCAGGGAGCATCCGGAGTCGGTGCGCCGCCTGCACATCAACGCGCTCGACGACTTCGACATCGACGCGGCGCGCCGCATGGCCGAGGGTATCGGCTTCTACCACGCCGACGAGGAGCAGGCCGCGCAGGTGCTGCTCAAGACCTGGCAGGTGTTCAAGGAGAACGACGCCACGCTCGTGGAGATCAACCCGCTCGCCAAGATCGGCGACCCGGACGACGAGTCGTCCAAGAGCCTGTGCGCGCTCGACGCGAAGATCTCGCTCGACTCCAATGCGGCGTTCCGCCACGACGGCTGGGCGCGCTTCCATGACGACTTCGACGCCGACCCGTACGAGGCCCAGGCCAAGGAGAACGGCCTGCACTACGTGCACCTCGACGGCCAGGTCGGCGTGATCGGCAACGGCGCGGGACTCGTCATGAGTTCCCTGGACGCCGTCTCCGGAGCCGGCGAGGAGCAGGGCAGCGGCGTCAGGCCGGCCAACTTCCTCGACATCGGCGGCGGCGCGTCCGCGGAGGCCATGTGCACCAGCCTTCGGATCGTGCTGGCCGACCCGAAGGTCGAATCCGTGTTCGTCAACGTGTACGGCGGCATCACGTCCTGCGAGCAGGTCGCCGAAGGCATCCTCGAGGCGATCGGACGCCTGCCGGCCGTCAAGCCGATCGTCGTGCGCTTCGACGGCAACGCCGCCCAGGAGGGCCTCGCCACACTCGCCGCGGCGGACGACCCGAACATCCACGTCGCCGCGACGATGGAGGAGGCGGCCCACCTGGCCGCCCGCATCGCGGCCGACGCGCTGGAGGCCAGGGCGCATCAGGCAGCAAAGGAGAACGACTGATGGCATTGTTCATCGAAGACGGCGCGCCGGTCATCGTCCAGGGCATGACCGGCCATCAGGGCATGACGCACACGGCCCGCATGCTGCGCGCCGGCACCAACATCGTCGGCGGCACCAATCCGCGCAAGGCGGGCACGTGCGTGTCGTTCCCCGGCGCCGGCCCCGACGGCTCCGACGCGTCCGTGCCGGTGTTCGCCACCTGCGCCGAGGCGCGCGAGGCGACCGGCGCCCAGGCGAGCGTCGTGTTCGTGCCGCCGCGCTTCGCCCGCGACGCGGTCGTCGAAGCGGTCGAGGCCGGCATCGGACTGGTCGTGGTCATCACCGAAGGCATCCCGGTGGCCGACTCCGCGTACTTCGTCGAACTGGCGCTGCGCAGGGGCGTGCGGATCGTCGGCCCCAACTGCCCCGGCCTGATGACCCTGCCCTCCGCGCCCGACGCCCACGGCGTGAACCTGGGCATCATCCCCGACGGCATCGTCGGACGCGGTCCGCTCGGCCTGGTGTCCAAGTCCGGCACGCTCACCTACCAGCTGATGGGTGAACTGGACGACATCGGCTTCACCGCGTGCCTCGGAGCCGGCGGCGACCCGATCGTGGGCACCACGCTCCTCGAGGCGCTGCAGGCGTTCGAGGAGGACGAGGCGACGCGCGCCGTCGTCATGATCGGCGAGATCGGCGGCAGCGCCGAGGAGGACGCCGCACGATGGGCCGCCGAGCACATGACCAAGCCGGTCGTCGCCTACATCGCCGGCTTCACCGCCCCCGAAGGCAAGCAGATGGGCCACGCCGGCGCCATCGTCTCCGGCGGCAAGGGCACCGCGCAGGACAAGAAGGAGACCCTCGAATCCGTGGGCATCCGCGTGGGACGCACCCCCGGTCAGACCGCACGCATCGTGCGCGAGGTCCTGGCGGAGCACGGCATCCGCTGATATGGGCCGTACCGTCAGTCAATGGATGCGAGGCGTGGGCGCGGCCCTCGCCTCGCTCGCGGTGTTCGCCGTCTCCATCGCCTGCTTCATCGCGCTGATGCTGTTGGTCATATCGATGGAGGAGGGCGGCGACAACCTGTCCGAATACACGATGCCGCTGGCCGAGGCCGTGACGCTGCTCGCCCAAGGCAGCGGGTTCCTCATCGAACCGGTCGAGCTGACGCTCACGCCGCTGCTGCTGACCGTGCTGCTCGTCGCGCTCGTGCGCGCCTTCGCGCGTCGGCTGTCGTGCACCATGGCAGGCTATCTGCCTGGGCTGGCGGCGTGGCTTGGCGCCGACGCGGTGCTGCACCACGCCACCGCCGTGCACATGAACGACCCGCTGTGGCTCATCCTGCTGCGGTGTGCGATCGTGTTCACCGTCGGGTACCTCTGGGCCGTCGTTCCCGAATCGACGTTCGTGGCCAAGGCCGCAGCCGCGGCGGGCCGGGCATTGGGCGGATCGGCCGTGCGCGCGATACGCGTGGGCGTACGGCTCGTGGGCGTCCTGCTGGCCGTCTATGCGATCATGGGCGTCGTGGCCGTGATCGTGTGGACGGCGACCGGCTACGAGGCCGTGGTCCGGCTGTACGCTCTGATCGGCATGGGGATGGGATCGCGCATCCTGACGACCGTCGCCTGTCTGGCATGGCTGCCAAACCTGTGCGTCTGGGCGGTGTCGTGGCTGTTCGGCGCCGGATTCTCCATCGGCGACATCGCCGAATTCACCCTGTGGAGCGGGCAGGCCTCCGGGCTGCCCGGCATCCCCGTGTTCGGCGTCCTGCCCCAGCCGGTCGCCGACGAACGGATCCGCATGGTTCTACTCGTGCTGCCGTTGGTGTGCGGACTGGTCACGGGCAGCGTCGCCATGTGGCATAGTCGCGGCTTCGCCGTGCGCATCGCAGCGCCCGGCGCCGTCGACACCCCGCGGCTCGTCGAGTCGCTCGCCTATCCCGCCGGCGCATTCTGCATCGTGGCCGCCGTGCTCTCACTCGTCTCCTCGCTCGTGTTCCTCCTGTCCAACGGAGGGCTCGGCAAGGAGCGTCTCGCCCATCTGGGCGTCGACGTGATCCGATCCACCCAGAGCGTGGCCCGCCCCACCGCGGTCGGCCTGTTCGCCGCATGGCTCATCGCCGTGGTTGGCGTGGCCGCCGTTTTCGGGATACGCTGGGTTTCGGGACGGATCCGCTCGACGTCGTCCGCAGGCGGGACCGCCGCACCGCACACGGCGCGGACGGTGACCGGTACGCCCGATTCCGGGCATGAACCAGCAGCAGCAACCAAGGAGGAACAGGATGACGAACACGAACCGACCGATACGACGGGCCCTGGTATCCGTCTTCCATAAGGAGGGCATCGAGGTCCTGGCCGAGGCGTTCATCAAGGCCGGCACCGAAGTGGTGTCCACCGGCTCGACCGCCGCGCGTCTGGCCGAGCTGGGCGTGGCCGTGACCGAGGTGTCGCAGGTCACCGGCTTCCCCGAATGCCTCGACGGCCGCGTCAAGACCCTCGACCCGCACATCCACGCCGGCATCCTCGCCGACATGACCAACCCCGACCACGCCTCCCAGCTGGAGAAGTTCGGCATCAGGCCGTTCGACCTGGTGGTCGTCAACCTGTATCCGTTCGCCGACACCGTGCGCTCCGGCGCCGACGAGGCCGCCACGATCGAGAAGATCGACATCGGCGGCCCGTCCATGGTGCGCGGCGCCGCGAAGAACAGCGCCACCGTCGCCATCGTGACCGATCCGGCCGACTACGCGCTGGTCGCCGCGCGCATCGCCGACGGCACCGGCTTCGACCTGGCCGAACGCCGCTGGCTGGCCGGCAAGGCGTTCGCCCACACCGCATCCTATGATGCGACCATCAACGAGTGGACCGCCAGGCACTGGCCCAAGCCGGCCACCGTGGCATCCACGGCCGCCGAGGGCGGGGAGGAGGTGAACGAGGCGAAGTTCCCGGCCGCGTTCACCCGCACCTGGGACCGCGCCCACACGCTGCGCTACGGCGAGAACTCGCACCAGCAGGCCGCCCTCTACGTCGACCCGCTCGAGCGCACCGGCTTCGCGCACGCCGAACAGCTGGGCGGCAAGCCGATGAGCTACAACAATTACGTGGACGCCGACGCCGCATGGCGCGCCGTGTGGGACATGGCCCCCGCCATCGCCGTGGCCGTCGTCAAGCACAACAACCCGTGCGGCCTGGCCATCGGCGAGACCGCCGCCGACGCGCATCGCAAGGCCCATGCGTGCGACCCGGTCAGCGCCTACGGCGGCGTCATCGCGTGCAACAGCACCGTGACGCTCGAGATGGCCGAAAGCGTGCGCCCGATCTTCACCGAGGTCATCGTCGCGCCCGCGTACGACGACGATGCGCTCGAACTGCTGCGCACCAGGAAGAAGAACCTGCGCATCCTCAAGGTCGCCGAGCCGGTCAAGGGCCGCACCCAGTTCCGTCAGATCGACGGCGGCCTGCTCGTGCAGGACATGGACCTCATCGACGCGCTGGGCGACGATCCGGATTCGTGGAAGCTCGTCTCCGGCGAGCCGGCCGACGCAGCCACGCTCAAGGACCTCGTGTTCGCGTGGCGCGCGGTGCGCTGTGTGAAGTCCAACGCGATCCTGCTGGCGCACGACCAGGCCACGGTAGGCATCGGCATGGGCCAGGTCAACCGCGTCGACTCGTGCCATCTGGCCGTCGAGCGCGCCAACACGCTGGCCGACGGCGCCGACCGCGCCACCGGTGCGGTGGCCGCGTCCGACGCGTTCTTCCCGTTCGCCGACGGCGCCGAGACGCTCATGGCCGCCGGCGTGAAGGCGATCGTGCAGCCGGGCGGATCCATCCGCGACGAGGAGGTCATCGAAGCCGCGAAGAAGGCCGGCGTGACCATGTACCTGACCGGCACCCGCCACTTCTTCCACTGATCGATCGGGAGGGGGACTCCATGAACGAGCGTCCGTACGTATCCGAGGACCACGAGGGGAGACCCTGGTTCGAATGGGCCGTCGCGGCGGTCGTCGTCGCGGCGGTGGCCGTCGCGGTCCTCGGATACACGATGGCCGCGACCGTCATCATGGCGGTCGCGGCCATCGGCTCCGGACTGCTGCGGCTCATCATGCGTGAACGCAGCCCGTGGAAGGTGCGCTCAGTCGCGTTCGACGCCGTCATCGGCATCGGACTGGGACTGGGACTGCTCGCCACCTACCTGAGCATCCTCATGCGCTGATCCGTTCGACGCGGATCCTTCGACGGATGCCTCGGCCGTCCCTACGGTCGAGGCATCCGCGTATCCGGCGGCGCCGTCGACGGTGTCGGAGAGGACGACGCCGGTTTCATCGGAGCCCTCGGCGTCAATGCCGGCCGTCATGGCGGCGATGCGCGCGTCGCGTCGCGCGCGTGCGGTGTCGGCGGCCATCTGCGCGACGATCATCACGAGCGCGACGACGGCCGCGGCGAGCACCGGGCACACCCAGAAGACCCACAGTTGGGAGAGCGGCTCGACGTTCAGGTCCTTGCCCTGGGCGAACAGGGCGATGCCGGTGGCGCGCGCCGGATTGAGCGCGGCGTTCGTGACCGGGTAGCATACGGCGGCGCCCAGGCCGTAGGCGGCGCCCATCGCGGCGGCATAGCGTGCGGTCGGACGGCCGTCGATGGTGGTGGAGGACATGAACATGCCGACGATCACGGCCGCGGCGATCGTCTCGACGACGATGGCGGCGACGATGCCGAACGAGATGCCGTCGACGTTGCTCAGATAGTACGCGTAGATGGCCGAACCGTCGTCGAAGCCGTTGACCGCGGGCGTGATCCACGTCTTGAGCGTCACCGAATCGGAGGTGGGCAGCAGGCGGGTCAGGACGCCGCCGGCGAGCGCCGCACCGGCGACCTGGGCGATGATGGAGGCGATGCCTTCGGGGATGCCGATTCGGGAGGTGAGCATGGCGGCGATGGTGACGGCGGGGTTGAAGTGGCCGGCGCACACCCGGTCGAGCATGGCGGTGACGGCCGTGTAGACGACGGCGGTCGCGACGGCGAAGAACGCCATGTTGAGGCCGAGGATGGCGGTGCCGAACGATCCGATGGCGTAGATGGCGAAGCAGATGAGGAAGGTGCCGGCGAATTCGGCCGGGATGCGCGCCGCGGGCGCGGTCCGTGCGGTCGGCGTGGCGGCGGTGGCGGTGTCGTGTGGTTCGTTGACGGTCATGTTGTTCCTTGGTGTAGGTGTCGCGGGATTGTCCCGCCGAACGTGTGCCATAGTACCAGCCGGTGCCGTGCGTACGCGGAGGGGGTTCGGGGAGGGGTGGTCGTATGATGGTCCGGGCCCTTTCGGGCGGCCGTCGTGCCGTCGGGGGCCGTATGCACTATGTCAATGGGCGCGCCTTGGGCGCGCATGGCCACGTTGG
>Cebus_capucinus_imitator_PRJNA485217_SSR049__coassemble_1769_pt1 | contig 10320 bp, 8 predicted proteins | sample Cebus_capucinus_imitator_PRJNA485217_SSR049__metabat2_high_PE_010 | metagenome-assembled genome bin Cebus_capucinus_imitator_PRJNA485217_SSR049
CAACGGCCGATCTAGGAAGGAACGCCATGAAGAGGCCCGAAAAGGAAGCGGTGGTCGCTCAGCTTACGGAGCAGTTCCGTAACGCTGACGCTGTCTACCTGACCGAGTACCGCGGGCTTACCGTTCCGCAGGTTTCCGAACTGCGCGAAAAGCTAGGCCGCGATACTTCCTACACTGTGGCTAAGAACACGCTGGCTCGCATCGCCGCCAAGGAAGCGGGCATCGAGGGTCTCGACGAGATCCTCACCGGCCCGACCGCCATCACCTTCGTGAAGGGCGACTTCATCGAGGCTGCGAAGACCCTGCGTGACTTTGCCAAGACCAACAAGGCTCTCGTGATCACGGGCGGCTATGCCGATGGCACCGTCTACGACGCCGAGGGCGCTGTCAAGCTGGCGGACATGCTGTCCCGCCCGCAGATGCTCGCCAAGCTCGCCGGCGATCTCAAGGCTACGACGGCCAAGGCCGCGTACCTGTTCAACGCTCTGCCGACCAAGGCCGTGCGTACGATCGACGCGCTGCGCGAAAAGCAGGAGAAGGCAGCCTGAATCCCATGCGGCTCGCCGCATGACCCATTCGGAAAACAATACACATCAGGTTCGGCCCGTTAAGGACCGTTCCAGAATGAAAGGAAGCCATCATGGCTAAGTACACCAACGAAGAGCTGCTGGAAGCTTTCGGTGAAATGACCCTCGTCGAGCTCTCCGAGTTCGTCAAGGCCTTCGAGGAGAAGTTCGACGTCGAGGCCGCCGCTCCGGCCGCCGTCGCCGTTGCCGCCGCCCCGGGCGCCGCTGCCGCTGAGGAAGAGGAGCAGACCGAGTTCGACGTCGTCCTGACCGCTGCCGGCGACAAGAAGATCCAGGTCATCAAGGCCGTCAAGGCCATCACCAACGCTGGTCTGGCCGAGGCCAAGGCCATGGTTGACGGCGCTCCGAAGGCCATCCTGGAGAAGGCCAAGAAGGAAGACGCCGAGAAGGCCAAGGCTCAGCTGGAAGAGGCTGGCGCCACCGTCGAGCTGAAGTAATGATCGCGGCCTGAGCCGCTCATTGCCATGCTTTTCGACCCCGTCCCGCGGTCCGCGGGTGCGGGGTCGTTTCGTATTCCGGTCGCATCCGGCCGTCGTCGGTCCGTCGGCCGTACCTGCGCGCATGCGTCCGCAGGGCCGTCCTCCCGGCGTGCCCATATGCGATGATTGTGGACGGAATACGCCGTTCCCGTCGGGAAATCCGGCCTGTTTTCGGCGGAACGTGACACAATGAGGACTGGGTGTGTCCGATGGGACCCGCGATGGAAAGGAAGGCGGTTCGGTGAGCGACGTGCAGCGATCTCGCAAGTGGTTGGTGAGGATCAAGGGATGCGACCAGGTCAGCGTCCGCCCGACGGAATCCCTGGAGATCGGCCGTAAGCCGATCCGTCCGCTCGCCGACACGGGGACGCCTCGTCTGGAGGTCCCCGATCCGACGCGTTCGATGTCGAAACGTCACGCGGTGCTGTCGGTAGGCGAGCAGGGCGGCGCGTCCGTGCGCGATCTGGATTCGACGAACGGCACGTATCTGGTGCGCGAGGACGGTACGCTGATTCGTCTGCCGGAGGGCGTCGATTTCCCCCTGCCGTCGATCGCGGTGCGCCTGCAGTTCGGCGATGTGCCGGTCGATATGATCGGCGTCGACGAGCCCGATCCGCAGCCGAAGCCGGCTCCGGTGGCCGATCTGTTCGATTACGCGCTGGGCGGTCCGGCGAAAAGCGAGCCCGCCGCGGCCGACCTGTCGGTCGATGACATTCTCGACCTGCGTGCCGGCGAGCCGACGAGCGCGTTCAACGCGGCCGGCGTGGCGAGCCGGGCCGCCGAGCGGCGTCTGGCCGCGCTGCGCAGCTTCCCGCCGATCCGGGACGGTCTGGCCGTGCCCGCGTTCGACGATGCCGACGACGATCCGATCGTCGACTCGATGCCGTTGAAGGTCGGCGGCGCCGCCGACGAGTCGCCGCGCGACCTGTTCGCCGACGCGATGTCGGATGCGTCGCAGGAGCCGGCCGTGCTGCGCGCCGACGCGCCGTATCTGCCGCCGGTGCTGCCGTCCGTCTCGGCGATGTCCGTCGCCTCGCAGCCCGTCGATGCGCCGCGGACGGACGCCATGCCGGCCCCGTCGGATGCGGCCGGTCCGGCGGCTGCGGCGTCGTTCACGGTGTCCGAGCCGGTCATCGCGCCCACGCCGTCGGACGCCGTCGCGTGGGGCGGCTCCGCCATCTGGCATCTGCCGGGCGGCGCCGGCCAGGCCGGTCATCCGGTCGGGGATGACGTTCGCGCCATCGGTTCGCCGGACGTCGTCGCGTCGGACGAACCGGCGGCATCCGCGTCGTCCGACGCGCACGGGACGCTGCCGGAGACCGTCGGATCCGCGGGCGACACCCGCACCCTGCCGATCGATCGTCCCGGAACGATCATGGGGGCGGACGCCGGGATCGGCGGCGAGACGGCCATAACGGCGTCGGACGTGCGGTCCGAGGCCAGCGATGCAGCCGATGCGCCGTCGACGGACACATCCGTCACGCCGGCCGATCAGGATGCCGACCGGCATGTCGAGCCGGTCGCCGGACCGGACGCCGCACCGACCGCCGGACCGGATGAGGACCGACGGGATGCGTTCGCCGTCGCCACGGCGGTCGTCGTCGACGACTACGCCACGCCCGGCGTCGCGGACCGCACCGCCGACGGCGGTGCCGACGCCGTCGCCGACGGCACTGCGGCTCCGGAGACGACGGACGGCCCGCGCCACGGCGTCGACGCCACGCCGGAGGAGACCGTCGCATACGCGCCGGTCTTCGAACCCGGATCCGTATTCGAACGTGTGGCCCGCGGCAGCCTGCACGCGCCCGAGCCCACGATCGAGGTCGACGGCCTGACCTCCGACGACGCCAAGCGCACCAACGACTACACCACGCAGTTCGCAATGGCCCGCCACCCGCAGCTGCTGCCGTTCCTGGCGATGAACCCGTCGCTGTACGACGACCTGTACGCATGGCTGGCCGCGCAGGGCAACGGCGACATCGACGCCGCGCTCGCGGCGAACCCCGGCTACCGCGAATACCGTGACATGGTAGGGAAGTGATACGAGGCATGAACGACAACCCATCGCACAGCACGCTCGCCACCGAAACGGGCGGGACCGACGCGCTGCCCGGCATCCGCGTGTGGCGTGAACGCTATCGTTCCGCCCTGGCGCCCTCCCCGCTGGAGGACGTCACGCAGCTGGGCGCCAAACTCGAACTGACCCACGCGCACCCCTCCGGCATCGCGCAGCTGTTCGCCAGCGGCCATGCGCCCCTTGAGGCGCTGTTCCGCGACGACGGCATGCTGCGCGCGGCCGTGCGCCGCATCGAACGCGTCCTCGACGACAAGTCCGCCAAGATGCGTTCCAGCGGCGTGGCCGAACTGTCGCTCGCCGTGGGTGTGGCCGGCTGGACCGGCAGCCAGATGCCGGTGCTGCTCTACCCGGTGGACGTGGAGCGTACCGATCCGTCCGACGACCGCCGCATCACGATCCGCTTCACCGGACGCGTCGACCTCAACACCGCGTTCGTGGCCGCGATGCGCGAGCAGGGCATCACCCTCGACGCGCGCACGCTGTTCGCCGACCACGCCGACACGGCCGCCGTGTTCCACGCGATCGGCGAGCGAGCCAAGGAGGCGTTCGCCGACTTCTCGATCGAACGCCAGCTGGTGCTCGGCTGCTTCGTCGACCCCGCATCGATGATGCTCGACGAAAGCCAGCGCATCATCGACCTGTTGGAGGAGGGGCCGAGCGGCAACGACCTGCTCGACGCGGTCGCCGGCTACCTGGACGCGGCCGCCGCGCTCCAGGGCGGCGACATGCCCGAATACAGCCCGTTCGACGCCGACCCGCACACCGAATTCGAGATCGGCGACGTCGACAACACGGTGCGCTACGCCGCCAGCCTCGCCGCCGCCGGCCGCAGCGTGTTCGTCGACGGCGCCAAGGACAGCGCCGACACGGCCGCCGCGGTCGCGTCGCGCTGCGTGATGAGCGGCCGCACCGTGCTGTACGTGCCGTGCGTGGCCGACCAGAAGCGTCATTTCGTGCAGACCGTGAAGGCCAATGAGATGGGCGGACTGCTGCTCGACATCGCCGGCGAGCGCGTCGCCGCCGGCATCGACGAGCAGCTCATCGCCGCCGTCGGCTTCCAGCCGGGCGTCGCCACGTCGCGTTTCGACCAGCTGTCCGACGAGCTCGTGGGCGTGCGCTCGCGTCTGACCCGCTATCTGGGCGACCTGCACGGCACGAACGAACGTTGGGGCGTGTCCGCGTACCAGACGCTGCAGAATCTGGCGAACATCGCCGCGATGCCGACGCATCCGGCGACGCACGTGCGTCTCAGGCCGCAGACCGCGCATGCGATCGCGGGGAGCATGGACGAATGGACGGCCAAGTTGCGTCGTGCCGGCGAGCTGGGCGAGTTCACCGTCGGCCCGCAGGACACGGTGTGGTTCCATGCGTCCCTCACCAGCGAGGAGGAGGCCGTCGAGGCGTACCAGCATGTCGTGGACCTGCTGCGCAAGGTGCTGCCGGCCACCCGCGAGCAGGTCGCGAGCACCGTGCAGGCGTGCGGGTTCCCGGTGCCGAACACGGCGCGCGAATGGGCGCGTCAGGTCATGGTGCTCAAGAACCTGCGTCGCGTGCTTGACGTGTTCCAGCCGGAGATCTTCGAACGTGACATCGCCGCGATGATCGAGGCGAGCAGGCCGAAGGCGGAACGCCGGTCCGATGGCTCGTCGATGGGCTTCTGGGAGCGCCGCCGTCTGGTCAAGGAGGCCCGCAGCCTGCTGCGCGTGGGCGCGCAGGTGGAGAGCCTGCACGAGGCGCTCAAGGTCGTGGCCAAGCAGGCCGACCAGTGGCGCATGCTCGTGCCGCGCGGCGGCTGGCCGGTGCTGCCGCCCAAGCTCGACGACATCATCGTCACGCAGGAGCAGCTTGCGTCGCATATGACGGCGCTTGACGCGGTCCTGGCGTCCACGCCGGCAGGCGGCAACATCGACGCCGACGACTTCAATGACGTCGAGGCGCGGCTCAAGGCGCTGTTCGATGACCGCCGTGCGCTCGACACGCTGCCGGAGCGGTACGGATTGGAGCAGGAGTTCCGAGCCGCCGGCCTCGACGACCTGGTCGCCGACCTGCATGAGCGGCATGTCGGTCTCGATGCGATCGAGGGCGAGCTGCAGCTGGCGTGGTGGACGACCGTGTTCGAGGACATCGTGCGCTCGTCGGCCATCATCTCCAACCAGGACGGTTCGGCGATGCAGACCGCGGCCGACCGGTTCGCCCAGGTCGATGTCGAGCATGTGCGGTCGATCGGCGCGATGGTCGCGCAGGAGTCGATGCGCAAGCTCGGCGACCTGCTGTTCTCGCGTACGCAGGAGGCGAATCAGCTGCATACGATGCTGGCCGGCTCCGCGCATGTCCCGTTCGCGCGGGTGCGCCGTGACAGTCCGCAGATCGTCGCCGCGGCCAAGCCGATCCTGATGGCGACGCCGGCGACGTTGGCTGCGCTCACCCCGTCCGAGACGATCGCCGACGTGGCGATCGTGGACGCGGCCGCGCACATGCCGTCGATCGAACTGCTGCCGATCCTGGCCCGCGCGCGCAGCGTCGTCGTGCTGGCGCACCGTCAGACTGTCACCTGCGATGCGCTCAACCGTCTGATCGGCCTGCTGCCGAGCGTCGAGGCGAAGCCCCGACCGGTTCGCCGCAGTCCGAAGGTCGCCGCGTTCCTTGAAACGCACGGCTATGGTCGTACCCGTCATGATGTGGCGATCAGCCAGGGCGCGGTGCGGTTCCACGCGGTGGAGGGTTCCGGTGTGCCGGTCATCGCCACGGGCTTGGTCGAATCCAGCCAGCAGGAGGTCGACCGTGTCGTCTCGCTGATCGTCGACCGTGCCGCCGGTTTCACGATCGTGCCGGCCAGTTACACGCTGACGGTCGTCACGCTCACTGAGTCGTTCCGCTCGCGTCTGGGTTCCGAACTCAAGGCGCTGGCCACCAAGGACGAGGCGATGGGCCGGTTCCTGCGTCATGTGCGCATCGTGAACATCACCGAGGTGTGCGGCGCCCGGGCCACGGACGCGATTCTGGCGCTCGGCTATGCGCGCACCACGCACGGCCGTCTGCTGCAGCAGTTCGGGCCGCTTGAGACTGAGAACGGGCAGAACCTGCTGCTTGACGCGCTCGCGCTGCCGGACCGTGATCTGGACATCACCGCCACGTTCGGTTCCGCCGACATGGAGGACGAGCGTATCCACCGCACCGGCCCGCAGATGCTCAAGACCGTGCTCGCCTGGGCCGAGCGGCTCTCCGAGGGCGACGAGACGCCCGCCTGCGCGCACACCGACGGCCATAACGTGCTGTTCGACGATCTGGCCGAACGTCTACGCGCCCGCGGTCTGAACGTGGCCGTCGACTACGGCTACGACCGCAGCGAGCGCATCCCGATGGTCGTGGGCGTCAAGGATCGTCCTTACGCGCTGGCCGTGCTCACCGACGACGTGCGGTTCATGGGCACGCAGTCCACGCGTGAGCGTCACCGTCTGCTCATGCAGGATCTGGCGTCGCTCGGCTGGTCGGTGATGAGCGTGTGGAGTGTGGCCGCGTTCGTCAACCCCGATAAGGAGGTCGACCATATCGTGGCGCGTGTCAGCGAACTCTACCAGGAGGTCCGATGAGCTACGATCCGTCGCGCAGGACTCCGCGCAAGCATCGTCGGGTTGTCTTTCATGGCACCGAACTGTTCGACGCGGACGGTGTCAAGCTTGAGCCGGGCGACCGGATGACCGACCGTCAGCGTTCCGCGGACGACGACAAGCGGATTCTGGGCGAGCTGCCCCCGCATTGGGCCGTATTCAACGATCGCCGCTGACCGGCTGTCGCACGCCCGCGGCCTTGTTTCCGACCTCCCTTCGGCAGAGGGAGGTTTTTTTATGGGTGAATGGCGGTGACGTCCCGGTGTTTTCAATGCGCGACGGCGACGATGGCACCGGCCTCCTGCGAGGCCATGACGCGCAGCGCGTCGTCGGCGCTGAGGGCGACGGCGGTGTATTCACCGTCCGCGCCCATCACGATCGCGCGCTCGCTGAGTCGACAGGATGGCTCGCCGTCGGCGCATCCGACTGCGGACACGAGTTCGATTTCGTCGCCGACCATCAGTGTGGCGTCGTCGCTGGCGAGGCGTATCGCGATGACGGTATGACCGGCCGGGGTGACGGGGGAGGCTCTGATCATCGTGGGGAAGATCGGCTGTCCGGCTTCGATATCGATGGCGGCGACCGCAGCCGCACCGTAGCGGCTGCGCCATTCGTCCCATGATCCGATGGCCCCGTCGAGGCAGTCGGTCGCCGGAACCTGCGTCAGTGCAAGCTGCGCGTCGGTCAGTGCATCGCCTTGCGCGGCGGGCGAGACGGCTACCAGAACAGGGCGGGTGTCGGCGCCGGCGAGGGCGACGCCGAACGCGAGCAGTACGGCCGTCCCTGCGCTCAGGGCTGCGGCGAACCGGCGCATCATGCGCGCCGTCCTCCGTATGAGCAGCATGTCGGCGTTTCGGGCCGTACCTGGAGCGAGACGGCCGCCGGAACGGCGGACCGGGCCTCGTATCGCATAAAGAAAATCCGCCATCATGATCGCATGATGGCGGATGGAGGACGGTCGGGGCAAGCCGGAACGGGGATTGTGGTCGAAGGCTCGGTTATCCACAACAGGCCGTCCACAATCGGCGTGGAACCGCGCGATTCATCCACAACCCCGGCGGAATGCAGGCAAGACGACCCGTCCGACGGCATCGGAGCGTCAAAGCCGGCCGATCCCGGATACCCAAGGTGTCCGGCCGGTGCGCCCCGGCGAGGCGACGACGGACGGAACCGTCACTTGGACGACGTGGAAGCGCCGTCCGTACGGTAGAAGCCGCTGCCCTTGAACTCGATCGGCGGCGCGGAGTACACCTTGCGCACCTGCTCCTGCGCGCATTCGGGGCAGACGGTGATCGGGTCGTCGCTGAACGACTGCTGCATCGTGAAATCGTATCCGCAGTTGCGGCAACGGTAATGATACGTAGGCAAGTCTCTTCCTCCCACAGGTGACGGTCATGTGCTGAATCGTGCCTTATCCTAATCGCAGCGCCCGAACTTGGGAGCTGGAACGACCGTATGCCGCCCCTCGGTCCGCCGTCGGCGAACCGCCGCCGGGACGGGCCGAAACGGGACGGGCCGAAACGGGACGGGCCGACCGGGTGCGCGGCCGCCGTGCCGCATCCCCCGCCCGCATCGGAGCGCATCGTTGCGCCCAACTGCTCAGGGATGTCGGAATATTGTGCAAAACCGGCCGACACGCCTCGGAACGTGCGCTGTTTTTGTGCCCTCCCTCTCCTATTCTTATGGGCATGGGTTACGATTCACTGAGCGCAGTGGTGGTGCTCGTGATCGTCGTGATCATCATGGCCGGCTGGCTGCCTGTGCGGACGGCAAGGGGCATGAGGAAAGTGGCGGAGCACCGCGAAGACAAGTACTCGCCGTCGCTGCATCTTGTCGGGATGGACGATGGCACACGGTTCTCCGACACGCACACGCCGCAGGCGAAAGGGATTATTATGCAGGCTGACCGCACGCGAGATGCGAAGTACACACCGGAACGCATCGCCCGCGTACGTGCGTTGCGTCACGCCGCGATCCGTCGCCGCCGCATCATCGTCGCCGCGCTGCTGGCCTGTACCGTCGTCGTGCTCGCCCTGTCGTTCCCGCTGCACTTCAGCCCCCTGTTCGCGCTGATCCCCGCCGCGATGACCGCGCTTGTGCTCGCGCTGGGTGCGCGCGCCGCAGCGCAGGCGCGCGAGTGGGAGCGTCGCGTCGCGTCGTCGACCCGTAGAATCAGCGCCGCCGAGCGCGCCCGACAGCAGGCCGTGGCATCCCGTTCCGCAATCGATTCCGCGTCGGTCCCGGTGCATTCCGCTGCGAACGACGCCGAAGCCGACCCGTCCACCGACGTGATGGAACAGCGTGAGATTCGCCGCGTGCTGCGTCAGGCGCGCGAGGAGCAGATGCGCGTCCTCGCCCTTCGTGAAGCGCAGAAGGCCGAGGAGTCGGCGCGTGTCGCCGCTGCGGCCGCGGCGCTCGCCCAATCCGTCCAGGCCCCCGCCCAGTATGTGCCGTCCGGTTCGATGCCGGCCGCCATGCCCGCGGATATGGACGTGCAGTCCGTTCCGTACGCGCCGTCATCCGACGCCCAGCCGTCCGTCGCGCCGGTGGCGGCCGCCGGCCAGCAGGCCATCGATGTGACGGCCGCTTCCGCCGCTACGATACCGTCCGTCGAAACCCCGGTCGTGGTCGAAGCGTCCGACGCGACCGACGAACTCGAATCGGTCACCAAGGCGCGCGCCCTCGACGCGTTCGATCTGGCCGCGTCGCAGGATCTCATCTCGTTCTCGCTGGGCGAGGCGCGCAACGGCGTCGACATGCCGGCGAACGATCCGGAAAGCCGTGAGATCCGTTCGCAGCGGCAGGTCGCCAAGGCCGTGCCCGCCGACCCGGCCGACGTGGCCGACGCGGCCGTGCGTGCGGCATCCGACGTCATCGGCGCCGCGATCGACGCCGCCGTCGCAGACGGTTCCGCCGACCCGGCTCTGGCCTCCGCGGCCGCCGACGCCGCTGTCGCGAACGCGGCCGACGGTGTGGACGGCGCGTCATCCGATGACGCCGGTTTCGTCGCGATGCCCGATACGGAGGCTGCGGTCCGCCGCGTCAGCGAGATCGCCGCGTTCCACGACGCCGAGGAACGCCGTGACGTCGACGCGCCCGATGCGACCGAGGAGTCGCTGGGCGTCGGCCTTGAATCGATCCTGGCCCGCCGTTCCGCCTGACCGCCACCATCTGTCGTCAACGCCCGCGCCCATCCGCGCGGGCGTTTCTCGTGGACTTCCGAAGCACCCACACGTGTCCTCCCCGGCGTCGTCACGGGTTTGCGCGCACGGATGATTTCACTCTCAGCATTAGCACTCAAGTTGGCAGAGTGCTAAAAACCGCGCTACGATATCCCCTAGCGCAAAGAGATGCCGCCACAAGTGATCGTCAGCCTCTTCCCGTGGCATCTTGGCGCGGCAATATTGGATTTCTCAAGGATATGAGGTGACCTACAGTGTCGATTAAGCTCAAGCCGTTGGAGGATAAGATCATCGTCAAGCAGGCCGAGGCCGAGACTCAGACCGCTTCCGGCCTGTTCATCCCGGACAACGCCAAGGAGAAGCCGCAGCAGGGCGAGGTCCTGGCCG
>Cebus_capucinus_imitator_PRJNA485217_SSR049__coassemble_1815_pt1 | contig 9889 bp, 7 predicted proteins | sample Cebus_capucinus_imitator_PRJNA485217_SSR049__metabat2_high_PE_010 | metagenome-assembled genome bin Cebus_capucinus_imitator_PRJNA485217_SSR049
CATGATCGTCTCACCCGCCTTCCGTTCGCGATGTCGTTCCGTCGTGGCCGGGCCGCCGGATGCGCCGGCACGGCCTCGACAAGGATAGTCCCGCCTGTGGGACAGCCACCGTTCGCGTGACCTGAGTCCGACCGGAACCATGATTCTCGGATTGAGGTCACGCAGCATCCGCCGTTTGCGTGACCTCAATCCGAGACTCCCTCGCATACTCGGTCTCAGGTCACGCAACTTCCCCGGTTTGCGTGACTCCGATCCGAGAACTCTCCGACCAGTCGGACTCAGGTCACGCAGCATGCCCCGCCTGCGTGACCTCAGTCCGAGTTTCCCGATGTTCCTCGGACCGCGGTCACGCGCAATCCTCCGCGAGCCTGCGAACCGCCCGTGAGATTGTTCACAGCGAAACGCGCGGCGTGCCGCTCCGGCCACGGCGTAGGCTGGAGTGACGCACGTTGGAAAGGACGTATCATGGCAGCACTCACCGCCGAAATGAAGGACTTCATCGCCGACAACCTCGCCTGGATCACCACGGTCTCCAAGGACGGCGAGCTCGACCTCGGCCCGAAGATGTCGATGTTCGTGGTCGACGACACCCACATCGCCTATCATGAGCGCACCGCCGGCCAGCACTACCGCAACCTGCAGGACGGTTCGCCGCTGGTGATCGCCGTCGCGAATCTGGCCGAGAAGAAGGGCTACCGCTTCCGCGGCCCGGTCACCCTCCACACCGAGGGCGCACTGTACGACGAGCAGGTGCGCATCGCCGAAGAGAAGGGCACAAAGAAGCCGGCCGCGATTCCGGTGATGGAGATCGCCGAGATCCAGGACCTTGCCTCCGGCCCGACCGCCGGCAAGACCATCGTCAAGGACTGACGCCCGAGTGGGGATGCCCGTTTTATCACCGGGCATCCCCACTCAGATATCAATTTAATGGCTCTTCGGGTGTTTGTGTGGGTGTGCATCATAAGCTCTTTCATCACGCCAAGAACAATCTGGTTCCCAGCCCTGACACCTTATTCACTTTCATATCTGGAATATATTGTCTGCCACTTGCTCACCTCCTCTTCAAGTAACGAAGCAACGCTGCAGGACTTCGAATCAACGCTCATGCCATCGATGTAATTCGTCCATGCCTGGGACAGGTCGCTCCCCGGATACGCGGTCATCATCAGCTCCGCCACATACGATTCCATCGCGGCGTTCCACAGGGCGCGGGGCGATGCATCCGCCCCATCGGCACAAATCGTCAGCGGGAACATGTCGTTCGCCGCCGTCGCGTGGATGGCACGGTACGGACGCTCCGCTTCGATAAAGAGGTCCCGTTCACAATCGCCGGATATCAGCGTGCCCGAACGGATCCATCCGGCGAAGCCGTGGCCGTATCCGCCACGATCCCCCTCCGTCGTGCCGTTATCCATCAACCTGTCATCCGATGTCCCGCCATCCGTTCCCCCGGTCACCTCGCCGCCGTCGATGACGATGCGCGTCGGTTCCCCGATGGTTACCGTCACACCGTCGTCGCCGTAGTATTGGCCGATCGACACGGTCTCGTCGTACAGCGCGTCGACCAGCCGCAGCGCCGCGTCGAGCCGCGCCGTCGCGGCGTTGACGGCCACACCGTTCAGGTTGAACCGGGCACGGCGGCTGAAATCCCAAGTCACCGGCGTGACATCGTCCCGGGCCGGCATCGGAATCGACTCGTACATGTCGGCGTTCGCGCCGAACGCGGAAGCGTCGCGTACGAACGCCGCGCCGACCACGGCCGTCGAAGCGGATAGCAGCCCGTCATACCAGGCTCTGGAACCACGTACGGCGCCACCGTCGCCGGAGGTCTCCGCAATCGGTGACGCGGGGTCGAATCCACCCTGTTCGTTGAGTTCCTGCGCGCGTCGGTTGTATTGCAGCTGCGCATATGCGCCGTGGAACGATTCGCGTGCCGTGAGCCCGTTCGCGGCGAGGCGTGCCAGATAGTCGGCCACCGCATGTAGTTCGTCCGACATCGCGTATGACGTGATGATGCCGTCCTTCACCGAGAATCCGTCGTTCCCCGGCATTTCGGCCAGTTGCGTGGTCACGCCGGTGCCGTTGAGGAACAGGCGCCAGTCGTCGATGACCGGCTTCGACCTGTCGTCTCCGGCCGCGTCGACCGGCGGCGCGAGCAGCAGCGGTATCTCGTCGTGCTCACCGTTGCCGTTGGGGTCGCCGTCCCGGAACGCTTCGAGCACGCGTTCCAGCTCATCCCAGGTAGTGGGAGCCTCCAGTCCGAGCCGTTCCGTCCAGGCGCGGTTGATGAACAGGTGGACCTGCGCACCGTCGAAGTCGTCGCCGGCGTCGCCGGGCAGTACCCGTACGCTCCCGTCTGATTCGCGCGCCGCCGTGTACGCCTCCGGCTCCTCATGGAGGTACGCATCCACGTTCGGCATCACATCCCGATGGGCGGACAGGTCGACGAGCGTCCGCCCGGATTCGCCGCGACTTGCAGACGTCTCCCCATATCCGGACCGGTCGATCATGTTGATGAGCACATCCGGTGCGGCGAGCCCCAGTTCGGGATCGTCGTATGAGGCCACGCCGCGCACACGCTCCCATTCCAAGGTTCCGGGGGTCACGTCGCGCCATTCGATTGTGCAGTCGCATAGCGCCTGTGCACGTTTCGCCCACGCGCTGCCCGCGACCGGCGAGCCTCCGTCGTGACGGTAAGCGACGACGAGCGGGCGCTCGTTCCACTGCACACCCCACCGACCGGCCCGCCACATCCAGGCTCCTGTCACAGCGAGCACGAGTGCCGCGGTCAGACCGATCATGGCCCTGCGCCGCCGTACGCCGATCTTTCGCCCGCCCGTCAGCGGATGCAGCGGACGCAACGGATGCCGCGCATTCCAAACCATCGTCGTCCTCCTTCGTCTCGCACGGATTACATGTCGACCAGCGGCGATCCGTCGGGAACGACGTGAATGTTGTTGGCCACCAGACATGCCGCGATCTGCGCATCGTAGACGTCGACGGTCAGGTCCTGCGGTCCCGTCGCCTCGTACAGGTCATGGCCGAGGTCATCCACCGTATAGCCCTTCGGCACGAGGTTTCCGCGCCGCATGCAGTCGAGCGCGCCTTCGTACGGGTTGAGGTACAGATTCGGGTTGCCCTGCTGCATCCGGTACACCTCGTCGATGTATGAGGTGTGGAGTATGCCGCAGTTCATCCTGTCCTCCTCGTCCACGGTGACGCCGTCACTGCCGAGCCGGTAGCCGCCTTCCACGTAGAGGCCGTTGGGCAGTTTGATGAGGTTCGCCTGCGTGCCGAGTCCGGCTAGGCATTCACGGTAACCACCCCATGCGGATTCGTATTCGCCGACGTCCATCTCGCCTTCGGCCAGGACCCGTTGTAGAACCTTCCGCTTGTGCGCAGTCTCACTGCCGTCCGGATCGATGGCGGCGAGTTGGTCGTCCGTGTCGAGACGGTCGAGCAGCTGGGTCACGTACTCGTCCAGCGACGAGGCGTATCGTTCGCCGGAATCGCGGTCGATCATGGCGGCGATGTCGTCCGTGCTCCCGGTTCCGTTCTCGCCCGTAGTCGTCGATGCCGGCCGGTTTCCGCCGCAGCCGGCGAGCATCGACGCTGACAGGATGGCCGCGAATGCCGTCGACATCATCGATACGCATGTGCGTCCCGCACGATGGCGCGAATAACGCTTCGAAGCCCTGTCCCCCTTGACCATGATGCGCCTCCTCGACCGATGGGCGTTCATCGTTGAACGTACTGTCATCATAGGGTGGTGTCCCATCGCATACGACGCCGGAGGAGTGGCGTAGACGAATGTCTATTCCCGTGCCATGTCCGGCGTCGCGCCCCGTCCCGCAGTCGGTTCTGCGTGTTCCTTGACTCCCGTGTCCGTATCCGTCGGCAGTTCGCAGAACAGTCGGAAGGTTCCGCCGTCGTCGTAGATGTCGATGGCGCCGCCGAGGGATGCGATGGTTCGGCGCTGCCGTTCCAGTCCCGTACCCGATCCGTAGAGTCCCACGCGTCGGTCCGTTTCATCGTTCTTTCCGTCGATGCCGCCGGTCATCCCGCCGGTATCGACCCGTCTGCCGCCGGCGTGGGGTCTGGGAATGTCGTTGGTCGTTCGGATGCGCCATTCCCCGTCGGACGCTTCGATGCGCACGTCGTATCGTCCGCCGTCGGCATCCCCGTGCGCGATGATGTTCGCGTAGATCTCATCCAGAAGCCGTCGTACCGTGACGCCCCATGTCGCCGCCGCCGTGAGATCCGTCCAGTCCAGTGCGGGTATCGGGTCATCCGGTCCCGGTACCGCTGCGGCGTCCGGTATCAGCAGTTCCGTACGGCCGTGGAACCCCAGATCGGACAGGTCCCGGTCTCGGCGAGTGACGTATCCGTGCAGTCGTTCGTGCCATATCCTGGGTTTCGATGGCCGCCGACTGTCGGTCCCGTCGATATGGCGCCCGGACCTGCGTGTGGTCTTGATGGCGGCGGACCTGTCGTTCACCGTGTCGATTGTCGGCGCGCGGCCGGAGGTGATGTTGCGAGAATCGGCTCCGCGTGCGTCGGCGTGCCGCGGCGTCGTCACCGGATCGGCCGTCTCGCTTTCCTCGGCGAGTAGGATGATCGCCTCCCGTACTTGTCGTAATGCGCTCCGCGCATGGTCGTGGATGGCCGGGACGGGTGGTTCGCCGTCCCGCTCCGGACGCGTGGCGAGCATGATGTAGGTCAGTTCGCCGGCCACGGAGTCATGGATTCTGCGTTGGATCTCCGCGTTGGCCCGCAAGTGGTTCGATCGCTGCAGGTCGGCGCGTAACCGTTCGTTCGTCGCGACCAGATGCTCCCGATCGCGTGCGCGTTCCGTCATGCGCAACGCGTAGCCGAGCGCGTATGAGGCCGCGGCCATCATCGTATATTCGCTGTCCGGCGGCAGCGGACCGGTCTGCGGGATGAAACCCATCCACGGCAGCGCGAACGATGCGCCGATCAGCATGCCGCAGGGAACCGACCATCGCAGCGGCATCGTGTAGGCCAGCAGGCCGGCCGCCCACGCCACGGACCATGGCATGACCGTGTAGAACGAGAACGGCGATCCCATCGTATGCGAGCGCCATCCGGCGATGCCGCCGATCAGCGCCAGCACGGTCATCGACATTCCGCCGGCTTCCGGCAGGAGCGTTTCGGACAACGTCGCCGCGGCGGCGAGCGTATACAGCGCGAGTGTGCAGGCAGGCATCGCGTCTCCCTGCCCCAGGCCATGCACCACGTACAGCATCGCCGCGCCCAATGCAAGGCTCACCGCGACGCGCACCCGATGCCGCCGTATCCCGTGCAGGGATTCCCATATCCGTTCAGACATGGTCATAGGCTCCGTTTCGTCGCCGTTCCCGCCATGCGACGACGGTCTCCATCGTGGTGACCGTCCCCAGTTTGCGTCGAATCTGTGCCATGATGTTGCGCGCCGTCGATTCGCCGATGCCGAGTTCCCTGGCGACGTGCCGGTACGAGCCGGTCTCCGCGTAGCGGGACAGCACGTCGGTTTCGTGCGGAGTCAGGACGGCATCGGAGGATGCGACCGGCGTCGTCCGAGCGTTGCCCGAAGCGTCGGACGCTCGCGGTTCGGGAGTTCCGCTTTCGGCGGCGGCCATTCGCAGGAACGCTTTCGTGGGAGGAAGGAACCCTGCGTCGGGGTCGTCGGGACAGTACGTGCCGTTGGCGGCGAGTACCCGTAATGCAGCCCACAATTGGGCATCATCGTCCTTGCCGATCAGTCCCTGCGCCCCGGCTGAGGCGAGATCGCGCGCGTAGAGGCGCGGGGGGAAGGCGGTAATGCCCAGAATTCGCATATCGGCCACGGTTCGTCGGATTCGACGGCATACGTTCACGCCGTCCGTCTCGCCCAGCGACATGTCCAACAGCAGGATGTCCGGTCTCGTATCGGCATGAACGCACAGTTCGACGCCGGCCATGGCGTCGGAACGATCCCAGACCACGAGGTGCCGCCGGTCCGATTCGATCAGGCGCCGCAGTTCCCTGCGGGCGAAGCGGTCGTTGTCCACGATGCCGACGGTCACGGCCTTGACACCGCAGCGTTGTGAACGCTTCCTTGGGTCGTATGCCATCGGCGCCCCCTTACATATCCTTCCGGATGACACACCATCGAGTATACAACGTTGTAAAAGTAGGTGACCCGCCGTGCGGGGGATCCGAGTCCCGCGCATTCCTCCCGACGCACGATATTTCACGGAACCATCCTCTTGGTAGAGTCGGGGTGGTTTGCGACGGGCGACGTGCCGCCGAACGGGGCGGCGGGCGCATCATCCCCGCCACGCGTCCCGTCGCGCCGCGTACCCGGGGAAAGAGAGGAAGGACGAAGGACCCATGGGATATCTGGCATATTTCTCACGCCCGTTCCTACTGGCGGTGACGTTGTGGCCGTTCGTGTCGGCCGTACTGACCGTGCCGGTGCTGGCGCTGCTCTACCATCGCGACAACCGGCTGCGGTTCACGCAGGTGGTCGTCGCGTACGGGTCGGTGCTGTACGCGATCGGCCTGATGTGCTTCACGATGTATCCGATGCCGGATGATCCGGTCGCCTACTGCGCGGCGCATCATCTGCATCCGCAGCTCGACCCGCTGCAGTTCGTCGCCGACATCCGCTCCGACGGCATGTCCGCGATCATGCAATTGGCGCTCAACGTGGTGTTCTTCATTCCGCTGGGCTTCATCGCCGGGCGCGTGTTCCGGTGGCGCCTGCGCGCGGCGCTGCCGTTCGGCTTCGCGGTGAGCCTGCTCATCGAGACGATGCAGCTGACCGGCATGTTCGGCCTGTACCCGTGCTCGTATCGCCTGTTCGACGTGGACGATCTGGCGACGAACACGTTCGGCGCACTGGTCGGCTTCGCCGTCGCGATGCTGCTCAACCGTCTGCTCCCGATTCGCGAGGCCGATATGACGACGGTCACGAGCCCCGGCTTCGTGCGCCGCCTGATCGCCTACACGCTCGACTGCGCGGCGATCTCCCTGTCGGCGGGCACCGTCACCGCCGCCGCGACGCTCGTCTACAACAATCTGATGCTGCCGGCCGACGCGCCGTGGCAGCCGATTCCTGCCATCGGTCGCTTCGGGTTCGCCGATCTGATGTTCGGCGCCGCGTTCGTCATGTTCGAGGTCGTCGTGCCGGTGATGCGCGGCGGCCGTACGCTCGGCGGCAGCTTCACCCACATGACGTGCGAGACGCGTCCGCGTGCCGGCTGGCGTCGTCTCCTCTTCTATGCCGTCCGATCCGCGGTGGTGTTCGTCGCCGTGTTCTCCGGACGCATCCCGTGGTCCGGATTGGTCATGATCGCGCTCGCCGTCTTCTACGCCGTACGCCACCGGATGCCGTACGACCTGTTGCCGGCGTCGCCCGCGCCGACGTCGGCCGTGCCCATGGCGTCGTCGGGCGTGCCGGACGATGCCATGGGTACGGCCGACATCACTACCTGCACCGGAACCGCCCCCGACGTCTCCGTCCCCGAGGCTCCGATCGCATCGTAGCCTCGGGGACGTCGGCGCGGGCGAAATGTCCCTTTCGACACGCGATCGAGGCGTCTGCGTGCCCTCGGTGAAGTTGCGGAGCGGAGTCACGGTCCTTTTGCCGGTGCAACCGACAGGGTTGCGCTGGCAAAAGGACGTTTCACAGGCCTATGGATTCCCTACCCTCGCGCAGGCATGCCGATTGCGCGAGCAATGGGACGTTCCCGCAGCTTCCAGTCTGCGTATTGGACGCACGATCAGCGGGTCTGCCTGCATGTCCGTGGTGAGGTTCCGGCATGTCGAAGCTTCACAACGGACATGCAGACGCCTCGATTGCGCGTCGACAAGGAGGATCGCTTTGTCAGGGAATCGGGAATCGGCCGTTTTCCGGATTCCGTGACAATCCACGTCTACGGGCACGATCGTGCGAAATCAGCAAAGCGTTGGAATTGCAACGATTGCTCCAATCGTCATATTGTCACGGAATGCGCGTGCAACGGTTGACATGCGCTCCGTGCCAGATTTTCTGTCAGGGAACATGGAATCGGCGGTTTTCGCGATTCCGTGACAGATATTCTCACCACGGAACGCGCGTAAAACGGTTGACATACGTTCCGTGCCAAAACCCTCCGTCAGAGCGCACAGCAAACCGCCGGCACGGCAATGCGGATTCGCGGCGGACCGACATCTGCACCCGAGTGGCGTCCAGACAAGCACATGCAATCCGATGTCTCGCGGCAGTTTCCTTGGCGACCGTCTGCCGGGAATACGAAAAACCGGTCATTGCTGACCGGCTGTCTGTGGAGCTAAGGGGATTCGAACCCCTGACCCTCTCCATGCCATGGAGATGCGCTACCAGCTGCGCCATAGCCCCGTGTTCCTCACGAACCTGTGACAGGTTACGGCAGATTCGCAAGGAACACAAACTACGGCGTGTCGCCCGATTCCGGCTGGTTTCGCATCACTGTCACCCCGCGGCCCTATTCGCCGCCGTCGGATTGCGCGGACGCGCCGTCCGATGTGCCGGCATCCGTCGAACCGGTGGAGCCGGTCGTGGAGCCGGACGAGTCACCGGAACCGTTTCCGCCGGTCGTGTCGGTGGAGGAGCCGCCGGTCGTGGAGCCGCCGCCCGTGATCGTTCCGGAACCGTCAGCGCCGCTACCGGAGCCGCCCGTGGTCGTACCGGACGTCGTACCCGACGAGGCGCCGCCGGTCGTGTCGGAGCCGCTGGTGGATTCGGACGTGCCGGTCGTACCGGTCGTGCCGGACGTGCCGCTGCCGCCGGTCGTACCACCGGTTGTGGTGCCGGCCGATCCGCTCGTGCCCTTGTCGGCGCCGTCGCTCGTCGTATCTTCCTTGCCTGTCGTGTCGGTCGTGTCGTCGGCATCGTCTCCGGTCGCGTCGCCGCCGGTCGTACCGGCCGTCGCATCGTCATCGGGTTCCCCGCCGGTGACGTCGGGACGGCCGGGCTGGTATGCGGGCGCGTTCTGGCCGACCCAATCACGTACGACGGAGTCGGTGCCCTGGCCTTGGGTGACGAGCATGACGATGCCGGCGGTGACACCGACGGCGACGAGCGCGCTGACGACCGCCACGATGATGGCGGTACGCTTCTGCCGGCGTTCGTCGAGCAGCCGGCTCGCAGTCAGCGTGGTCGGGCCGGGCGTGCCGGCGCGACCGGATACGCTGCGGCCGGATGCCACGCGTCGGCCGCCCGTTGTCGCGCCGACGGCCGGGTCTGCGGCCGAACCGGATACCGCAGGTCCGCCGATGACGGTCATGGCGTCGCCGGGGCGCAGGATGGCCGTCGCGTCGTCGACGGATGTCGCCGCATCGACGATTGTGGTGGCGTCGAGCGCACGCGTCGCGTCGACGGCGTCCGTCGCGGCCGTTCCGCCGGTCGTGGGGGCATCGTCGACGGCAGGCCCGACGACGGCGTCGCCGTCCGCCGACGGACCAGCGGTCGCTCCCTTTGCGGCGACCGTCCCCTCAGACGCATCGCCGTCGGACGACGCACCGTCGTCCCTGCCAACGCCGGCAGCGCTCTGCAGCTTCTCCCCCGACGCCTGCAGCATGTTCTTGTAGACCTGCGATGCGACGGCCGACACGACCGAGCCGGCGGCCACGCCGATGACCGAGCCGGCGATGCCGATCTTGGCCGACAACAGGAACGACGTGACCGCGGCGAGCGCACCGGCGGTCAGCGACGTCAGCGATATTCCCTTGAAAACGTTTCTCACGCCTCGCAACCCTAGCGTCGTTTCCCGGCAACGCGCTGGGGAACGGCCGAAAACGACCGCATCCTTACATTTGTCTCACCGACGGTCATCCACCGGCCGTCCGACGCCATCGTGCGACGGACGGCGACCCCGGCCATGCG